>OLRU01000080.1_pt1 | contig 103285 bp, 98 predicted proteins | sample 1672961 | NCBI WGS metagenome assembly OLRU01 (sample SAMEA3136741, study PRJEB25190) | human gut metagenome | biome: human gut; feature: human-associated habitat; material: faeces | place: Austria | collected 2013
CCCTGACCGTGGGCCTGAACCTGCTGAAGAACGGGGACGGGGCGGCCTTTGTCTCCGCGGGTAGCACGGGGGCGCTGTTGTCGGCGGCCACGATGAGCACGACGTACTGCCCGCCCTGCATGATGACGGCGCTCTCCAGCTTGGGCACCTCAGTCGGGTTGTAGCTGGAGTACTGGCTTATGCGCGTCTCGTTGCGCTGGGTAAGGCTGCTCACGAGCGCAGCGGCGGCATCGGAGCTGCCGCAGTCGAACACGGCGACCTCCTCGGCGGTGGCGCCTGTTCCGGCGTAGGCGCAGACGCTGGTGCCCTCCGCGCAGCCGTAGAGGCCGAGGGCCACACTGCTGTCCAGCGCGTTCATGGGCTCGCCGAAGGTGGCGGCGTTCACCAGCTCTTCAGCCAGCGCGTTGATGTCAATGGTCTTGGACTCCCCGCCGCCGCAGGCGGCAAGAGACAGGCAGAGCGCCAGTGCCAGCACCAGCACCCCGGCCCGGGTAAGCTTTTTCATCTTTCATTTCCTCCTCAAACGGTATGTGTCCTCAGGTATTCGGCCCAAATCTTGCAGTACTCCTGCGTCAGATGCATCCCGTCCTCAGTGGCCTCACTGAAGAGGTAGCCATTTTCGTCCTGCATCACCTCTGCCACGTTGACATAGTGCACGTTCTTCTCCTCGCACATCTCGCAGAGCACCTTCTGCAGGCGGACGACGTTGGCGTTGGTGTAGATGCGGTCGGGGTCCGTGGTGTCCTTCCACTTGCTGACAGGGATGATGGACTGCACGTAGATGGTGGCGTCCGGATGCGTCTCGCGGATCACGTCTATTATGCGTCCGTAATCCTGGGCGTAAACGCTCTCATATACCCAGCCCAGCTCGTTCATGCCCAGCATGATATAAACCTTGTTGTAATCGGCCTGGCGGAGCGCATCGGCCACGGTGAGCCACTGCCCGTTGAGCTGCACTATCTGGTCGGAGAACACATTTGTGACCGTGAGCCCCACGCCCGAGAAGAACTTGGGGCTGGGCGAGATGCCGGAGTACATCCTCAGGCCCTCGGTGCGCGAGTCTCCGACAAAAACGGCGTCGGAGAAATAGCTGTCGTCCACGCGGCCGTTCTCCGGCACGGTGACGGAGAGGCTGGCGCCGATGGCCGCGGCTGTGCCGGGCGTGATGTTGGCGCTGGGGCGCTGGCTGGGCGCGCCGGACGGCGGCGCAGACTCCGGCGTGCTTGCCTCGCCGCCGCTGGGCTGGGTGTCCGGCGTGTTGACCAGATTGTCCACGTTCGATGACGGCGGCGCCGGGGTGCCGGTGACAGCCGCTCCGGGCCCTGAGCTGTTTGAAAAAAACGTTGAGCCCGCGGCTATCATCACCAGCAGTATGCAGCCAAGCAGTACCGCCTTTACCGCCGCCGGTCCGCTTCCCTGCTTGCGGCGGCTGTGATTTCCTCGCTTTGCCATGGTTATCTTTCCTTTGTGTAAATACTCAGCCCACGGCGGCTGAGTGTTCCAGCCAGGCCGCCGGGCCTGTGATATATAGGTTTCCGCCGTGCGCGTCGGCGGCTACGGTCAGGGGCATGTCCTTCACGGTGAGGCGCCTCACCGCCTCCGGGCCGAGCTCCGGCCAGGCGACGAGCTCACATTCCGTGATGCAGGAGGCGAGCAGCGCGCCCGCCCCGCCTGCGGCGGCGAGATACGCCGCGCCGCGGGCCCTCATCGCCTCCAGCACGGCCTCACTGCGCGGTCCCTTGCCTATCATGAGGCGCAGGCCGCGCTCTATCAGCAGCGGCGCATAGGCATCCATGCGCCCGCTGGTGGTGGGTCCCGCCGCGCCGATCACGCGCCCGGGAGGCGCCGGCGCCGGGCCGCAGTAGTATATGGCGGCCCCTTCCAGGCGGAAGGGCAGCTCTTCTCCGCGCCCGAGCAGCTCCACCATGCGCCGGTGCGCCGCGTCGCGCGCGGTGTAGACCGTGCCGGAGAGCAGCACGCGATCCCCAGCGTGCAGGGCGAGGATCCCCTCCCCCGCGCAGGGCGCGTCCAGACGTATCGCGTCCATCACAGCACCTCCTCCGCGTGCCGGTCGGCGTGGCAGCAGATGCACACGGCGGCGGGCAGCATGGCTATATGCGTGGGCGCGGCCTCAATCAGGACGGCCAGTGCGGTGGACGCCCCGCCCAGGCCCTGAGGGCCTATGCCGGTGGCGTTTATGGCCGCGAGCAGCTCGCGCTCCATGGCGGCGTAGTAGCCGTCCGGGTTCGCGCTGTCCACGCGGCGCAGCAGCGCCCTGCGTGCCAGGCGCGCGACGGAGTCAAAACCTCCGCCTATGCCCACGCCGACGACGACGGGCGGGCAGGGGTTGCCTCCAGCGGAGCGCACGGTCTCCAGCACGAAATCGCGCACGCCCTGCTCGCCCGCGGCGGGCGTGAGCATCCTGACGGCGCACATATTTTCGCTTCCCGCGCCCTTGGGCGAGACGGTCAGCCTTATCCTGTCGCCGGGCACTATGCGCACGGCGATTGAGGCGGGCGTGTTGTCGCCCGTGTTGACGCGGCGGAGCGGGTCGGCGACCACGCTTTTGCGCAGGTATCCCTCCGCATAGCCGCGGCGCACGCCCTCCTGCACGGCGGACTCAAAATCTCCGCCCGTGATATGTACCTCCTGGCCCAGCTCGGCAAACACCGTCACCAGGCCCGTGTCCTGACATATGGGCAGCCCGGTATCGCGCGCGGCGTCCAGATTGGCGCAGAGGTCGGCGAGTATGCCCCGGGCGCCCGGCCAGGGCTCGGCCTCGTACGCGGCGCGCAGCACGCCCTCCGCGTCCGGGCTCAGGCGCGTGTTCGCCTCTATGCAGAGGCGCGCGACGGCCCCGGTTATGCTGGCGGTGCTGACCTCCCTCATATCCGCGCGGCCCCGCTCTCTCTCGCGGCGGCGGCCACGGCGGCCGCGACCGCCTCAGCCACGCCCGGCTCAAACGCGCCGGGGATGATGTGCTCCCGGCTGAGCCCGTCGCCGACAAAGGCGGCCAGCGCCCTGACGGCGGCGGCCTTCATGGCCGTGTTGATCTCCCGCGCGCGCACGTCGAGCGCGCCGCGGAACACACCCGGGAAGGCGAGGACGTTGTTTATCTGGTTGGGGAAATCGCTGCGCCCCGTACCGACAATGTACGCGCCCGCGTCCACCGCGTCGGCGTAGCTTATCTCCGGCGTGGGGTTGGCCATGGCGAATACTATGGGTCTTTCCGCCATCGAGCGCACCATCTCGGCGCTGACCAGATTGGCCGACGAGACGCCGATGAAGACGTCCGCGCCGCGGAGCGCCCCGGCCAGCGTCCCAGTGACGCCGCGGGGATTGGTCTCTGCCGCCAGCTCCGCCTTGTGCCCGGCGAGCCCCTCGCGGCCCTTGTAAATCGCGCCGCGCCGGTCGCAGACGACGATATCCTCCGCGCCCAGGGCCAGCAGCATCCTTGTTATGGCCGTGCCGGCGGCCCCGGGTCCGTTTATGACGATGCGGGCGGAATTAAGTTCCCGCCCCGAGAGCTTTAATGCGTTTGTCAGGGCGGCGGAGACGACGATGGCCGTACCGTGCTGGTCGTCGTGGAACACGGGGATGTCCAGCGCGTCTATGAGCCGCCGCTCTATCTCAAAGCAGCGGGGCGCGGAGATGTCCTCGAGGTTTATGCCGCCGTACGTGGGCGCGACGGCCTTCACCGCGGCGACTATCTCGTCCGGGTCCTTCGTGTCCAGGCAGAGGGGCACGGCGTCCACGCCCGCGAACTCCCTGAAGAGCAGGGCCTTGCCCTCCATGACGGGCAGCGCGGCCAAAGGGCCGATGTCGCCGAGGCCCAGCACGGCGGTGCCGTCCGTCACCACGGCCACCATATTGCCCTTGGTCGTGTACTCCCAAACCGCGTCCGGGTCCGCCGCTATCCTGCGGCAGGGCTCCGCCACGCCGGGGGTGTAGGCCGTGGAGAGGTCGTCCCGGCTGCGCACCGGGACTTTGCCTCTTATCTCGATTTTGCCTCGGTGCTCGCTGTGCATGGCGAGCGCCAGCGCGTTATAGTCCATTCCGCTCACTTTCTCTCTCCGCAGGGGTAGTGGTCGTTGTCGGCGTGCCCGCGCCGGGTGAGGTCATAAAAGCGCCAGCCGCCGGACAGGTTATAGCAGTCAAAGCCGCTGCCGGACAGGATGCGGCAGGCGATATAGCTGCGCATTCCGGAGAAGCAGTTGACGTACACCGGCTTGCTCTTGTCCAGCTCGCCGAGGCGGCTGCGCATACCGTCGAGGGCGATATTTATCGCGCCGTCAATATGGCCGCGCTCGTACTCGCCGGGGTTGCGCACGTCGAGGATAGTCACGGACCCGTCGCGCGGCAGGGCGGCGACCTCGTCCCAGTGGTACTGCTTGACAACGCCGGCGCGGATGTTCTCAATCATGAAGCCGCACATGTTTACGGGGTCCTTGGCGCTGCCGTAGGGCGGGGCATAGGCGAGCTCCAGCTCGGCCAGGTCGGCGCCGGTGAGCCCCGCGCGGATGGCGGTGGCGAACACGTCTATGCGCTTGTCCACGCCGGCGGGGCCGACGATCTGCGCGCCGAGCACACGGCCCGTGTCGGGGGCGAAGAGCACCTTGACGAGCATGTTCTGCGCACCGGGGTAATAACCGGCGTGGTTGCCCCAGTAGCCCACTATGCGCTCATAGGCGACGCCCGCGGCCTTGGCGCTCTTCTCGTTGAGGCCGGTGCAGGCGGCGGTGAGGTCAAAGACCTTTATGACCGTGGAGCCGAGGGTGCCGCGGTACTCGCTGGGTATGCCGCAGATGTTGTCGGCGGCGATGCGCCCCTGTTTGTTGGCCGGGCCCGCCAGCGGGGTGAGCTTGAGCCTGCCGGTCAGCGGGTCGTGTACGGGCACAGCGTCGCCCACGGCGTAGATGTCGGGGTCGGAGGTGCGCATGTGGCTGTCCACGGCGATGGAGCCCTTGGGGCCGAGCTCAAGCCCGGCGGCCCTGGCCAGGTCGCTCTCCGGCACCACGCCCACGGCGAGGACGACGAAGGAGCAGTCTATGCTCTCCCGACCCGCAACGTGTACGCGTACCCCGCCGGGTATCTCCTCATAGCTCTCGACGGAGTGCTTGAAGCGCAGGTCGAGGCCCTTCCTGCGCAGATGGTCATGCAGCTCGCAGGCCATGTCCCAGTCCAGCGGCGGCAGCACCTGCTCGCTGCGCTGCAGCAGCGTCACCTTTACTCCGGCCTCCATCAGGTTCTCCGCGGCCTCCAGGCCGATGAAGCCGCCGCCGATAACCACGGCGCGCTCCGGCTTCTCCTCCTCCACGCGGCGGCGCATCTCCAGCGCGTCCTCCACCGTGCGCAGCTTGAGGATGCGGGAACTCTCCACGCCCGGGGTGTCCGGCACCATGGCCCTGGCGCCCGGGGAGAGGATGAGCTTGTCATAGCTCTCGGTATACTCGCTGCCGTCGGCGAGGTTCCTGACCGTGACGCACTTGCCGGCACGGTCTATGGCCGTCACCTCGCTGCTGACGCGCACGTCGATATTGAAGCGGGACTTGAAGCTCTGCGGGCTCTGGAGCGTCAGCTCCTCTTTATCCTCGATCACGCCGCCCACGTAATAGGGCAGGCCGCAGTTGGCGTAGGACACATAGCCCGTGCGCTCTATGACCACTATCTCCGCGCTCTCGTCCAGGCGGCGAAGGCGCGCGGCCGCCGTCGCTCCGCCTGCGACGCCGCCGACTATGACTATTTTCTTACCCATGGTTATACCTCCGTTATGGTGTGTTTTTTATACCGAAAATTTTTAGCATAATTTAAGTGCAGCCGCGCTCAGTCCTTCACTATCCGCACGTCCATGCGGTCGAAGGCGAGGCTCAGCCCCGCGGCCTCCAGGTGCCGGCGGGCGCTCTCGTTGAGGGCGTAGTACACGTTCCAGTAGTCGCCCGTCATGGCCCAGGCCCTGAGCGTGTACTGCACACTGCTGGCCAGGTAGGCGCTCACCACCACTGCCGGGGCTGGCTCGCTCAGCACGCGCCCGTCCTCCTGCGCCGCCGCCAGCAGCGCGGCGCGCACCGCGTCCGCGTCGCAGCTGTACTCGAGGCCGAAGTTCAGGTCAACGCGCCGCCGGGGCTCGGCGGTGTAGTTCGTCAGCCTGCTGGAGGAGATGTCGCTGTTGGGCACGTGTATCTCCTTGTTGTCCGCCGTCAGCAGCGTGACATAGAAAAGGCCCATGCGCGTCACCGTGCCGCTGGTCGTGCCGGCCTCCACAAAGTCGCCGACGGAAAACGGCCGCGTGACCAGCAGCGTAACCCCCGCGAACACGTTGGAGAGCGTATTCTGCAGCGAGAGCGAGAGTGCCAGGCCCGCCACGCTCACCAGCGCGACAAGCGAAGCCGTGGATATATTCAGCTGGCCCATGATCACGATGGCCGCCGTGACCCAGAGCACCGCGCGCAGGACGTTTGTCAGCGCCCGCTTCACCTGTACGTCCAGGCTGGTCCTGTCCAGCGCCTTGCGCAGGAGGCGCGTGCACAGGCGTATGGCCACCACGCAGACGACAAATATGAGCAGAGCCGCCAGAAGATTTCCCAGCGTAAATCCGCCCAGGTCCATATTCAGTATCCTCTGTATCTCAAGTCCTGCGGACTCCCCGGCACTGCCTGTGAGCAGCAGCCGCCGCGCGAGGGGAGAAATGGTTGAATTCATGCGGCACCTCCCGTTATTATTGGGCATACTATTATAGCATTGAGCACAGAGGTTTGTCCATTGCCTGGGCGCAGTTCACGCGGCTCTTTTGTGTAATTTCTCAGGTCCGGCACGGTTTTGGTAAAATTGCACTTGACTATTCCGCACAAAGGGGCTTTAATATATTTAACTATCACAGACAACGGCGCCCATCAGGCGCCACAGGAGGACAACAAAATGAAAGTAGCAGTCACCTACGACGAAAACGAAATGGTATTCCAGCACTTCGGCCACACGGAGCGCTTCAAGATCTACACGGTGGAGGACGGCAAGGTTCTCTCCGGCGAGGTGGTGGACACCGCCGGCGCCGGCCATGAGGCCCTGGCTACCTTCCTCGCCAGGCAGGGCGTGGACACCCTCATCTGCGGCGGCATCGGGCCCGGCGCAGTGAACGCCCTCAACATGTGCGGCATCCGCGTCTTCGGCGGCATCACCGGCCTGGCCGACTACGCGGTGGAGGCCCTGGCCCGCGGCGTGCTCTCTTACAACCCCGAGCCCAACTGTGACCACCACGACCACGAGCACGGCGAAGGCCATGAGTGCGGCCACCACGGCGAAGACCACTGCGGCTGCCACGGCAACTGAATATCCGACCGGGTTACCCGCAAGGCGCCGGAACACTCCGGTGCCTTTCTCACAGCGTCCAATCGTTAATTTAAACACTAACAAAGAGAAGGAGGAGGAAAACACATGAGGTACATATGCGAGCTCTGCGGCTACGTCTACGACGAGAGCGAGGGTCTGGGGGAACTCGGCTACCCCGCCGGGACCAAGTTTGACGACCTGCCCGACGACTGGGTCTGCCCGCTCTGCGGCGCGGCCAAGGACGAATTCCACCCCGAGTGAAGGGTATAGTCCCCCGGGCTGTACGGCATTTCCGGCCCCGGGGGACTGTATTTTCGCAAAAAAGCGCAAAAAATAAAATTTCCTCTTGACAAACCCGTCTACTGGCGTATAATAGCATCAATTTCATATGAAAGATAGAGGCGCGGCCGACAAGAGTACGCACGACATAACGCCAGACAGCGTGTGCGGAAAGGGGAAGCCGCCGAGGTGCCGCACAGGTGTCTGAGTGTGCGGTTGCCGGGCCGGGGGATAATATCCGTCGGACTGTCACGGTTGTGGAGCGCTATCGAAAACAAGTGAAAGCATTTTTTGCCGCCATGAGTTCTTCACCACCGGAAGGAGCTCAGGGCGGTTATTTTTGTGTGCCGCAAGCACCGGGATTTTTTCCTTGAGCTTCACATTAGACACCAGCGGGCGTGAGACCCGCCGCGTAAAAACGCGCCGAAAAAGAGAAGCGAAAGGAAAAGATGAAAATGACCAGAAGAATTCTTGCTATGCTCATGGCCCTCGTCATGGTGTTCGCCCTCGCCGCCTGCGGCAGCGAGAACACCGAGGCCACCCCCACCCCCGCCGCCACTGACGGCGCCACCGAGCCCAGCGCTGCCGCCACCGACGGCGCCAGCGGCACCGGCATCGACGTATCCACCATTGACGGCATCTCCGACGGCGTCCTGACCGTCGGCATGGAGTGCGCCTACGCCCCCTACAACTGGACCCAGGTCGATGACGCCAACGGCGCCGTCCCCATAGCCAACCAGCCTGGCTCCTATGCTAACGGCTACGACATCATGATAGCCAAGGCCATCTGCGAGGCTTACGGCCTTGAACTCGAAGTCATGGCTCTCGACTGGGGCGGCCTGGCTCCCGCGATTGACGCCGGTACCATTGACGTAGCCATCGCCGGCCAGAGCATGACTCCCGAGCGCCTCGCCGAGGTCGACATGGCCGGCCCGTACTACTACGCCGACATCGTTGTCGTCACCAAGGCCGACAGCGAATTCGCCTCTGCCCAGGGTATCTCCGAACTCTCCGGCGGCACCTGCACCGCCCAGGAGAGCACCATTTGGTACTCCACCTGCCTGCCCCAGATAGAGGGCGCCCAGATCCAGTCCGCCAGCGAGAGCGCCCCGGCCATGATTATGGCCGTCGAGAGCGGCACGGTTGACTTCATCTGCACCGACACCCCGACCGCCCGCGGCGCTGTCGCCACCTACGATGACCTGGTCATCCTCGACTTCACCGATTCCGAAGACAACTTCGAGGTCAGCGAGGGCGACATCAACATCGGCATCTCCCTTGCCAAGGGCAACACCGCCCTGCTCGACGCCATCAACGCCGTGCTGGACGACTACACCGAGGACGACTTCATCTCCATGATGGACGAAGCCATTGCTATCCGCCCTGAGGTGTAATCGGAAACAACGCAACCCAAACCGGGCCGGGGGCTCACCCCCGGCCCTGATTTACGGGCGAGCGCCCGACGAAAGGACAGCAAATACATGGAGAAATTTATAGAACTGGGGCAGGACATAGTCAGCACAGTATCTAATTACTGGCCGCTGTACCTGCGCGGAATCGGCAACACGCTTGCGCTTGCCATAGTCGCTACCCTCATCGGCTGCATAATCGGGTTCTGCTGTGGTGTACTCAACACCATCCCTTACTCGCAAAACGACTCGCCCGTCAAAAAGTTTTTCCTCAAGCTCATACGCGCCATAATCCGCATCTATGTTGAAGTGTTCCGCGGCACCCCCATGGTGCTTCAGGCCGTGTTCATATTCTACGGCCTGCCCTACTTTACCGACAGCCAGGTGTCCTTCCAGGGCAACTCCGGCGTGTGGATTGCATCGCTGGTTGTCGTATCCATCAACACCGGCGCATACATGGCCGAGAGCGTGCGCGGCGGCATCATCTCCATTGACCCCGGCCAGACCGAGGGTGCCAAGGCCATAGGCATGAACCACTTCCAGACCATGACCAGCGTCATCCTGCCTCAGGCCATACGAAATATCATGCCGCAGATAGGCAACAACTATATAATCAACGTCAAAGATACGTCCGTCATGTTCGTAATCGGCTTCCCCGATTTCTTCTCGGCGCACCGGCAGATTGTCGGCATCAACTTCCAGTACTTCCCGAGCGCGGTTGTGGAAATGGGCGGATATCTCATCCTGACCCTCACGGCGTCGCTCCTGCTGCGTTGGCTCGAGCGCCGCATGGACGGCAAGAGCAGCTACGAGCTGGTACAAAACGACGACCTCACCATGACCGCCGGTACCTACAGCCACCCCGACCGCGGCACGCCGTTTGACGAGCGCAGCACGGAGTTCGACGGAGAAGAGCGCAAGCGTGTGCGCGAAAGCCTCAAAAACAGCAACGGAAGTTCAAGGGAGGGACGGTAAATGAGCGACGCAATACTTGAAGTCCGCCACCTCTCCAAGAGCTTCGGCATAAACGAGGTGCTGCGCGACATAGACTTCGACGTCCGCCCCGGCGACGTCACCAGCATCATCGGCGCCTCCGGCTCCGGCAAGAGCACGCTGCTCAGGTGCATAAACCTGCTGGAGACGCCCACCAGCGGCGACGTCATATACCACGGCGAGAGCGTCGTGACCGGCAAGGTCAACGCCAACAAGTACCGCGCCAAGGTCGGCATGGTGTTCCAGAGCTTCAACCTCTTTGACAACATGACCGTTCTGAAAAACTGTATGATCGGACAGGTTAAGGTCCTGAAGCGCTCTGCCGCAGAGGCGGAGGCCAACGCCATGGAGTATCTCGAGCGCGTGGGCATGGCGCCCTACATCATGGCCAAGCCCCGGCAGATCTCCGGCGGCATGAAGCAGCGCGTGGCCATCGCCCGCGCCCTGGCCATGGACCCTGAGATCCTGCTATTCGACGAGCCGACGAGCGCGCTCGACCCCGAGATGGTCGGCGAGGTGCTCTCCGTCATGCGCTCGCTGGCCGACGACGGCATGACCATGCTGGTCGTCACGCACGAGATGGCCTTTGCCCGCGACGTGTCCACCCACGTGGTGTTCATGAAGGACGGCGTAATCTGGGAGCACAACAAGCCAGACGTGCTGTTCACGAATCCTGAGCGCCAGGAGACGCGGGATTTCCTCTCCCGCTTCATGGCGCACTGAGCGCAAAAACCGCCCCCGCTTTCAGTACGAAAGCGGGGGCGGTTTTTTATCCGTCCAGGTATCCTGCCCTGAGGAGCGTATATACGCGGCTGTGTACGTCCTTGTTAATCCGGCGCATGGCCTCGTCGGAGAGCACCGTCCCCTCGCGGCAGCCTTCCGCAAAGGTGCCGCCGAGTATGTATGCGCTCAGGTCCTGCGGCCGGCTGCCGAGCCCGAGCAGCTCCGGTGCGTCCCAGGAGCAGAGCTGCGAGGCCAGGAAAGCGTAGCTCATCACGTAGGTCCTGAACTCCTCCAGCTCCCCGGAGGCCGCCATCTTCCCTGCCGCCGCAAACATGCCCGCCTCGTCCGCGAGGCCGTCCACCAGCGCATAGTAGCGCAGCACGCTGCCGAGCTTTCCGCCCACCACTCCGTGCATGGTGCCGTAGAACTCCATATCCATCGCGCCCTGGTCCACGTGCCTGGCCTCCAGCTCCTCCGTGTCCCGGTAAATCATCCGCGTCAGGCAAAAGGCGCGCCGCTCCGGCGGCAGTTCGTTAAACATGGCTACACCTCCAGTCAAAGCGCTGCATCATCCCAGCATGGCCCGCGCCTCCCGCTCCCGCGGGAAAACGCCCGCCACCAGCGCGTGGAATTCCGGGCCGTGCCCACGCACACGCAGGTGCGCGAGCTCGTGCGCGACCACGTATTCAAGACAGAGCGGCGGCTTGGCCGCCAGCATCAGAGAGAACCGCACCGTGCCGCGCGCTGGGGTGCAGCTGCCCCAGCGTGTGCGCATATCCCGCAGCGACCACTTCGGCGCGGGCACGCCGAGCGCCGCGGCGTATTTCTCCACCAGCGCCGGCAGCCCGCGCTCCAGCTCACGGCGGTAGAGCGCCAGCAGTGCGGCCCGGCGCGCAGCCGCGTCCGCCCCCTCCGGCGCGCTGAGTGTGATGACACCGTCCCGCAGCACGGCCCCCGGCCTTCCCGTAACCACGCGCAGGGCGTACATGTATCCCCAGAGCGGCACGCTCTCGCCGGTGACGTACTGCAACGCGGCCGCCCTGCGCGCCAGTGCCGCCTCGCGGTGGGCCCGCACCCACTCGCCGCGCTCATTGGCCAGCGCCATGGCGGCCCCGACGCCCATGCGCCGCGGCGCCACGGCTTCAACGCTGCCGTCCGGCTTTACCGTGATGCGGAAAAGCTTCACGCTGCGGAAACGCAGCGTGAGCGGGATGCCGTTATTCAGGGTTTCGGAATACGCTCGTTCGGCCGGCAAGCGCCGTCATCTCCTCGCTGTTATTTTTCGTCCGTCCGGCTGTTGTCGTTGTCACGGCCGCCTCCGTTAAAGCCGGTGGAGAGTATGCAGGTGCAGGCGGAAATGTAGCCGACTATAAGAATTATTGACCAGAAGTCGGCGTACCGGTAGCTCTCCTCCACGCCGGGCTGCAAGACCAGGGATATCGCCCAGATGCCCGCATAGTAAAGTATGAGGAACACGATGATCGACCAGAACACGAATCTGGCCGGCAGCGGAACCAGACCGGGCTGGCCGGAGGACCGCGCAGCCTGCACAGGGTATATGAGCGAGTCCACGCTCGTTGCAAACACCTGCGCTATGCGCTCGAGCGTGGCAAGATCCGGAAAGGAGACGCCGCGCTCCCAGTTGGACACTGTCTGCCGGGTCACTCCCAGCTGATCGGCCAGCTGCTCCTGGCTCAGGCAGCGCTCGTTGCGCAGCCTCTTTATATTTCTTGCGATGTCTGTCATATGAATACCTCCTGTGCCCTCAGTATAGGCGCCGGGAGGGTATTTTACAAGCAAAGAGGCTTTTGCATGGCGCAAAATATATGTGTCGGGAGCCGTCAGGGCTGTACAAACTCCCTTTTCCAGATCAGGCGGTTCTCCACGAACTCCGCGCTCACACGGCCCGCGTCCAGGTGCCAGGCGAGGAAACTCCTGAGCGTGCTGCCCGCCAGGACGTACTGCTGGAAGTTCAGCTCCAGGCCCAGGTCGTCAAAGGCCAGCTTCAGCATATCCTCAAAGCTGCGCGGCTCCACGCACAGGCGCAGCACCAGCTCTCCGATCCGCTCTATGTACCGGCGGTTGAGCTCCGCGAGAGGGGCTATGTCCTTCTGTACCGGGGCGTGGGCGGGGACATACATCTCCGCCCCTATGCCGGGCAGCTTGTCCAGCGTATCCAGATAGGCCGCGACGTCATAGACAAAGGGGAAGCCGTACTTGCCCAGCGTCTCCTCGCTGGAGAGGCTGTCGGCGATGAAGGCCGTGCCGTCCGGCAGGAGGTAGCCGGCCATGTCGAAGAAGTGCCCGGGCAGGGGCAGCGCCTTAACCTCCGCGGGGAAGTCCGGGCCCGTCACGTCCTCGCACTCGCACGGCTGGGCCATGAGGAACTTGTGCCGGAGCGGCTTGGGCGGGTACCCGCCGTACAGGAAGCTGGGCTCGAGCAGCGGGGAGCGCGTGAACTGGGCCTCTATGCCCGGCGCGAAAACCTTGCAGCCGGTCTGCCGCTGCAGATACTGGCAGCCGCCTATGTGATCAGCGTTCGAGTGCGTGACGAGTATGCCCAGCAGCTTCCAGCCCTGCTCGTCGAGCACCTTGCGCACCCTGCGCCCCGCGTCCCTGTCGTTGCCGGCGTCGATCAGGTATACGCCGCCGCCGGTGACATAGACCCCGATTTTGGCCGGTGACTCGATGTAATATGACTGGTCGGTGATTTTTACGAGTTCGTACAAGGCTTATCCCTCCCACACGATCTTTTCATCAGCCCGGGGCTGTGCCCCGGGCTGAACCATATCCTGAGCCGCCTTGCCGTGCCGGGACAGAGGGCATCGCGGCATTTATGACGCGCAGCCAGGGGGGACGGCGTCCCCCCTGGTATATTATCCGAAGAACTTGTTATGGATGGCCTGCACTGCCTGGTCGGCGTAGTCCTTATTGATGAGGACGCTGACCTTGATCTCGCTGGTGGATATCATCTGGATGTTGATCTTGGCGTCGTAGAGGGCCTCGAACATGAGGGCGGCGATGCCGCTCGCGCTCATCATGCCGGCGCCGACTATGCTTACCTTGCAGACGTTGGTGTCCACGCTCAGGTGGTCGAAGCAGAGCGACTCCTTGAGCTCCTCGAGCGCTTCGGCGGCACGGTCCGCGTCTGCGAGGGGGACGGTGAAGCTGATATCGTTCGTCCCCTCCTTGCCGTAGCTCTGGAGGATTATGTCCACGTTTATCTTGGCGCGGGCCATGGTGTTGAACACGCGGAAGGCCATGCCGGGCTCGTCGGGCACTCCGACCACGACTATGCGCGCGACGTCGTTATCCTTTGCTATGCCGCTTATCTTCATCTCTTCCATTCGTCTTGCGACCTCCTTAACTTTTGTGCCGGGCTTCCGCACCATGCTGGAAAGCACTTCGATTATAACGCCGTAGCGTTTGGCGAGCTCCACCGAGCGGTTCATGAGCACCTGTGCGCCCAGGCTGGCGAGCTCAAGCATCTCGTCGTAGGTTATCTCGTCGAGCTTGCGCGCGCCCTTGACCTTGCGCGGGTCGGCGGTGTACACGCCCTCGACGTCGGTATATATCTGGCATTTGTCCGCGTGCAGCACGGCTGCTATGGCGACGGCGGTGGTGTCCGAGCCGCCGCGGCCCAGGGTGGTGATGTCGTCGTTGCGGTCCACGCCCTGGAAGCCCGCCACAATGACTATGCGCCGCTTGTCGAGCTCGCGCCGTATGCGCTCGGTGGACACGCGCACTATGCGCGCGCTGCCGTAGGTGGTGTTCGTCTCCAGGCCCACCTGCCAGCCGGTGAGCGAGACGACGGGCAGGCCCATGGCCTCGAGCGCCATGGCCATCAGCGCCACGCTCTGCTGCTCGCCGGTGGAGAGCAAAACGTCCATCTCGCGCTTGCTGGGCCGGGGATTGAGCTCCCGGGCCTTCTCTATGAGGTCGTCTGTGGTGTCCCCCTGGGCGCTGAGCACGACCACTATGTCGTGGCCCTCGGAGTAGTTGTCTGCGATTATTCCGGCCACATGCCGGACCCTCTCGGCGTTTGCCACGGAGCTGCCGCCGAATTTCTGTACTATGAGCATGGGATATGTCCCTCCAAAAAACTGTTTGAGCGGCCTGACGCCGTTACATCATTATAATATGCGCCCCGGTATCCGCCGGACGCGGCCGGTTCAGTCCAGCACCCTGTACCTGGCCAGCACGCTCATGCCCGCGGTCCTGGCCTTGAGCTCCTCGCCGGACATATATCCGGTGACAAAGGAGTACTCGTCGGCAGCGGCGTTCGGCGCGCTGATAAAGCGCACTCCGGAGAAGGCGGCGGCTATGTCGGCCAGCGGCGAGGCCGTGCGCACCATCCAGCGGCAGGATATCTTGTCCGGCGCGGTCACGTAGCCGGGTTCGCTCGGCCACCAGCCCGTGTAGGTGCGGGTGTGGGGGTCGCGCACACAGTCTATGATGTCCGCCGCCACCGCACTGGCCGTGGGCAGGCTGCCCGCGCCTGGCCCGAAGAACATGGCCTCCCCCACTGCGTCGCCGCGCACCGAGATGCCGTTCATGACCCCGTCCACATTGGCGAGCGGGTTGGCCCGCGAGACGAGGTGCGGCGCCACAAAAGCGGTGACGCTGTTGGGGCCGGTGCGCATGGCGCGCCCGAGCAGCTTGATCTTATAGCCCAGCGCGCGGGCGCACTCTATGTCCGCCGGGGTTATCTTCGTGATACCCTCCGTGGTGATGGCGCCGGGCGCCACGTTCTTGCCAAAGCAGAGGTCGGCGAGGATGCAGATCTTGCGCCCGGCATCTATGCCCTCCACGTCCGCCGTGGGGTCGGCCTCGGCGTAACCCTTCTGCTGCGCCTCGCGCAGGGCCTGCTCGAAGCTCTTGCCCATCTGGATCATCTCGGTGAGTATATAGTTGGTCGTGCCGTTGAGTATGCCGCAGACCGAGCTTATCTCGTTCGCCGCCAGGCACTGGCAGATGGGGCGCAGGATCGGTATTCCCCCGCCCACGCTTGCCTCAAAGAGGAAGTTCACGCCCATCTTCCGGGCCAGGGCCGTGAGCTCCAGGCCCTTCTCGGCCACCAGCTCCTTGTTAGAGGTGACGACGCTCTTGCCCGCCGAGAGGCAGCGCTTGACGTACTCGTAAGCCAGCGTGGCGCCGCCTATGCATTCGGCGACCACTTTTACCTCCGGGTCATTCGCCACCGTCTCTATATCGTGGACAATGAGGCTGGCAAAGGGGTGGTCCGGCCGGGGCTTGCGGCAGACTATATATTTTACCTCTATCTCGCTGCCGGCGCGCCGCGCTATAAGGTCGCGGTTCTTGGTCAGCACCTCCGCGGTGCCGCCGCCGACAACTCCTATGCCGAGTATTGCGACTTTAACCATGTCTCTTCTCCCTCCCTGCTCAGCCTGCCAGGGCGTCAAACCTGATGACGCCGTAGAGGCTGCGGACCTGTTCTATGAATTCGTCCAGGCTCTCCGTCATGTTCTCCGTGATCGCCGATATGGTCACGGGCGCGGTGCCGTTATTGGGTATGCTCTGGTTTATAGTGAGAATATTTGCGCCCGCATCGGCAAAAATAGCGAGCAGGGAGCTCAAAACGCCCTTCTTGTCGCGCAGCAGCGCGTTGAAGGTCACTATGCTGCCGTGGCGCATGTCGCGGAACGGCATCACCGAGTCCTTGTATTTATAGAAAGCGCTGCGGGAGATGCCCACGCGCTCCACGGCCTCGGCGACCGTGCGCACCTCGCCGGTCTCCAGCAGCTCCTTGGCCTCGGTGACCTTGATAAACACCTCGGGCAGCACCCCTGCCTCCACGAGATAGTATTTAGGTTTGGCTCTAGCAGTCATAAAGCACCTCCCGGCGTCCTCAACAGACGGTCGAATGTATTCTTGCCACGTACACTATTTATAGCACATCCGCGCCCCGGACACAAGTGGCATTATTCAAAAAACATTGCCTGTCCGCGCACGGTGGATTCAACGAAATGACGAAAGGCGGCGAATTACCCGATGTTCGGAATCATTATATGCATAGCGGCGGGCGCTGCAATGAGTATCCAGGGGGTTATGAACACCCGCCTGGGCGAGAGCATAGGCACCAGCGAGGCCAACGCTTTTGTACAGGCCACGGCGGCCGTCCTGGCGCTGGGCGTGCTGATTTTCCACCGGGACGGGAGCTTTTCGGCCCTGGGAGAGACCAACTGGCTGTATATGCTCGGCGGCGTGCTGGGCCTGGTCATAACCCTGACGGTCATGCTGGGCATGCACGCGCTCACCCCGGCCACGGCGGTCAGCATCATCCTGGTCAGCCAGCTGCTGACTGCCGGGGCCATAGACGCCCTGGGGCTCATGGGCACGGAGCGCGTGCCCCTCACGTGGTCAAAGGCGCTGGGCGCCGCGCTTATGATAGCCGGCGTGATAATTTTTAAACGCTGATTCGGGCAAAAAATTGTTTTTGGGGGCTGTTCCATTTAAATAAAGTGTGCTAAAATTTCACCAGCACAATCAGAAGGAAATGGAGACAGATACATGTATACCCACATCGAAGACAATATTTATACCATACCCGTGCCTCTGCCGGGGAACCCGCTCAAATGCCTCAACTCCTACGTTATCAAGGACGGCAAGCGTTCCCTCGTCATAGACACGGGCTTTCGCATGCCCGAGTGCCGCGAGGCCCTGACCACCGGCCTTGCCGAGCTCGGCATAGATATGAACAAGGCGGACATCTTCCTCACCCACCTGCACTCGGACCACTCCGGCCTGGCTCCTGAACTGGCCTCGCCCAGCTCAAAGGTGTATATAAGCCGCGAGGACGGCGAGCGCATCCTCCACGGCCTCGTGTCCAACGCCAATCTGCGCTATGCCGAGTACCTCAGCGACGGCTTCTCCGAGGAGGAGCTCACCCATCTCAACGACTCACCCAGCATGAAGTACTCGCAGGACAAGCCCATCGAGTTCACCTATGTGGCCGACGGGGACATGCTCTCCTACGGCGGACACAAGCTCCAGGTAATAGAGACCCCGGGCCACACCCCCGGGCACATATGCCTCTATGACAAGGCCGGCAAGGTCATGTTCCTGGGCGACCACGTGCTGTTCAATATCACGCCCAACATCACCACCTGGCCCAACTTCAGCGACCCGCTGGGGCATTACGTACACAGCCTGATGGATATCAGCATCTACGACGTGCGCGTGCCCCTGCCCGGACACAGGCAGGTCACGGGCACCATGGCCGAGCGCATAGGCACCATCATCGAGCATCACGGCATACGCATACGCGAGATGCTGGATATAATGGACGCCTGCCCCGGGCTCACGGCCTATGACCTCTCCGGCCGGATGACCTGGCGCGTGCGCGGCAAGTCCAGCTCCTGGGCCGATTTCCCCCTGGCGCAAAAGTGGTTCGCCGTGGGCGAGACGGCGGCGCATCTGGAGTACCTCATGTGCCGCGGCCGCGCGCGCCGGGAGAGTGACGGCAGGGTCTGGCGCTATTACACGGACTGAGACGGCGCGCATGGGGAAAAAACTGCTCAAGCTTGCCCTCGCAGCGCTCGGCATCGTCGCGGTGCTGGCCGCGGCCTTTGTCCTCTTCCTCACCGTGACGGAGTTCCGCCCGGACGAAGCGGAGCCGGTCGCCGTCAGCTCTTACGGCGAGGCCGTCGAGCCGGGGGACTCCATCTCACTGATGGCCTGGAACATAGGCTACTGCGGGCTGGGCGCCAACGAGGATTTTGTCATGGACGGCGGAACCGGCTCCGGCAAGCCCGAACGCAGCGATTTCGACACATATTACAGCGGCGCAGCTGATATACTCAGCAGCGCCGGCGCCGACATATACTTTATCCAGGAGGTGGACTCGGACAGTGCGCGCAGCTACCGCGTGGACGAGGTGAGCGGCATATCCGCCGCGCTCAGCGCGGCCTCCAGCGCCTACGCGATGAACTACTCCTGCCCCTTTGTCCCCTTCCCCTGGCCGCCCATGGGCCGCGTCAACAGCGGCCTCATGACGCTCTCGGACTTCGCCGTCTCCGGCGAGGCGGAGCGCATTGCCCTCCCCTGCCCCTTCTCCTGGCCCATAAGCACGGCCAACCTCAAGCGCTGCCTGCTGGTAACGCGCTACGACATGCCGGACACCGGTTCCCAGCTCGTCTGTGTCAACCTCCACCTCGAGGCCTATGACGACGGCGAGGGCAAAGCCGCGCAGACGGCGGCCCTGCTGGAACTGCTGGAGGCGGAGTACGCCGCGGGCAACTACGTCGTCGCGGGCGGCGACTTCAACCAGGCCTTTCCCGGCACGCTGGACACCTGGCCCATACTCAGCGAGGACTACTGGACCCCCGGTGTGCTCACGGACGACATGCTCCCCGAAGGCTGGAGCTTTGCCTGCGACGGCTCGGCCCCCACCTGCCGCCTGGACAACCAGCCCTATGACGCCGGGACGCAGCAGCATTACGTCCTCGACGGCTTCATAGTCTCTCCCAACGTGCAGGTGGAGAGCGTGGAGACTATGGACATCGGCTTCGATTACTCCGACCACGCGCCGGTGATGCTCAACATAACGCTTATGGAGGAATGAACATGAAGGTTATGCTTCTCAACGGAAGCCCCAACGCCAAGGGCAACACCCGCACCGCGCTGGAAGAGTGCGCCAAGGAGCTCAACGGCTGCGGTATTGAGACCGAACTGGTGAACATAGGCGCCGGCGCAATCCCCGGCTGCCGGGCCTGCGGCGCCTGCGCCAGGCTGGGAAAATGCGTAATAGACGACGCGGTCAACGAGTTCCGCTTCAAGCTCGAGGCCGCCGACGGCCTTGTCGTCGGCACCCCGGTCTACTACGCCTCGCCCAACGGCTCTCTCATGAGCTTTCTCGACCGCCTGTTCTTCACCGGCTCCGGGACTTTCCGGTATAAGCCCGCCGCGGCCGTGGCCGTGGCCCGCCGGGCAGGCACGGTCTCCAGCTTTGACGTGCTGAACAAGTACTTCACCATCTGCGAGATGCCCATCGTCTCCTCCAGCTACTGGAACGACGCCTTCGGTCAGGCCCCCGGCCAGGCCGCCGGCGACGCCGAGGGCCTGCAGACCATGCGCAACCTGGGCCGCAACATGGCCTGGCTGCTGAAATGCATAGAGCTGGGCAAGGCCAGCGGCGTCACCCCGCCCGACAATGAGTACGACAGCTTTACCAACTTCATAAGATAGCGCCCGCAGCCTTACGGCGGCTGCGCGCTTCGTACCGCACTGCCCGCAGAACATGAAAAAGCGCCCCGGGGGGCGCTTTTTTGTTATTCCACCGGTATAACCGTATCTCCCATACGCAGCTGCACGACATCGTCAAGGCTGAGCGGGTACTTCCAGATGCCGGTATATGTGCTGCTCCCGTCGCCGTTTGATTCGCTCCAGCCGCTGCCTATGGGCACTTCAACGCCGCTCCTGAGCACAGCCGTCTCGCCGCCCGGGACGAAGAGGTTCTCCCCATCAATATTGCAGCTGTACCCCGACGGAGAGATAACGATGTTGCGCATGGCAACGTCAACGCTTTCGGAAGTGAACGCATCCTTCATCTCTATAACCGTGTCGGGCAGCGACATCTTCTCTTCCTCCGCGCCGGGCTGCAGCGTGAAGGCGAAGCTCCACTCTCCGACAGCTATCACGCGCCCGTCCTCCTTGAAGTCCCGCAGCGTAAGCCCGACGTCAAGGGCTTCCGTCGCCCGCTCTCCCAGCTTGGTCCTGTCGCTTGAATAATTGATGAGGAAGATGGCCGCGCCGTCTCCGTCTATGCCGTAACAGACGAACGTATAGCCGTCCCATCCTTTATAGCCGCCCTGTGTATCGGGCATGGACATGTCCACCTCGCCGAAGCGGTATTTCCGGCCGTCGCGGAGTTTCAGCCCCTCCACGCGGAGCAGCAGCCACGCGTCATATCCGCTCACGCGCGCGGAGGTTACGGTGACCGTCACGCCGCCTGACGTCTCGCTGAGTCCCACCTCCTGGCTCATACCGGCGACCAGCGCCGCCTGCTCAGCGCTCATCTGCGTGCCCGTATCCCGCTGCCAGAGCATACCCAGCAGGTCGGACATGCTTCGGCCGTACACCGCCGAGGCCACGCCCACGGTACCGAGGCCCAGCAGCAGCGCCGCCGCGACGACGGCCGCCACCAGACGCGCGGCGCGGCGCGCCCTTGCCCGCGGCCGCCGGTAAGCCTCCGCCTGCTCCACGTACTTCAAATCAATCCCGCCCAGGGCGTCTGAGAGGATATCCACGTTCATACATACACCTCCATGTCCTCAAGGAAATTTTTCAGCTGTTTGCGCAGCCTGGTCAGCCGCACGCCCACGTTCTTCTCCGTCAGCCCCGTCCGGCGCGCTATATCGGCGCATGAGTCCGCGAACCAGTAGCGCCTCAGGAAAATGGCCTTGTTCTCATCGCTGAGCGTATCCAGGAAACGCTCGAGAGAGCGCGTAAGCTCCCGTGCATCCAGCTCGCTCTCTACGGTCTCGTTCGCGGCCAGGCACTCCGAGAGCTCTTCCAGTGCCAGCGCGTAGTTCCCCGCGCGCTTGGCCGCGTGCTCGTGCCGCAGGCGCCTGACGGACAGGTTGCGCACGATACGGCATATGTACGCCGCCAGCCGTTCCGGCCGCTCGGGAGGGATGGCGTTCCACGCGCCGAGGTAGGCGTCGTTCACGCACTCGGCCGCGTCACGCTCGTCGGCCAGTATGTTCCCGGCCAGGGCGTGGAGCAGCCGGCCGTACTTGGCGTCCAGCTCCGCGACAGCCCTCTCCGAGCGCGCGAAGAACAGCTCCAGAATATCCGAATCGTCCACCGGCGCACCTCCTTTCCGTCCTCACCTGTATACTACACTTTTGCGGGCGGATACTACAAGCGCAGATAAAAAAAGCGGAGTCCCATTTCGGGACTCCGCGCGGCATTGTACCGCTCACGCCTCCATCTGCCGGCCCAGGAACCCGGCCACGGTCTCGGCAAGCTTGTACTCGATCTCACCGGCGGGTGGGCTGTTCTTGGGCTGGGCAAAAAGTATGCAGCCCATCAGGTCGCCCTCGCTGACGACCGGCGCCGCCACTGCGACGGAATACGGCCCGTCGTTTTCGGTGATCGGCAGTTCGGGGCCCCCGCTCTGACGTCGGTAGATGCGGCGGGACTCCATGAGCTGCTCGAGCTCGGGGCTGAGGCGCTTGCTCAGCAGCTCGCGCTTGCCCCCGCCCGCAACGGCGATGACAGCGTCCCTGTCACATACCGCCGCCAGCGCGTCCGTAGACCGGTGCAGCGAGTCGCAGATCTGCGCGGCGAAATCCGAGAGCTCCCCGATCGGGGAGTACTTCTTGAAAATAACCTCCCCGTCCTTGTCCGTAAATATCTCCAAGGGGTCGCCGTCACTGACAATATTGGCGCGGAGAACCTTGTCCGCGTGGTGTGTCGCGCTCTGGACTACGCTCACCAGCTCCGCGCCTCCACCGCCGGAAGCGCCGCCCTCGCCGCCGTCCTCATCGGGAAGCTCGCCGCGGCGCAGCAGCGTGTCTATGTCGGCCTTGAGCCTTATCTCGACGTGGTCCTCAAAGACGTAGATGCGCTCGATGATGAGCTCCAGGTCCTGCTTTTCCAAATGCGGCTTGGCGAGGATGTCGTCAAAGACGTCCATCGCCGTCTTGGCGGCGCGGTTGGTGCGGATGATGGCGTTGCGCTTGTCCGTGACGCGCTCGAGCTGGTTTTGAAGCCCCTCTATGCGGCGCATGAGGTCGGCTTCCAGCTCGTCGTAGGTCTCCTCGAGCACGGCCTCGTTCTCCGGGTGGCGCATGATGTCGCGCACGCGCTGCCGCTTCGTGGCCTTCAGCTCCTCCTGCGCGTCGAGCAGCACGTCCTCCAGATTCGCCGCGCTGCGCTCCGCTTCCGCCACGTCCTCCGGCTCGCGGGCTATCTCCGCGTTCAGCTCGGCGAGCATCTCCGCGGAGTTGTCGCGCACCTTTTTGACGTAGAGCTTCACGAGCTCGTCCAGCTTGTCCACGCGGATGTGGTGCGTGGTGCAGCCTGCCGTGCCGCGCCGGTGATAGGTGCCGCAGGTGTAGGCGGGCTTCAAATCGCGCCGGCCCAGCGCGAACATCGGCGCACCGCAGTCGCCGCACTCGAGGAAGCCCGAGTAGACGTTGTCGTTTATCTTAACGCCGCGGTAGTTGTACTTCGCGCGCTTTTCGCGCAGCGCACGCACGGTGGCGAAGGTGCGGTAGTCGATGATGGGCTGGTGGTGATTTTCAATCACTATCTGCTCGACCTCGTCGCGCTTCACGTCGCGCCCGTTTATCTTGGCGCGCTGGTACTTGCCCTGACGCAGAGTGCCGATGTAGAAGTCGTTGTCCAGTATGCCCTGCACGGTGACGATGCTCCATGCGTTTTTGACGCTGCGGCGGTAGTCCTCGCCCTCGGCCACCTTGCGCTCGCGCTCCGACATCCGCGGCGTGGGGACGCCCTCATCGGTGAGCGCGTTCGCTATGCGCTTGTAGCCCCAGCCGTCGATGTAGAGCCGGTAAATGCGGCGTATCACGTCGGCTTCGACGGGCACGACCTCGAACTGCTGCTGTTTGTTGACAATGTAGCCGTATGGCGCGGCGCAAATCCACTTGCCGTCTTCCTGCCTGCGGCGTATGACGGACTTCACCTTGCGGCTCGTGTCTGTGACCGGCATTTCGTTTAAGAGGAACTGGAACTGTATTTTGAGCCAGTCGTCGTCATTGGGGAAGTCTATGTTGTCGCCGATTGAGATTATACGCACGCCCGCGTCGCGCAGGTCTTCCAGCTCCACCAGCCCGCGGCTGTTGCGGCGCGAGAAGCGGGAGAAGTCCTTGACCACGAGGATGTCGAGCCGGTGAGCCAACAGCTCACGGCGCATGGCCTGATACCCCTCGCGCTGCTCAAACGTGTAACCGGAGCGGTCGCGGTCTTCGTAAAACACCAGCTCCGACCCCGGAAATTTGCACGCGACAAAGTCCGAGATAATGGCCTTCTGGTTCTCAATAGAAGTGTTGTCCCGGTCAAGCTCCTCATCAACGGAGATGCGGCAATAGCCGGCGATACGGGGAGGGATGGTGTTGGGCATGGGGACGCCTCCTTTTGCAATGATGTTATTGTGTGATAAGTTTATTATTGATGTTATTGTAACACGAGGGAAATGCGTTGGCAAGGGGAATATTAGTTGAGATAGAATTATTGCTGAGCAGATTTTGTCAATTCATAGCACAAACTGACGAAAAATTAAAGTTTATGCTATTGATAATATAAACTTGATAAAAAAATAAGTTTGTGCTATGATTTGCATGACGGGAGGTGGCGGCATGATCGATACGCACGAACTCAAGAGGCGTGATTTATACCTCGATAAACTGAAAGCGTTTCAGGATACGGAGCCGGTGAAAGTTATCACCGGCATAAGACGCTGCGGGAAATCCAGCCTGCTCAAGCTCATGGTGGAGCATTTGAAGCAGAGCGGCATTACTCCGGAGCAGATTGTCGAAATGAATTTCGAGTCCCACGATTTTATGACGATGACTGCCGGGGATTTCTACAGCTATGTCAAAGAGCGCGTGATACCGGGAAAGCGGATGTATCTCTTTTTCGATGAGCTGCAGCGCATTGACGGCTGGGAGAACACGGTCAACTCTTTCCGCGTGGACTTCAACTGCGACATCTATATTACCGGCTCGAACGCCTACCTTCTGTCCTCGGAGTATTCGACCTATCTCTCCGGAAGGTGCGTGGAGATTAAAATGCTCCCCCTCTCGTTCAGCGAGTTTTTATACTTCAACGGCTTTGAAGTGAGGGAGAACGAGAGCAAGCTCGGCGGGACAAGGCTTCAAGTCTATGATAAAGACGGCGAGCGCTATGAGCTCAGGGAGGTCTTTGACTCCTATATGCGTTTCGGCGGTATGCCGGGCATTTCCGACGTCGGGCTTGATTGGGAAAGAGCGGCGGCGCTGCTCGACGGCATATACTCCACCGTCGTAGTCCGCGACATTCTCGAGCGCGAGAAGCGCCGGGGGCAGAGGCGAATAACCGATTCTGTCCTGCTCCGCAAGATAATACTGTTCCTCGCGGACAACATCGGCAGCACGGTTTCCACTACTTCAATTGGCAATACTCTGGTGAGCGAGGGACTGTTGGAGGACGAGAAGCGCAGGGGCAAGCCCAGCATAAACACGGTGCAGGCGTATATAGACGCGCTGCTCGAGGCCTACTTCTTCTACGAGATAAAGCGCTTCGACATCAAGGGCAAGGGCTATCTGAAAACTCTCGGCAAATACTACATCGTGGACATCGGACTGAGGAATTATCTACTCGGCTTCCGCAACCGGGACAGCGGTCACGCGCTCGAAAACGTAGTGTACTTTGAACTGCTGCGCCGCGGTTACGACGTGGCAATCGGGAAAATTGGCGACGCGGAGATTGATTTTATCGCCGCCAAAGCCGACGAAAAACTGTATGTGCAGGTGACGGAGTCCATGCTGAGCGAGGATGTGCGCCGGCGTGAACTTGCCCCGCTTCAAAAAATCCGTGACAACTACGAGAAAATCGTACTGTCGCTTGAACCGGGGTTGGACTCGTCATACGATGGGATCAAATCCACAAATCTGCTCGATTGGCTGATAGGCAAATCATAACTTACGCCCCCGGGGAGCGGCGCTCCCCGGGGGCTTTGCATCACCTCTCTATCGCTTTGCCTGCGCTCCTTCGCTGTAGACGCACATCGCGCTCCGGAGCGGCTTTGGCGCGCTCGGTTTCTCGCTCGGCGACGCGCAGCTTGTTGTAGCGCAGCAGTTCGTATATGCTTGTGTGCAGGTCGCCGTCGCCGGACTGGTACTCGGCTACAGTGTACTTCTTCGCCTTGTACTCCGCGCGCAGCTCGCGCAGCTTTTCGCGCACGCGCTCGTCATCGCGCTCGGCCTTTGTCAGCCACACCGCCACGATTTTCTGGTTGTCGAACACATCTATTTGCAAGCGCAAATCAGCTCCTTATGGCAATAGTTTCCGCGTCTCGCGCGGGATTTATACCTTCTTCCGACTTGCAGCCGTCTGATTTGGCTTCTTAAAAATTTTGTCGCGGAGTTGAAATCATCCGTACGAGCGTACGAACGTACCGTACGCTTGTACGCTCGTACGCGAGTTTTGAGTTCCAACTCACTTTTTACCCCGCCCTTTGCAGCAGCTCAATGCCGATAAAACCGCGCACGCGCCGACCGCCGGGCAGATAAATTTTGTTCGTCTGCTCGATGCCGTAGACTTCCCGGTTTTCAATGAGGTGCATACTCAAACTCCGCGCCGAGAGCGGGTTGAGCGCGTTGTCCTCACACCAGAGCTTGTACACCGCGTACACGTCCCGGCTGCTGGCTGCCGCGTCGGCTTTGAGGCGTATGTAGCCCTCGCTGCGCATGAAGTCCACGGCGTTGTTGCCGTCGCTGACCGCTTCGGCCATGTTCTCACGGGCGCGCTCGCTTAGAGTGAAGCGGTAGTCGTTCGCAATCAGCCGCTGCAAGCCTTCGAGACACCAGAGGAAAATGCCCTCGGCCTCGTCACACATCTTCTCGGCGATGAACGGGTCGTCAACGCGATTGGCGTCTTTTGGCTTGGTTGTCAGGATAATCTGCCGCCGGAAAAATCCCTCGCTGCGGTCATAGAGCGCTTTCAGCGAACCGTTGCCGAATCCGAGGAAACGGACGTACAAATCGCCTTGGTAGCTCTGCTGGCCCTTGCGCTCCAAGTCCATCGGCAGCTCGGCGGTCACGATTGCCTTGATGTGGTTTGTCTGCGGCAGGGCTTCGAGTTTCATGTCGTCGTCGAGCATGACCAGCTCGTGTTCGAGGTCTGCGCGGGCGAACCGCGAGCTTTCAATCTTCGCGATGCTCCCCGTCGCCATGTTCGAGCCGAGCAGAGCGCGGAGCACCAGCCCGATGCGGCTCTTACCCTCGCCGCCGCGGCCTATTAGCATCAGCATTTTTTGCCCTTTCGTCGTCGGCAGGAAGCAGTAACCCATAAACTCTTGCAGCGTCGTAATGTCCTCCGGGTAGAGCAGCTCGCCGAGGAAGCGCAGCCACGTTGCGGGGGGCTTTGCGTTTTCGTTATACGCCACCGGGAGACGGTTGCGGCAAAACTCGCGCTCCTGCGTGAACCGCCCGTCGGGGAGCAGCGTGCCGTTGGCGACGTGGATGCGGTCGCGCTGAATCGGCAGGTCGGGCGCGTAGGCCTCAAGCCGCAGGGCTTCGAGCAGGTTGTTTACACGCTTGCCGAGGCCCGTTGAGAAGTACGGTTTGAGCAGTTCATAAATCTCGCGCCTGAGCTTGTCCTCGTCCGTGACACGTCCCTCGACCGTGAAGAACGTGCCGTTGACGCTCTTCATTGGATGCTCGCGCAGGAACCCTTCACAGAACTTGACTTCGTTGACGTGCTTGCCGTCGTACCATTCCGGGAAATTAGCCACGCAAATCCTCCATCAGCCGCGCGGTTTTCTGCTCAACCAACCGCGTTTCGTCCCGTTTCGCGCCCGTGTCGAGCAGGTAGCCCGCCCACGCGTCGAGTGTACACACCTCGGCGTAGCCGTCAGCAATCGCGTCGCCCGGAGCCTTCGGTGCGAGGGCGTCCCGACAGCGTGACAACTCACGTTTGCACGCCGCCAACCCCAGCGGCGGGACAAAGCCGCTGTAGCCGAATTCCGCTTCGAGCCGCCGTGCCGCCTCAGCCTTTGAGCAGCCGAGCAGTCCTGCCGTGAGGTCAATCACGTCGCCGTGCGCGCCACAGCCGAAGCAGTGGAAGTGGTCGCCGTAGAGCTTCAGGCTCGGCGTCCTGTCCGCGTGGAACGGACAGCGCATGAAGCCATGCTTCACCGCCCCGTAACGCTGCGCCGCCTCGATGGGCGATATGCTGTGTTTGATTTTGTTGTAGTTGATAGCTTTAGTACCTCCTTAGAATATTTGAGAGAAAAAGCCCCCTCATATACCGTGACATTTTTCGGCGAAATGAGGAACTTGCATTCTGATAATTCACAAAAAGTTTACTATCTGAATCCTGCCATTGCTCAATCCTCCTGTTTCAGAATATAAAAAGAGCGCCTGCCTTACGGCAAACGCTCTTGTCTTCGGGGCTGTGCTTCCCCTCTAATATACATGGATTGAGAACGGTCAAATTGTTCCTGAGAATTCAAAATTTTTTGAAAAATTTTCAGTCGAGGAATTTCTGGTATTCCTTGGCCACGAAATTCTCGTACGCCGCGGCTATCTTGGCAATCCGCTTATGCACCGCGCTGGCAGTTTTGAAGCCCACGGCGTCGGCTATCTGCTGCTCGGTGTGATGCTCCATTCGCAGTCTGAGAATCTCGCGGTCTTGCTCGGATAGCCGTTTGGCGAAGGCGTCAATCTGCCCCTGCGAGAGCACCTTACGCTCAAAATCTGCTCGCGGGTCGGCGACGTTCATAATGTCGCCGCCGTCCTCGATAAGCTCGTCTAGCGAGATGGATTTGCCGCTGCGGTCGTGGTTCCAGTGCCGCATGAAGTCGTTGCGGACGACGCTGTTTTTGTTCTCGTAGTCCTCGACTGTGCGGTTCTCCCAGATGGCGTCAATCATAGGCTGCCAGTTTTCTTCCTCGACAACGGCGTCGGTCATATTGCCGACGAAGTTCCAGAATTGCGTCCATGTAAACCACGGCATTTCCTCGTCAGGCCCGGCGGTGAAGAGCATCTGGAAAGACATATACTCGCGCTCTATCTTGCGACGAAAGTAACGGAGAATGTCATACGATAGTTGCCAAAGCGGGAAGTAGCCGGTATATTGTTCGCGGCTGCCGGGGATTTCGCCGTAGTTGCCTTTGGAGTCCTTGACATGGAAGAACTGCCACGCCGTCCAAGACCAGCAGTCCCAGACCAGTTCGGCGAACATATCCTGCTTGATGATGTCCAGACACGCCTGAGAGCGCAGCGCCTTGAAAGGTTTGCGCGGGATTTTGAGCGCCTCGGGCCACTTTTCCACGAGCACGCGCGGCATGAGATAGAACATGGTGAGCCACGAGAGGTACGAGTCCTGTGGGATTTCGATGATGCCGGTCGGCGTAACGACTATGAACCCTTTCGGGCCTTTAGGATTTGCCATGTGACCACTGCCTCCTTGCGCGCTTTTGGCTGATTGTACCACGAGATTATGAACGTTTCAACGCAGGCAGGTGCGAGGTGCAGGGAAAGTGGGAACAAACGAGGAAACCCGAAGGGCGCACTTCTATACATGGTTTCCATGTATGTGCGTAACCAGCCCAGCACTTGAGTGCTGGGCTGATTTGCGTCGCTGCGCTCCGGGGAAAGCCGGTGTCACTGTGTTTTGCTGATTTACCTATTTTAGTCTTGATGCTGCGAAAGAGTGCAGCAGAAAAAAGCGTCCTATGGACGCGCCGCCGAAAAACCTCCCGACCACGAGGCCGGGAAGTTTTGAGTTTTATGGGGTTTGGGGCTTTGACCCTAACAAGTTTTTTGTGAGTGGCCGGCCTCTTGCCCCACTTGCGAATTTCGCAAATGGGGGCCCACACTCATTGCTTGCGCGATGAAGCACTCAACGCATAACCCTATCCAGCAGTGCTTGGTAGCTATCCACAACGTCGTATATGACACCGTCTCCGCTTATGGCCTTGAAATGCTCCCGCGCACAATGAATCTTGGCCTCTTCGATACCTCGTAGTTGCATTGATTGCATCGAACCTTTTGTTTCAGCTACGAAGTAAATGTGTTTCACAGTACCCTCATAAAAGGCGATGGCCCAGTCAGGGTTATAGTGTCCAACGGGCGTTGAAATATAAAAACCACTAGGAAGCTTCACATATACGGCAACACTTGTGTTTATATCTAACTCGGCGGCAAAGCTACGCTCTTTCTCAGAGTCATATACGATAAAGTCATAGAGATGCCTCTGGGCCTTCATTGCATTTGCACCGAGCTTGCCTTTGATTGTTGGCTCTGTAAAAATATCTGTTCCGTAGCTGTCGTCAAGTATATTGTAAGTAATGTGCTGGATAATTGCCGTGGCTTTCTCGTCGTTAATAAGCCCGGTTGCTTTGATGATGAATTCTTCCGGGTTGTTTTTGAACTGATCGAACACCACTTTGTTTATTCCAGTTAGAATTTGGACAATCGTTTTCCTCGTGAGTCTGGTACCATCTACAAGTTTTCCAACCAAATCATATTTTACACTGCTGTTTACCTGTATGCGCTTTGAGGCATCATAGGATTCTGACTTAGATTTGGAGAAGGCCTCACCCTCAAGGAGAGCATCCTTGGATTGAATTTCATCCATCACACCGGTTTCAACTTTAAAGAATATTTTAGGCACATCCAGACGTTCATTCAACGCGACAATTGCCCTTGCGACTAATTCATCAGTATCAAAGTCAACAACATACATTGACTTGGGGCTGATGCGGTTCCAAAGAGCTTTGAATGCTGGCATTGCCATTTTTGATTCATCGATGCGCAGCTCCACGTTCTTTTCACGCGCATTCTCAGGCTGCATTGCACGTTCATCATAAATGGAGTCAACTATCCTTATGACAGCGTCAGCGCAATCGGAGGCTTCATCGGCGACTTTAATCTCGTTATTGGCCTTGTCTTCATAGTACTTATCTGTCAACGCGCCATTGTTGTCGACATAGCCGTTGCGAACCATGGCATAACATATAGCCATAGCCAATTTCTCATCAACAACCTGCTCATTTCCATGTACGTCGCTGATGACCTTGCCCTTAAACAGATTAGGTGTAACGGCCACCGGACGGCTGGCAACAGCTTCTGCAATTTCGGACTGGAGTCCCCTGGCGAAGCTCTCATAGCTTTCACTTGCGATGACGGTCAAAATGTTTACGTTTTGCACATCATTGCCAAGTACATTTGCATCCATACGCTCGCCGTCTTGATTTACGCAAAGGCGTAATCCGCGCCCAACCTCCTGACGTTTCCGAACCTCGCTGCTGCTCTGCTTCAGAGTGCAAATTTGGAACACGTTAGGGTTGTCCCAGCCTTCGCGCAGAGCGGAGTGCGAGAAAATAAACCGCACCGGCGACCGCTTCGGGTCACGGTCGAGAAGCAACTCCTTATTCTTCATAATAAGGTCATATGCGTCGGTATCGTCCGAAGTCTGGGCCTTCCTGTCACTGAGCTTGCTGTCAGTCATCTTTCCCTTCTTATCTATCGAGAAATAGCCTGCATGGGTGTCGTGCGCAGAGATGGCATCCAGATACTTTATGTACGCATCGTCGCCAATCTCGCGCTGCATATTGCCGATAATATCGCTGTACTCCTCTTCAAACATATCGGCGTAGATCCCGTTATATGGTTTTCCTGCTTCGTCGTACTGCTTGTATTTAGCAACTTCGTCGATAAAGAACAGGCTCAAAACCTTTATGCCCTTGTGAAACAGCTGTCTCTCACGCTCAATATGAGAGAGTATAGTCTCACGGATTTGTATGCGGCGAAGCTGGTCTTCACTTACACTGCCGATAACATCGCCGGCATACATCTTTATGCCATTGAGAAACTCAACCGAGTTGTATCTGCCATCGATTCGTGAAATTATAAAGTTGTTTCTGTACTCATCCAGCCCGCCTGAGTTATCAAAGAGGTTGAAGCCCTCGTTGACGGTCGCATTTTTCTTGCGGAGTCCTTTCTTGCCTATGCAGTCAAACTGAATTGTGGCGGTCGGATTGGCCTGAGAGAGGTTAATGCTCTCGAGATAGACATAGCCGTCCGTTGCGGTGCTGCCAGACTCAGTTATCCCCTTGACGGAGATCTTCTTAACGAGCCGCTTGTTGTAAGCCTCCATAGCGTCGAGACGGTAAATCAGGTTATAGTTTTCCCTGGGGGTCGCAGAATATCTCAGGGTGATAAGAGGATTAAACTCCTTTAGCCGCTCTTTGGTCTGCTTTCCTTCTACGGACTGTGGTTCGTCTATGATGAGTATAGGGTTCGTCCTGGCGATGATGTCAATGGGGCGGCGGGAACGGAACTCGTCCAGCTTCATATAAATGCGCCGCGCGTCCTTGCCCTTGGCGTTAAACGCCTGCGAGTTGATAATCATAACGCTGATAGAGCTGTCCGAGGCAAAACGGTCAATCTCTGTGAGCTGCGCTGAGTTGTAGATAAAGAAGCGCACTTTCTTGCCATATTCCTCTGCGAAGTGTTCTTGCGTCACCTGAAAGGATTTATAGACGCCCTCACGGATGGCGATGCTCGGCACCACGACTATGAATTTGCTCCAGCCGTAGTGCTTATTCAGCTCGAACATTGTCTTTATGTAAGTATATGTTTTGCCGACGCCGGTTTCCATCTCTATCGTGAGGTTATACTTGCAGGACTCTGTCGTCTCCAACCGCGTAGACGGCTCTATCTGATTCGTGCGCTGGATTTTGTTGATGCACTCCAGAATAGCCGAATCGGATAGCTCCGGCACAATCGGCTCGTTGCGCCAGCCGACAAAGTCATCGTCGTCAGTGATTTCTTGCTGGCGCCCGACGCCGACAAGGCCGCTGTCTATCATGTACCGCGGCGTCAAATACGGCTGCCCTGCGAATACATCCACCACCATCTTAGCAGCGTCAGCTTGGAACTTTTGGTGTTTGAATTTAAGCTTCATTAAATAAAACTCCTGCAAAATGCCTTAGTTTCTTCGTTGAGCAGTAATAAATCTCTTAAATGATTATATCGAGTCATAGTGTATCTTTCCAACTTTTCAAATGAGATGCTTAGGAAAATATCGTGTCCTTCCGTTGATGATGGATAAAGAATCACATTAAAATCATCAAGCCCTACATATGACCAACACGCAAACATTCGACCAGAATCTTTACCACCGTATTCTTTTAAGTTAATAGGATGGGCACCAAAACAAGCCCTTATAGTTTCAAAATGTGCGTTGTCTGTTTCTCCAAATGGATGTCTGCTCCATATGTCACAGCTATCATTTAGATATGTCTCATTTGTATCATAGAATACCCGATGCAATTGTTCAATACCTTCCTTGATTAATGCGACTCGCATTATAAGAGTAAGAACTATTATGCTTCCGTTAGTTTGGTGTCCGATGTATGTTAAGTCAGGCTTAAAGTTAATACCGTCTACTGCAACAGTTATCCAATCCATGGCAGAACAGATACAATTCCACTTGTTTTTTCCATTAACATCAGAAAACTTATATGACCCGAATGCATCGTAGTTCATTGCCTCTCGGAATGTGTCTATTAATATTCGATCCATAATCAAATCACTCTCACGCTTGTATCAGGGGACAACAGCTTGAAAATCTCGAACACATTGATTTTGGAGGGGCTGTCGGCAAAGCTGCTGTCGCGGAAGACTGCACGCAGCGGCTTGCGTTTGGCAATTTCTTTTATCAAAGTTTCGGGGACGTTTTCGTCGAAGCAGGCAATCAAGTCGCCGCCGTTGTATGTATGCACAGTGCAGTCCTCAATCCGCTCGGAAGTGTACGGCATGGATATGGGGATGCCCCACTCGAGCAGACAGCCGAACAGAAGATCGAGGTCGGTGCGGTCTTCCTTGATGTTGGATACCATATTGAAGAGATTGTCCTGGTCGTATTCGTCGGCTGAGTAATAGACGTCTTTCATGTTGGTGTCGTCGACTTTGAATACGCGGAAACCGATGTCAACATCGTTCGGGGTCATGACCGTATTCTTTGACTCGTCAAGTTGCTGCTGTTGCCAGCGCATACTACTGCCGGCGGTAGCCTTTATATCCATAAGCTCCTTTTCGCCGGCGCGTCGTATGCGCTCTTTACCAATTTCGCAGATGTTTTTGTAGCCTGCTTTGTAAGCCTCGGATTTTTCACTGCAAGGCTCCGGGAGCTGTACCATGATAAATTTGCGCTTGCCGGGCTTATAATCGTATACGTCCTGGAAGTTTTTGGCCATTACAGCGTGGGCGGTAGTGGCAGAGCCGGAGAAGAAGTCCATTATAATGCTATCAGAATCAGTTGCTATTTGCAGCATTTGCTTAATGTAATTTACCGGTTTCGGAAAGTCAAAAAATTTTCTATCGTCGAAAAGGGCTTTTACTTCCCTCGCAGCGGCTTGGTTATGACCAACATCTTCGCTTAACCATAAAGTATTAGGAGTTCTACCGTCTTGAACTTCGGTCAAAAATCTTTTCTTGCGCGGGAAAGAATTTCCGTCATCTCCAAACCAAATGCGGTTATCCGCAACCATCGCCAAAAGGTTCTCTTGGGAATAAACCCAATGTTTACCTTGGGGAACATCAAATGTTTTCCCCGTTTTAGGGCTTGTAACAAGAAAATGTCCATTGTTTCTTTCGCCACTTGCAACAAGATCGCCAGATTGCCAACTTCCTCTTGGATCATTGTCAGGGTTTTTGTAGCGACTATTCATCTCTTCCGTTCGCGGTAAAAGTGTAAGATTTATTGAACCAACGGATTTTGCGTACACTAATGCGTATTCGTGATTTTCAGAGAAATATTTTGCATCATTCTTAATGCTGTGTATTTTTTGCCATACGATACACGCGACAAAGTTTGATTCACCAAATACTTCGTCACAGAGTTTCCGAATATTCTGCTCTTCGTTGTCATCAATCGACACAAAGAATAGTCCGTCATCTGCCAAAAAATTCCTCGCCAGCATCAGCCGGGGGTACATCATGCTGCACCAGTCGGAGTGGAACCGGGGGTTGCTCTCAGAGTTCTCTGCAAACTGCTTGTTGCCCTCCTCGTCGAACAGGCCAATCTGCTGGTCGTACTCCTGCTTGTCCATCTCAAAGCGGTCGTTGTAGATGAAGTCGTGGCCGGTATTGTAGGGCGGGTCGATGTAGATCATCTTCACCTTGCCCAGATAGGCCTCCTGGAGCAGCTTGAGCGCCTCCAGGTTGTCGCCCTCTATGTAGAGGTTTTCGGTTGTGTCCCAGTTCTTGCTCTCTTCCGGGCAGGGGCGTAGAGTCTTGCGGATGGACTTGTTGGCCTCCACGATGGACGCCTTCTTACCCACCCATGTAAACTCATAGCACTCGTCCCCGTCCACCACATCCGGCGACAGCATCTGCTTGAGCATTTCAAAATTGATTCCACGCTTGACCTTGCCGTCCTCGTCACGCATCTCCGTGACGCAGTTGGGGAACAGCTCAGCAATGCGTTCTATGTTCTGCTCCACCCCATCCGGGGTTTCAAACTTCATGTAATCCATTTAGTTTGCCTCCGTATCTACATCAGCCATTTCTTGCATACCAGCTAAATCAATCTGCCGGTAAAAATGGCCGCTATCCGTATCATAGTTAAATTCAATAGGATATTTTTGTGAATACATATTGCCAAGAATATCACCATACTTTATTTCGAGTGTATAGTTATTCCCGGATAAAACAGTCACCTTTTTGCTAACAATATGAATATAATTGTTTTCGCCTTGCATGACTGTAAATAATGGTATGGCCTCAGGCGTGGTTCCGCTTTTGTAGAAAGCAATTTTAGTATTTATTGCCCCTCCGTTGCCAATATTTGTTATTTCTAAAGGTATGGATACAAAAGGCTCTGATGTAAGTAACCATCTATTATTATTGTCTTTTCGCCATGCGAATCCGTTCTTTTCGACAACCTGTTGCAGACTATCATCTAACTCGACTTTGTAGTTTATTTTACCTTCTTCATCAATTACGATATAGAATTTTTTCAGCTTATACTCTTCATATAAATTAGAAACTTCCTCTGATTCCTCATGAGTTTTCGCTTGGGCGTCACCAAATGATAAGATATTAAACTTTGACCGTGTCCGAAGTTCTGTCAAAGCAAATAATGGACGGACTTTGTTCCGCTCATCATTTCGGTAGTTTCTTTGGGCGTGTTCAACAGAAGCATAGACTCCTATTATAGTCGCTACCGATGCGAGCAAGGCACCATAATACGAAAGAGCATCACCCGCTGTCCATTCCGCAACAAGTATGTTCCAAGGCGAATGTAATTTAAAAAGAATATTTATGATAAGCGGTACTAGAAAAATTAGACATATTGCTAAACAAATTATAGCAATTCTCTTTTTCCATAAACTATTTTTCATGGTGGCTCCACCGCTTCTTTCCTCAACCTTCTTGACTCTGCAATTTTAGCAACTTGGAATATGCACTCACTTTATCAGACGCGTTGCTCCTGCCCCCGGCTCAGCTCTGCAAGCGCCTCACCCTCAAACGCACGCACCTCATTCAAGCACCCATCCAGCCCGGCGAAGAGTGCGGCTTCGTCTATAGGGTCGGCGACGGGGACGGAGGAGGTCTTGAATGTTACTCGCCACTGCCAGCCAGTGGGGATGGGGTCGATGTGGGTGAGTGCGTCGATGCGCTCGCATTGGGCGCGCAGGGTGTCTGGAATGTTGTGCGCACTGAATGAGAGCTGGATGCGCACGTTCTCGCCGTCGCGGTTGACAATCTCGTAGAAATAGTGATTCGGCGTATTCCAGCCGCTGAGCGCTTCGGGGGCATCAGGCAGCAGGACAGACATCGTTTCAGTCGTGAAGCGCGTGCAGGAGCGGGAACTTTTGGCGAGGCTCAACTTTATCTCCGGGCGGCTGACGGCCCAGCGGCGCAGCGCACCAGCGATGCGCATTAAACGCACCTCACGGCTGTTTTCGTCTACCAGATACGGCAGCAGCACCGAACACAACCGTTCGCTCCACTCGGCGTGGAACTTCGCCATGGCCGGCCAGTCGGTTTCGTTCGTTACGCTCACGCCGTCCATCGCGCAGCCTATAACCGACGCCTTGTTGTCTCCTGCCCGTTCCCAGCTTAGGGCGGTTCCGACGCCGGATTCTATCTCCTGCCGGTGAGCGAGCAGACGATCAAATAGGGCTTGATTCTCGCCCAAATCCGGGAGGGATATGACAAACTCGGCGCGGGCGGCGTCGAAGTTGGCGATGCAGCGGACGGATAATCCAGCGACGCCAAAGTAGCCTGTTATTGTGTTAGAGACGCCGGGGTTGACGCTGCTGAACGCGCCGCTGTTGATATTTTGCATCTGGATGAGCGGCAGGGCGTAAGTCCAGTAGGCGAGCCGCCTGTCACGGAGGCCGCTTTCACCTGCCTTTGACACATCCGCGTCGTGCAGGTAGAACACCAGTTCGTCCGCGTCTACGCCGTACAGTGAGAACACGCGGCGAAGTATATTGAGCTTTGTGTTCGTGCTCGTATTCTTCTCTACATACAGATTCGCATCGACCTGAACAGGCGAGTGGAAACTGTTCGGCTGGTACGAAAAGTAAACCGACACTCCGTCGGCGTCATTGACAGAGGCGAGCGAGTACAGCACGGACTTGTCACGCTGGTGGAGCTGCTTCAATACCTGTACAAACACCTCCGACCAGTTGGAAACCGGCTGTTCTACGCCGAAGAAACTGTATTTCTGCACCCAGCGCCCGGTAAGATCCGCATCCTCATCGCCGAGCGAGCAGGAGTCCAGCTCGCGCCGCGCAGGGACGAAGTCCGTCTTTGGATACGCCCATATCTTGTCACGGGCGTACTTGACCAGCTCCCGGCTGCGCGCCTCTATCTCCGGGAGCGTCCAGCGCTCGAGCTGAGCAAGACGCTGGTTCATTCTCAGCCCGCTGGCCTTGTAGCCGCCGTCGGGGTCATCGAGCTTTTCTGTGAACGTCGCGTTGCTCAGGTGCGGGTTGTAGCCGGACAGGGTCAGGTTGGCGAGGCGGTGCTGCCAGGCGTCGTGTATCCGGGCATAGTCCGTGCCCAACTCCTCTGCCCACGCGGGCGTGAGATGCTGCGGCATGATGTGCTCGATGGAGTAAACACCGGTGTCAAGTAGCGTATAGACGTCTTTGACCTCTACGGTGCCGTAGTTTTCAAAACGCTCGAAGATGTAGTCCTTGTAGCGCCCGCGCATGAGGTAGACCTGTTTGCCGGCGAGAGCGGCGGTAAACTCGCCGTCGTCCGGGAAACGCCCGCTGTCGCGCTTGGCGAGCAGAGCATAGACAAACTTGTCCACATATCTGTCTGCGCTGCCGTCGTAGCGGAGTATCTCGCGGTTGAGGGTCAGGAAAATCTTGTTCAGCGCGTTTGTCGGCACCTCGCAGATGTTGCGCCGGAAGAGGTAGGTTTCGACAATCAGGAATACCCTCAGCACATCGCCCGCCGGGAGAAGCCCGTCCTGATTCAGCCGCAGCACTTCCATGAGGAAGGGCCGCGTGACGGTTATCTCCAGCCGCTTCATACGGTAGAGGCAGTCGTCTAGTCCGGAGACGCCGAGCCCACTCCTGCAGGTGAGCAGCTTTTCATAGAGCCGCGCATAGCTGAGCATATCCTCGAGCAGGGATTCAATGCTCAGCGCGGAGTCCTCGGCGTAGCGCTTGAACACCTGATAGACGGCCTTCACCGTGGGCGTGGTCTGCATTTTTATGCTCAGATAGTCGCGGACGAAGGCGCTGACGTCCCCTTGGGTGCAGCGCTCTATCTTGAGCCAATAGGTGTCATAGAGCCGGTTCTGCTCTTTCAGCGGCTGGCTCATGAGCACATAGTTGCGTATTTTGTCGCCCTCGTCCAGCGCCAGACCGGTGGAGTTGAGGCTCTCGAATATGAGCTGGGCATTGTCGCCGAGGTCGAGTGTTATGCATATGACCTCCAGCTTGCAGATTGCATTGTACAGCTCGTCGATCGACACGGGGCTCTTTTGCAGCTCTGTGTAGAAGTAGTTGTAATTATGTGTCAGGTTGGAGGCCTGGTCGTAGTCCTCGGCGCTGCCGAATAGCTTTTCAAAGGCGGCTCGGTCGGTTTTCACAGGACGCAGCTTGATGCGGTCATTCTCGCTTGCCCAGGGGGAGATAATATACTGTTCTATCTGCTGGTCGAGGTGGTTTTCAGCAGAATCCGCAAGCCCGCTGCGGAGCAGGTTGCGCATGGCAAGAAGCAGCAGCGTGACCGTAGTGAGGCGTTGCTGCCCGTCTATGATGTTGTAGTTGGTGCGTGCGCCGTTGCCCTCGACAGCGCAGACAATGCTGCCGAAGAAGTGGCTCGGGCGGTTTTGCCTTACAACTTTTATGAGGTCATCGTAGAGCTGCCTACAATGCTCCTGCTTCCAGTCATAGCTGCGCTGGTAAACCGGTATGATAAAGCGGTTTCCCTTGCCCTCCATAAAGTTCATCAGCCAGGTCTCGGAACCCTTCATGCGCTCAACCCCCAAAATTCGGCGATATTATATTTATTGTAGCACAAAGGGAAAGCGGGCGCCATAATGTTTGCAAAATAACCGGGCTTTTCGCGCTGGATTGTTTACAAGACCGCACCATGCTGATAGAATGAAAATAACTAAAAATGGGAGGGCGCATCTATGGACGATCTCATGGCAAGGACGATGGTGGAAAACCTGAGCATCGGCATTGACCCGATAACCGGGCGTGTGCTGCCTAAGTACGATTCATGCGCAAATGAGGTCGTGCAGGAGGCGTTGCGCACGGTTCTCGACAACTGCTCGCTGGAGTCATACGGTACAATCCTTGAAAAGCAGCGCGCAGAGCGCGAGGAGAAGAAGAAGGAGCGCAAAGCGCAGAGAGCAGAACGGTATCCAAACGGGGGTAAACCATGGACAAAAGCCGAGGACAAGCTGCTACGCGAAATGTATGTTGATGCCAGAAAGAATATTTACCAAATTGCCAACCTGTTGGAACGCACGCCCAGCGCAGTGTCTACGAGGCTGAAAAAACTGGGGCTGAGATAATATAAAAGCAAAAGGTCGCCGTCGGCGACCTTTTGCTTTTCACCCCCCCAGCCTTGCATAGTCCTGATACATAATTCGCAGTCTGTCCACAAACTTCGTCGTGTGGAAATGCCCGGCGTACCAGCGGTCGTAGTGCAGCCTGCGCTTGATTTCGTCCAGCCACTGTTCGGTGCTCGTGTCGACGGTGCTCTGGTCTACGAACGGCAAAAACGCCTCGGTCGGCTCGTAGCTCAGCGGCGTGGTGTGGCTGAGCACGACGTCGACTCGCCAGCCGCGGCGGGCGAGCGCGGACTCGACACGGCGCTTGATTTCATCGTCCGGCTGCTCGTCGGGCCACCACGCCGCGCCGCGAAGAAGCCGGTAGTGCTTGTCGATGCTGTACGCGCCGCCGATGGCGATGCAGCTTCTGCCGCCGAGCTCGTACACCTCGCCGTCGAGGGCAAAGAGCAGGTTCGGGTACTCGCGCTGCGCCATGACCGTGCCGCCGAAGCGCTCGACCGGCTCGTATCCGAGCGCCGCCGTGGGCCGCGCCTCGTGGTTGCCGTGGATGCACAGCAGCGTTATGGGCATCGTGGCTATGTACCGCTTGAGCTTTTCATCACGGCCATTGAGGTAGTAGTTGACGCCCGCGTCGCCGAGGATGATCAGCACGTCCTCGCATGTCGTGTGGTTGTCGCGGCAGAAACACGCGATGCGCTCAAAGCGCCCATGCGTGTCGCCGGTGAGGTAGATGTTCATATTTCCCTCCTGATATAGCGAGCGGACGGTGTAGGCCGTCCGCGTGTGTTACTCATCCTCCACCTTCCCCGGCAGTTTCGCCGCGTCCTCGATGATGTCGGTGACGAGCTTCATCGTCTTGGCGTTCTCGGCGCTTATTACGGGGCGGCCCATCTCGCGCTCCAGCTCTTTTCTCGCATTGCCGGCGACGCGGCCGCCGCGCTGGGCGACGGCGAGGTTCTCGGCCATACCCTCGGGCTTCTCGGTCTGCGAGATGCCAGTCGTGGATGCCTCGGCGAGCATATTCAGCACCAGCTCGAGGTCGCTCATATTGTCGCGGAGGTTTTCCTTTTTCAGTCCCTTGAGCTGCTTATACTGCCGCGTGGTCATGCCCGACCACGCCTTGCTTATCTCGTCGGTGAGGATGGCGTACTCCTTGCCCTTCTGCACGCCTCGCTTTTGCCACTCGTCGGTCAGCTCGTTGCGTATCCGTATTGCGAGCAGGCGCTGATGTACCCACTCCTCGCTGTAGCCCTTTTTGAGGTACGTCTCGAGCGCGCGGTCTATCGCCTGCTCGGGGTCTATCGTCTCCTCTATACGCTCGCGCCCGACCTGCGCCAGCCAGAGCTTGAACGGCTCGGCCTTAGGCGAGGGGATGGACTGTATGATGCGCAGCAGCTGCTCCGTGTCCGCGACATCGGTCTTGTAGCGCTTGCCGTCCTTGGGAGACTTCAATTTCAGTTGGTGACAATTTGTCACCAACTCATCGGCTCCCTCAGCCGAAAGCCTCTGCTTGAGTTTGTTCCAATACTTCCTGGCGGTGTTGAAATCCGGCTGCTCAGTCAAGACTTGAACCACGTCTACGACTGAAAAATACCACTCCTCGCGCTCGGCGTCCCACGCGGAGCGTATCGGCTGATCCTCAAAAAGCTGTATGGCGTCGTTGTTCATAATATGTACCCCCGTGTTTGTTGATATAATTCTACCACATTTTACCCGGAACCACAACGTTTATGTAACTTTTCGGCCCACCTCCTGCATTGCGGCGCAGAAGCGTTCCCACGGGTACAACGTTTTCAGCAGCGGGTCGCCCTCGCGGATACGGAGGGTGCGGCGGATCTCTTTGGGGATTACTACGCGTCCCAGATCGTCTATGCGGCGTACTATGCCGGTGGCTTTCATTTAAATACCTCCTGCTTGTTTTTCTATGTGCAGGAATTAGTATCCGCAGTTTCCAACCTGCTATGCGTGAGGGATAATTTGGAGAGCAGGCGGCATATGCCGCCTGCTCTCCGTTCAGTGCGCCGGTATTCAGATTTGCTCCGGCCTAACGGCAAAATGCCGGCCGCTACTTCCGGTTAGAGCGTCTCTTTATCGCCAGCAGCTTCATGTAATCGGCAAAATCGTCAGTATTGGCCGGTTCAAACATCACCCATTTTCCGTCATGATAGGTTTTCGCCTCATCATACTGCCTGCAGACGGCGTCAGAAAGCGTGCCCCTTATATCCTCAAATTTTGCCCGCTCGTCTTTCCCGAAGATAATCATGAAGCCGAAGCAGTTTCGTTTTGCGTACAGGCAGCAAAGCGTTTTTCCGCCCCGGCGGTACTTGTACTCGTACGTCCAATTTTTGCCGCCGGTGTTCCACACCCGCTCCATATCGTACCTATCGTCGATGGCCGCACAGAGTTCCCTCCAGACCCCAAACAGGTCCCGGCCAAGCAGTTCTTCCATGGCGGACTGGGACGGTATACTTTCAAGCATGGCGCTGCCCCTTTCATTTCCGGCTTCGCTGCCGGCAATTCATCATACATGGCATTCAACAGCCCGACAAAAAGCCTCTGTCACCGATCTCATTTATCCGCCCATTACTCCCCGCAGCATGTTCGTTATTATCCTGCGCACGGAGTTAAGCAGGTCGTATTCGCCGTCGCTCAGCGCCCACTCGAAGATGAGGCCCTTTTCCAGCATGCACAGATCCTCTGTGAGCTGCTTTATGTCCTCTTCCGGCCTGATTTCGCCGCGTTTTTGCGCCTCCTGCAGGATTACATACGACTTTTTCATCACGGGGAGATGCTTTTCGCCGGACTTGGTAAAATCCCCGAGGTAAAGGCTCTTATTGTTGGGAGTATAAAAGTTCTTTATGAATTGCAGCCCCTGGTCCATGCAGTACTGAGAGTACATGCTGTAAACAACGACGGTGTCCTCTATGAAGTCGCCGCTGAGCTTGCTCTCATATTCCTGCCAATACTCCTCGTATCCAGCGTCGAAATAATATGCCAGCAGCTCGTCCTTGCTGCCGAAATGATGGTAGAAGCTCCCGACGGAAATCCCCGCCCTGCTGCACACATTGGCCACCGTGACGTACTCGTAACCGTATTCGCGCATCAGCTCCATCGCTGCCTGGAAAATCTGATTCTTCACCTGCTGGCTGCGCACCTGGCGCGGCACCTTGAGAGTGTTGTCCATGCTGTCCTCCGGTTTTAGTGTTTGTACTTATGATACACAAACGCCCTCAAAAAGTCAAAGATTAAAATTCTAACATGCCTGACAAATGATTGCGTATGTGATATATAACGATTATAGAATGCATTCTAAAATTATTACAGAATGTGATATTGAACTATGAGGACGAAAACATGGCTACCCTGGAAGAAAGAATTCAGCGTCTTGAAGACATCCGTGAGTGCGAGCAGCTTCAGTACAAGTACGAATACTATCTCGACATCGGCTATGACGGAGACGGCATAGCGTCCCTTTTCGTGCCCGACGGGCTCTGGGAGATCAGGGGCTGCGGCGGCACCGCCAAGGGCCATGAGGCCATCAAGCAGCACGCGAAGAACCTGGGCAAGGCCATACCCTGGGGCCAGCACAATATGATGACTCCCATGGTGGAAATCGCGCCTGACGGCCAGACCGCCACGGGCACCTTCTGCCTGGTATGCATGGTAACCATGATTGTTGACGGCGTTGAGGACGCTTATATCCTTGTCGGCAAGTACAGCAACAAGTATGTAAAGGTTGACGGCAAGTGGCTCTTCTCCGAGCTGACCGGCGTTATCGACCAGACCGCCCCCTGGGACAAGGGCTGGGTCAAGGCCGCTATTACGAAGGAGAGCTGGTAAGCCATGGCCTGCAAGTATCCTCTTCTGTTCAGCCCCTTCACATTCAGCGGGCTGACGCTCAAGAACCGCCTTGTCATGCCCTCTATGGGCACAAATTTCGCCAACCCCGACCACTCCGCTTCGGAAAAGCACTTCGCCTACATAGAGCGCCGGGCCCGCGGCGGCGTGGGGCTTATCATGATGGAGTACGCCGCCGTGGACGAGAGCGGCCTCTCCGCCCCCTTCCAGCTCGGCGTGTTCAGCGACAGTCACATCCCCGGCATGAGCCGTCTCGCAGGCATCGCCCACCGCTATGGCGCAAAACTGGGTTTCCAGCTCCAGCACGGCGGCCTGCAGGCGCATGATGCTCCGGGCCAGCCCATGGCCCCCTCCGCCATGGGCGACGCCCGAGAGATGACGCGCGAGGACATGGAGCGCGTCCGCGACGCCTTTGCCGCCGCGGCGGTGCGCGCCAAGAAGGCCGGCGCCGACCTCGTGGAACTGCACGCGGCGCACGGCTACCTGCTCAACCAGTTCCTGTCCCCGCACTACAACCACCGCGCGGACGAGTACGGCGGCCCGCTTGAGAACCGCCTGCGCTTCCCGCTTGAGGTCTACCGCGCGGTGCGCGAAGCGGTGGGGCCCGACTATCCCGTCAATGTCCGCCTGAGCGGCGACGAGCACATCTCTGACGGCTGCACCGTTGCCGACAAGGTGGAGATAGCCAGGCGCTTCGCCGCCGGGGGCGTGGACGCCATCCACGTAGCGGGCGGGCTTATAGAGTCCATCCCCTACGTTATCGCCCCCGTCGCCGTCGAGCGCGGCTATAACGTCCCCGCTGCCGAGCAGATCAAGGCCGCCGTGGACGTGCCCGTCATAGTCGTCGGCAAGCTGCACGACGGCGACTACGCCGAGAGCCTGCTCGCGGAGGGTAAGGCCGATTTGATTGCCACGGGCCGGGCTCTGATAGTTGACCCGGATTACCCGAACAAACTCTACTCCGGCCGTGAGAACGAAATCCGCAAATGCCTCTACTGCCTGCAGCACTGCCTGGATATACCGGCCGGCTGCGTGCAAAACCCTGATTTCGGCTTTGAGGGCGTGCACGACTACTCACTCTCCCGTCAGCCGAAGAAGGTGCTTGTCGTCGGGGCGGGGCCCGCGGGCCTGGAGGCTGCAGTCACGGCCGCGCGCCGTGGGCACGGCGTCGTGCTGTGCGACAAGGGCGACAGGCTCGGCGGAAAGATCAACATCGCCTCCGTCCCGCCCTACAAGGACAGGCTCTATGAGCTGGTGCGCTGGCGCACAGGCGAGGTTGAGCGCCTCAGCATAGACGTGCGGCTGAACACCGAAGTCACGCTGGATCTGGTGCGTGAAATAGACCCGCAGGCCGTCGTGATAGCGACTGGCGCGGAGCCGTTCAAGCCGCCGATACAGGGTGCAGAGGACACCGTCTTTGCCCGCGACATCCTCAACGGCAGCGTCAGGGCGCGCGGCGACGTGCTGATCATCGGCGGCGGCATGGTAGGCATGGAAACGGCGGAGTTCATCCGCCCTGGCTGCGGCCGTGTCACGGTGGTCGAGATGACGGACACCATATGCTCGGATATGCCGGAGATACCGCGCATACTTATGATGGAGCGAGCCGAGGGCAGCATTGAAATGCTTACCGGCTGCAGGGTAAAGGCTCTGTCCGGCGGGAATGTCACAGTGGAGCAGAATGGTACGGAGCGCGTCCTGTCAGGTTATGATATGGTAGTCATGGCCGCGGGATACAAGGCCTGCGAGCCGCTCAGTGCCGCCATCAAATCCGAACTGCCCAACATCGATGTGCGGATAGCAGGCGACGCGGTTGAGGCCCGCACCTCCTGGGAAGCCATAGGTGAGGGTTCCGCCGCAGGGAGAAGCATCTGAATATACGAACAAAAAGGCCCGGAGAAAACTCCGGGCCTTTTGCTGCAAATAACACCCATATTCAGTTCCGCCCCGTCCAAGTAACAACGCCGCAGGTAAAGGCGCCGGTTAAGAGCGCCGGGCATTTCTATCCGCGTTCCCCGCAAGGGGGAACGTCCGAGCGCGGACGCCGCTGTGCAGCGCGCCAACATATTTCTATCCACGTTCCCCGCAAGGGGAACGTCGGCCCGACCGCCGTCGTGCTCATGCCGGAAAACAGCATTTCTATCCACGTTCCCCTTGTGGGGAACGTCAATCTCCGGTTTCCCCGCCGCGCTCCTCGTAAACATTTCTATCCACGTTCCCCTTGCGGGGAACGTCGAACTCCTCAGGAAAGCCGCTCGGCCTCCATTGGATTTCTATCCACGTTCCCCTTGCGGGGAACGTCGCGGCATCAGCGGCGGCGACGTGTCGGGAGACTAATTTCTATCCACGTTCCCCTTGCGGGGAACGTCATATACTGCGCAGCATCGGCGGCAATTGCGTCAAATTTCTATCCACGTTCCCCTTGCGGGGAACGTCGGCTGCTGCAACAGACCCCGACGGCACGGAAAATTTTTCTATCCCCGTTCCCCTTGCGGGGAACGTCGCCGATACAGGCGTAACATTTATAGGGACCGTTTCATTTCTATCCACGTTCCCCTTGCGGGGAACGTCTGTGGGCGACAGGTACGACGTCGCGGTGCAAAGCATTTCTATCCACGTTCCCCTTGCGGGGAACGTCTGTTCATAATCGTTCAGGTTATCATCTGCGGGATAGGTATTTCTATCCACGTTCCCCTTGCGGGGAACGTCTTGTTGACCTGCTCAGCAAAAGCGACAATTTCAGCAATTTCTATCCACGTTCCCCTTGCGGGGAACGTCCTGACATGAGCTGGCTTATTCCCAACTTTCAGAGCATTTCTATCCACGTTCCCCTTGCGGGGAACGTCCTTACCCTCGGTGACCCAGCACTGGCGCCGGAGGGGATTTCTATCCACGTTCCCCTTGCGGGGAACGTCCTGTGGTTTGAGGAGACGGGCGAGGACAAGCCCGGGATTTCTATCCACGTTCCCCTTGCGGGGAACGTCTATTGCCACTCTGGGCGGCCTGCACCGTGAATCTATTTCTATCCACGTTCCCCTTGCGGGGAACGTCCAGACCTCGCTGACGTCATAATGTCCCTATATCAAGATTTCTATCCACGTTCCCCTTGCGGGGAACGTCGGCTTCCGAGGCGCGCCCCTCCGGCACGCCTCACATTTCTATCCACGTTCCCCTTGCGGGGAACGTCGGGGGAATACAGGCCGCTTACGGCGTCCGCCGTGGAATTTCTATCCACGTTCCCCTTGCGGGGAACGTCACGCCTCCACGGCGGCAACGTCTCCGGCAGTTCCACATTTCTATCCACGTTCCCCTTGCGGGGAACGTCCATTCAAATATTATCATGATGGGCAGCGCGAGAACATTTCTATCCACGTTCCCCTTGCGGGGAACGTCTTGAAATGATAGTCTGCCAACTCACCAGAGTAGATATTTCTATCCACGTTCCCCTTGCGGGGAACGTCAAGGCGTTTAATATGCGCTCGACCTTAGATTCTGATTTCTATCCACGTTCCCCTTGCGGGGAACGTCTTTGTCTTGCTCAGCAGCCCGCCCGTTTGATTGCATTTCTATCCACGTTCCCCTTGCGGGGAACGTCACTCTGCCATCTGACGCCACGCTACAACATTAATATTTCTATCCACGTTCCCCTTGCGGGGAACGTCCGGTGCAATACCTGACCTGGTAGCAGCGCTGCCACATTTCTATCCACGTTCCCCTTGCGGGGAACGTCGCGTCGTATCTGTGCTCGCAGCCTTGATGCTCTTATTTCTATCCACGTTCCCCTTGCGGGGAACGTCTCAGCAGATACGCTCCGGGCCGCACTACGCCGAGCGATTTCTATCCACGTTCCCCTTGCGGGGAACGTCGCCTATACAAGTTATTTGTTTTGCGAGGCGGATATTTCTATCCACGTTCCCCTTGCGGGGAACGTCCTCCTGACGCTGCTGGTCAAGGACTTCCGGCACAACATTTCTATCCACGTTCCCCTTGCGGGGAACGTCGCCCCGGCCTTCCCGGCGAACAGGGCGAGCAGGGCATTTCTATCCACGTTCCCCTTGCGGGGAACGTCGGAGTGATGTTATGACATGGCAAGCAGAAGCCATTATTTCTATCCACGTTCCCCTTGCGGGGAACGTCCGTTTGACCGCGCTGCCATCGCGAATGGGCTTAGCGGATTTCTATCCACGTTCCCCTTGCGGGGAACGTCACGGCATGTGGCAGGAGGTTTTCGCTTACACCGGCATTTCTATCCACGTTCCCCTTGCGGGGAACGTCGGACGTGGACTCGACATCCATACCCAAGATGGCATTTCTATCCACGTTCCCCTTGCGGGGAACGTCAAGGTTATTTGCGAGGATGGAATCCTCATTGCCGAATTTCTATCCACGTTCCCCTTGCGGGGAACGTCCTCAACCGCTATGTGCTCACAGTCGGCATTGACATTTCTATCCACGTTCCCCTTGCGGGGAACGTCTTGAGCTGCCGCTCGACTGTGCCCATCTCATCCGCATTTCTATCCACGTTCCCCTTGCGGGGAACGTCGAATAGTCTATGGCTGGCTATTACCGTGGATTGGATTTCTATCCACGTTCCCCTTGCGGGGAACGTCCGCACTGACTGTCTGCATTATTGCTCCTCCAGCTCATTTCTATCCACGTTCCCCTTGCGGGGAACGTCTGATCACGGGCGATGTGTATGGTGCGGTAGCCATATTTCTATCCACGTTCCCCTTGCGGGGAACGTCCGCTGGGCATTGAGACATTGCCGCCAGACAAGCTAATTTCTATCCACGTTCCCCTTGCGGGGAACGTCGCATTTGCCCGCGGGAGGGCGCGGCCAAAAATATATTTCTATCCACGTTCCCCTTGCGGGGAACGTCCGCCATAACGTTCGGGGATCTCTCTACCAGTGTACAATTTCTATCCACGTTCCCCTTGCGGGGAACGTCCCGGGTGGTGCCAGGACGTGGACGAGGCGGGCGAATTTCTATCCACGTTCCCCTTGCGGGGAACGTCATATAAAATGAGAAGGGAATAATGAAGATGCACGCATTTCTATCCACGTTCCCCTTGCGGGGAACGTCCAGCCATATCCTGAATCAAGTCCAGTGCATCCAAACATTTCTATCCACGTTCCCCTTGCGGGGAACGTCAGGTACAGCAGGATGCACAAACTTTACTCAACTATTTCTATCCACGTTCCCCTTGCGGGGAACGTCTATCGCAGTACACAGCTGCTGGATGGTGCTTGTTATTTCTATCCACGTTCCCCTTGCGGGGAACGTCATCCTCTCGAATTGCAATGCCGTCCATGTCGCAGTATTTCTATCCACGTTCCCCTTGCGGGGAACGTCAGATTTCGCGATCAAGTTTCCCATTGTCATAAGGATTTCTATCCACGTTCCCCTTGCGGGGAACGTCCGTTTTCCTCATCAGCGGGAGTAAACGCCGACGAAATTTCTATCCACGTTCCCCTTGCGGGGAACGTCGCGTTCTCGTCATCGACGTATATTACAATTTTCGATTTCTATCCACGTTCCCCTTGCGGGGAACGTCATGATGACCTTGTAGCTCCAGTTGTCGGCGGGAGTATTTCTATCCACGTTCCCCTTGCGGGGAACGTCTATCCGGCTATATCCACAAGGCTGTCCTCCACCGAATTTCTATCCACGTTCCCCTTGCGGGGAACGTCAGCCATCATACGCCTCTTCGGCTGCCTCTGCCGAATTTCTATCCACGTTCCCCTTGCGGGGAACGTCTTTATTCGCTGCCCTATATCAGAGATTTCGCGATATTTCTATCCACGTTCCCCTTGCGGGGAACGTCGTTGATACTCGTGAGCAAGATACAGCAAGAGCACGATTTCTATCCACGTTCCCCTTGCGGGGAACGTCTGATTTCGCGCTGCACAGTCCCCATCGAGTTCTCATTTCTATCCACGTTCCCCTTGCGGGGAACGTCCTGCCGTTGCTGGAGCTGGCCGTGCGCGAGGATCCGGCATTTCTATCCACGTTCCCCTTGCGGGGAACGTCCCTATACGTTCGAGGCCCTATATCATAAGGCACACATTTCTATCCACGTTCCCCTTGCGGGGAACGTCCAGATTTGCCCAATAGCGTATTCATGTTGACATTATTTCTATCCACGTTCCCCTTGCGGGGAACGTCGGATGCGTGGGACATGGAGATAGGCGACGTGCTATTTCTATCCACGTTCCCCTTGCGGGGAACGTCATAACGCCCGGCAGCTTGCCTGGCGTGGGAGCTTTCATTTCTATCCACGTTCCCCTTGCGGGGAACGTCACCAGGCGGAAAGAGTTATCCGGGAACGGCAGGTCTGTATTTCTATCCACGTTCCCCTTGCGGGGAACGTCTTGGCGTCGACCGGTGGTCAAAGGCCAGTATGCAATTTCTATCCACGTTCCCCTTGCGGGGAACGTCGCAATAGCCTGTTCCAGTTCCGCCTCGCGGGTCTCATTTCTATCCACGTTCCCCTTGCGGGGAACGTCCCTGCAACCTTGTAGCCGTCCAGAGTCACCTGATTATTTCTATCCACGTTCCCCTTGCGGGGAACGTCTCTACAATAGCCAGTATCACATCCATCTGCTGGGAATTTCTATCCACGTTCCCCTTGCGGGGAACGTCAACGGCTACAGGGATACTCGCCGTGCTTCACAATATTTCTATCCACGTTCCCCTTGCGGGGAACGTCCCGCCGTAAGCGATGAAACGCCGCCGCGCCCTAAAATTTCTATCCACGTTCCCCTTGCGGGGAACGTCCGTACCCGCGCCCGAATGGGCGCGGGTATTGACATTTCTATCCACGTTCCCCTTGCGGGGAACGTCATCAAGCGAGCTGCGCGCGCCTGTCGCTTGCCACAATTTCTATCCACGTTCCCCTTGCGGGGAACGTCTTGTCCAGATCGTTAGCAGGACACTCTTGCAACACGGATTTCTATCCACGTTCCCCTTGCGGGGAACGTCCAGGGGGTAATTTGGAGGCTGTACAGCGCGCTCTATTTCTATCCACGTTCCCCTTGCGGGGAACGTCCTGGGGAAATCCCTGACGGAATGGATGTGTGCCACATTTCTATCCACGTTCCCCTTGCGGGGAACGTCAAGAATTGGGCTTTGAGAATGAGCGCTCGGTGCAGATTTCTATCCACGTTCCCCTTGCGGGGAACGTCTGGCGTAAACAAGCCAATTACGAGACGGATTATTCAATTTCTATCCACGTTCCCCTTGCGGGGAACGTCATTGTGGAACAGAGAAAAGCAATCATAAAGTGACATTTCTATCCACGTTCCCCTTGCGGGGAACGTCCAGAGAGGGACAACGGCTTGACCTGCTCAACCGAATTTCTATCCACGTTCCCCTTGCGGGGAACGTCGCTGGTTTCCGGGAGCGCGTCACTGCCGGACGTATATTTCTATCCACGTTCCCCTTGCGGGGAACGTCGCTTTAATATAGGCTTCGGCCTGTGCTTCGGTTGTATTTCTATCCACGTTCCCCTTGCGGGGAACGTCGTTGTCCAGGCGCTATTTTGGACGCTTGTGTTGGTATTTCTATCCACGTTCCCCTTGCGGGGAACGTCACGGACAGGTGATAAACCCACCTCGATTCAGTTCATTTCTATCCACGTTCCCCTTGCGGGGAACGTCGTTCTTGAATTATTTTTTCTACTTGCTCATAAATCATTTCTATCCACGTTCCCCTTGCGGGGAACGTCTGTTGTACAGGCTCATAATATTTCCTCCAATTTCATATTTCTATCCACGTTCCCCTTGCGGGGAACGTCGCGTTCAAGGTTTTCGAGGTATCGAATACAAGCAAATTTCTATCCACGTTCCCCTTGCGGGGAACGTCGTAGCAGGCGCACTCTAGGCAGCGCTTGTCCTCAATTTCTATCCACGTTCCCCTTGCGGGGAACGTCGTCAGCCTCGGCAAGCTCGCGGAGGCGGTCGAGCGATTTCTATCCACGTTCCCCTTGCGGGGAACGTCCAGGGTGTCACTCGCGGACGTAGCCAACAACCTCATTTCTATCCACGTTCCCCTTGCGGGGAACGTCCTTGAAGAAGTCCTTGTACTCTCCTTCAACTATATCATTTCTATCCACGTTCCCCTTGCGGGGAACGTCTTGCATTTTGCGGGGGATTATTGTAAGTGTGTTTATATTTCTATCCACGTTCCCCTTGCGGGGAACGTCTTGCATTTTGCGGGGGATTATTGTAAGTGTGTTTATATTTCTATCCACGTTCCCCTTGCGGGGAACGTCCTTCCGTCCCTCACACCATCGGGCGCGCAGCACATATTTCTATCCACGTTCCCCTTGCGGGGAACGTCCCGCTTTCCGGCTGCGCGTAGTCGCCGGGCGGATATTTCTATCCACGTTCCCCTTGCGGGGAACGTCTGGGGCAGTTCTTTGATAGCCTTGTTGATTTCAAATTTCTATCCACGTTCCCCTTGCGGGGAACGTCGAGGCTTGAGCTGAGAGTGGTAATTATGGAGCAATTTCTATCCACGTTCCCCTTGCGGGGAACGTCTAACGATTGTGTGTTGTCAGCCAAGCCCAAAATTTTATTTCTATCCACGTTCCCCTTGCGGGGAACGTCCCCTCCGTATGGGATTGGGATGGACGGCCAGAAAAATTTCTATCCACGTTCCCCTTGCGGGGAACGTCGCCAGTCCTACACCCTTGACGAGATTATCGGAGGTATTTCTATCCACGTTCCCCTTGCGGGGAACGTCTACCTTTCATCCACATGTCGGCCATATCTTTTGTATTTCTATCCACGTTCCCCTTGCGGGGAACGTCTTGCGGTAGTAATACTGCGGCTGGTCAACAACCTTATTTCTATCCACGTTCCCCTTGCGGGGAACGTCTAGGAGGGGCGACAATGACATTAGGACAAGTCATATTTCTATCCACGTTCCCCTTGCGGGGAACGTCTCGGACAGGCTGGCATCGTTCGCGGTATCGCCGGGATTTCTATCCACGTTCCCCTTGCGGGGAACGTCCAACAGCCTTTTCCAGCTCGGTCTCGCGGGCTTTATTTCTATCCACGTTCCCCTTGCGGGGAACGTCCATGAAAGCGGACTATCTTTGTGCCCGCCATCCTGATTTCTATCCACGTTCCCCTTGCGGGGAACGTCTAGGCCAAGCCAAAGATACGGAAAATCACCGCGCATTTCTATCCACGTTCCCCTTGCGGGGAACGTCCGGCTCACAGCCCCAGAAGTGCGCGATCTGCGGATTTCTATCCACGTTCCCCTTGCGGGGAACGTCCGTCATTGCGGCCGCTGCCGCTGTGCTGGGGCTCATTTCTATCCACGTTCCCCTTGCGGGGAACGTCTATCCAGGCTCCAGGACGACAGCGGCTACCTCAACATTTCTATCCACGTTCCCCTTGCGGGGAACGTCGCCCATGCGCCGGATGTTGTAGTTGAGGAAATTATTTCTATCCACGTTCCCCTTGCGGGGAACGTCGACCGGTGCGACCTATACCCGTTACTCCCGCGGCATTTCTATCCACGTTCCCCTTGCGGGGAACGTCCCGGTAAGCACTGACCTCGTCCAGAGTAGGCAGGGCATTTCTATCCACGTTCCCCTTGCGGGGAACGTCTGTACTGCTCTGTTTGCTATAAGACCTACGCCAAATTTCTATCCACGTTCCCCTTGCGGGGAACGTCTCGGTATCACACTTGTAATCCGTGGGGAGAAGCAAGATTTCTATCCACGTTCCCCTTGCGGGGAACGTCATACCATTCCGGAACCTTATCAAGGCAAGTACAAAATTTCTATCCACGTTCCCCTTGCGGGGAACGTCCTTGTGCCGACCAACGACGTGAGCGACTACATGAATTTCTATCCACGTTCCCCTTGCGGGGAACGTCGGCAAACTGTGACAGATTATTGCCACTTGTTTGCAAAAGTATTGGTAACAGTAAACATTCAGTTTTGGCAGCGTGGTTGACAAGGGGAGTGATAACTCCTGATTCGCTGTCTGGAATGGGTGCGAAGATCTCCGGCGGTTTTTGAGCGCTTGCGCTTCGCACTAGAGCAGCAGGATATCATCCTGCGCCCACTGCGGGCTTATGCCTATGTGCTCAACCTTATTTTTATAATTATTGCCCAGCTGATAAAACCTCAGGCTGTCGTGCGCCGGGTCGATCAGCGAGACAAGCCTGCTCTTGAAAACCGCGTATTGTGCGGCGTCCAGCATACACTCAAACACCGAGTTCTGCACGCGCTGGCCGTAATCCACGCACGCCTTTGCAACTTTCCGCAGCCTGCGCCGTCCGGCAGCCGTTTCTGTACTTACGTCATAAGTGACCAACACCAGCATACCGGCCTCACTTCCAGAAAAACGGCGGATATCGCTCCAGATCGCCGCGCAGAGTCCTGGCGAGCAGCAGGGCCTGCACATACGGCACAAGCCCCCACTGGACTTTCTCACCCAGGAATGGGTGCGTTATAAACTCCTGGCGCCGCTTCTGCCACGCGCTCAGGAACGCCCGGCGGCCCTCATCCGTGAGCAGCACGGCGCCGTTTTCCTGACGGCGGCAATGCGAGCCCGTGAGTATCTTCTGGTTCACGCAGGACAGGACGAACCTGTCCGCATACACGCATCTCAGCTCCTCCATGAGGTCGAGTGCGAGGCTCGCCCTGCCGGGCCGGGGCCTGTGCAGGAAGCCGACATACGGGTCCAGCCCCACGCCTTCCAGCGCGGCGGCACAGTCGCGGGCGAGGAGGGAATACGCAAAACCAAGCATGGCATTTATGGGGTCAAGCGGCGGGCGGCGGCTCCTCCCGGTGAACGAGAACACGTCGCGCTGCTGCAAAATAAGGCTGTCGAAACCGGAGAAGTACCTCTGCGCCGCCTCCCCCTCTATGCCCAGCAGCTCATCCGGCGTCTCGCACTCTTCAACGCGAACCATTGCGGCCGCCAGCTGCGACGACAGCTCTTTCAGTCGGTCAACCGGCACGCGCATGGGGTGGTCACGTGTAGCGCGCTCCAGCACCCAGCGGGCGTTATAAATTTTGCCCAGGATGAAGCCCTTGCCCAGGCGCACGCTCTCGTATGGCGAGTCTGACGCCCGGTACTGGGCCTGGCGCAGCAGGACGTTCCCGCGCTCCTCTCCGACAGTGCGTGCGAGGAACCTGCCCCGCGGCGTGAAAAAGGCCAGGTCAACGCCCCGCTTGGCGCAGGCGCCCATAAGCGCCGGAGAAGCGCCGGGGTAGGCGAAGGTCAATATCCCCTCCAGCGTGTGCAGCGGGAAACGTGCTGCTTCCTCGCGCTCGCGGCTGACAACCACATTCTCGCCGTCCAGGCTGAGGTAGCTGTCCTCGGTGAGGATGAAGAGCGTATTCAGCAGCTTCCGCATATGCCATCCCCCATCGCTTCCTCGATGTGCTCGCGCACATATTTACCGCTGTCGGCGTGCCTGTACAGCGACGGCAGGCAGAGCTCCTTCAGCGAACAGGCGTTGCAGTGCTTGGCCGGCTTTACCTTTGGGGTGTAGCCGCGGCGGAAGTACTCGTTCATCTCCCCGGCCATGGCCGACGCCTTGTCCCTGAGCTCGGTGGATATGTCCACATACTCTCGACGCCGTGACGAGGCGTAGAATATCGCCCCGCGCGGCACGTCGCAGGACAGCATCTCCTCAAGCGCCATGGCCTGGGCGCACAGCTGCAGCCTGTCCGCGTCGTTTTCCTTGCTGGCGCCGTGCTTGTACTCCACCGGCATGGGCAGCCACCGGCCCTCGCGGCCGTACAGCTCCACACCGTCCTCATCGGCGCGGAACTCCACCACGTCGCACTCGCCGCTCAGCCGCAGCCGGTGCGAAACAACGCGCATGCCGCGGATTATCAGAAGGCCCCCTCGCTTTTCGGTGAGGGTGTCGTCGTGGGCGCGCTCGTGCTCCAGCCTCCCCTCGGCGGTGCGGAGGTTTTCGCTCCACTGCTGCTCCAGATACACGAGCGCCCACTGTCTCCGGCAAAAGCTGAAGTGCTGTATGCCGGACATCTGCAAATAGTCCTCACTCTCCGTCATAGACTTCCACCGCGAGGCCGGGGAGCTCTCCACAGGTTATGGCGTAATCGTCTATGCTGCGGGGGTCATCGGACATGGCTTTTACTTTGAGCAGGCGGTGGACCTTGGCGGAGGAATACTGGCCGTTCTTGCAGTTGTGCCGCCACCAGTAGAGGCGCAGGACCTCCATGCTGCCGTCCGGACGGGCGGAGGACACGTCGTTTTCAAAGAGCGAGATGAGCGCCTTCTTTATGACCTCGGCGTCGTTCTCGGAGAAGCCGGTCTTCTCGGCCAGCTGGCAGTTGATGCTGCCGAAGGTCGTGTAGAGGCCGAAGTTCACGCGGTGCTTCATGCCCATGGTGTCGCTGGACTTCTTGGCCGCGGGCTCGCTGTTGACGCTCTTGGTTATCTGCACGCTGTCAATTTCAATGGGGTCTGCGCTGAAGGCGGGGTGTATGGACACCGGGCCGCGCACGCCGACGGAGACGCCGTCGTCCTTGCCGCCCTTGAAGGCGAACACCTGGCCGAAGCTGCGCACGTCGAGCCAGGTCTCGCAGGCGATGCGCGCATACTCGTCCTTGTCCTTTGTCTTGAGTTCCTTGACGTCCTCGGCGCGCTCCTTGAGCGAGTGGAAGCCATCCGTGGCGCGGTCGTCGGACTGCACGAAGACGCACTCGCCCATGTCCATCATGCGGTTGCGGATTTTGCGCTTGAGGCAGACGTCGGAGATCTCGCCGTGCCCGTCGTAAGTCTCGCGCGGGCGGTTGCCGTTGAGCGGGTCGCCGTTGGGGTTGGCATGGTTGACGGCTATCACGAGGGCAAAGTCTATCTTGTTCTGAAGAGCTGACATTTTCATTATCCTCCTTGTTTTCAAGCTTCGCTGCCGTCATCCGCGGCGGCCTTTTCTTTACGGGGCGTGAAGAATTCCTGCCTCTGGCTGGCGTAGCCCAGCAGATATAGCTCGTCAAGCGGCTTGTTGTTGTAGTCCTCGAGCGGTATGCTGTCTATCAGCTCGAGCATTTTGTTATATGGGTAGGTGCTCTGCCCGTTCTTGATGAGCCGGGAGACGTAGGGCGCGAGCTGCTTTTCCAGCACCATGCAGGACTTGGCCGGGTGCCGTGCGAACGCGACCTCCATGCGCTGCGCGTTGGTGGGGCGGCGGTCGGCGGATTTTATCGCGCCGTTATTCTCGGCGCAGAACTCTATGTAGTCGGCGCAGGCCAGTATCCGCCCGAACACATAGCTGCGGCTGGGATAGCCCTCTTTCAAGGCCATAGTGTAATCCTCCTTCAAGTTCCGGTTGTGGTAGCCGCGCACCAGCGCGCAGGCGATGCTCCTGACTTTTTGGGCTTCGTAGTATTCGTAGGCCGCCGCGTTTGAGGCCCTGCGGGCGACGGAGAGCATGATGTCCCGCGGCAGGTACTTGCCCTCGGTGATGCAGGCAAGCAGGCGCTCAATGGTCTGGCTGACCAGCTTCTCGTCCGCGTTTTCGCCGTAAGCGGCCCTGGCTATGTCGGCGGGCGAGGGCGCGCCGTAGAATGAGACGGGGATGTACTTCTTTTTTCCGTCCTTCTCTGTCTGCACCCTGCGGTAGTTGTGCTGCCAGGCAAAAGTCCCGTGCCAGTCGAGCACGCTGTCAATGAGCCGGGAACCGCTCAGCTCGCGGTAGTATTTGACGGACATGCGCCCGGGCGTGGCGGCGTCGAGTATCATGACGCTTATCTTCGCGTATTCGCCGAGCTCCGCCTTGTATCCGCTGGCGGCCTTGTTGAAGAGCTGCGCGAAGGCCGTCCTCGTCGTGTCAACCGTGACCTGTTCCTGTTTCGACAGCTCGTCGGCGAGGTCGTCCTCACCGGCGAAATCGACGGAATCCCAGGTCGGCGCCGGTACGTCCTCATTTTCGGTGCCCCAGACAAGTATCGTCTGGCTGCCGTTGTAGATGCCCTGTTTGCCGATGAGCCAGCGCAGGGCACTGTGCGCCTTCTGGGTGGTCTCATAGCCTATGTGCAGCGCCTGCGCTGAATTGTCGAAGCGCTCGCCGCGGAAAGTGAAGTTCGTGGAGTCGTTGCTCGATATGAGTTTCGCCTTATCCCCCGCGTTGCGTATCTTGTAGGGGCTTAGCTGGGAGAGCGGCATTCTCCGGCCGGTCACGAAGCATGTGCCTATGTCGCTGAATTGGGAGGTGTAGTAGCCTGCCCAGTCCTGCCTTGTCTTCCCGTCCTCGTACAGCGGCGTACCGCCCACGCTCCAGCGGACGAAGCACTCAGTCTCGTCGGCGAGCAGCGGTGCTATTGCCGGGGCCTCGCCGCTGTATTTCTTCCAGTTGGTCACCAGCTTGCCGTCCTCACCCGTCACCAGCACCCTGTAGCTCACCAGGTCCGAGACCAGCGTACCTTTCCGCACGTATGCCAGCACGGCCCGCAGCTTGCCGCTGCCGTATTCGGAGGCGCACCAGCCCTCGAGCTGGCTGACGTATTCGCTGTATTTGCTGTCCTTGTGCCCTCCGAAAGCCAGGTAGTCCCCGGCGGTGTATTGCAGCTTATCGGCCAACGGGTGCGGGACAAAGCCCGAAGTGCGCGAGCCGGACTCCTCCGTGCAGGGTATGACGGTCGTGGCCTCGTCCGGCCTGAGCACGCGCGCCGAGAGGAACTCCCCCGCATCCGACAGGCTTACTTCAACCTGCGCTTTCTGCGTCGTGTGCGCGACCGGCAGCAGGACAGGCGCCTCACGGTTTCCGCGGTAGGACGGCTTTCCGACCTCGCCGAGGTTTTTCTCATATACCTCATAGCAGCGCTCAATCCAGCCCATCGCGCCCGACCTCCTTTTCCAGCTCGTCCACCACCGGTGAGAAATTCCTGCCGGTTGTGAAGGTTTTCCAGCTGCGGTGCGCTATGGGCTCCACTACGGGGCACTCCTCCGGGCGGCAGAAGTCTATGGTGCCTTCGCGCATCACGGGCCGCCACAGGCGCATTTTCAGCACGCCGTCCCCGCCCTCGTCCGGGTAGGTGAAGCCGTGCAGCATGAGGCCCAGCGGCATGTCGGGAGACTCCTGGTATGCGCTCTTCCCTTCGTCAAAGCCGCACGGCTCGACATACCCCTGGCACTCGCGCGTGCCCAGGTAGATATCCCGCCGCCCGCCGCGCTCAATCATGCGCCTGGCGATGAAGAAGTGCTTGTTCTCGTCCCGGTCACCGGCCAGGTCCGGCCTGTGCTCGTTCCACTCGAAGTGCGCGCGCAGCCTGTACTCCACATTCACCAGGTAGGTGTAGTATGAGAGGTCGTTCTTCCCGTCGTTGTACCGCACCGGCCTTATTCCCTTGCTCTCCGTCTCTATCGCGTTCATGATACGGACGGAATCCGGGTACCAGATGAAGGTTGGCTTCCAGTAACAGCTCTCGAGTATGCCCTTCAGGGCCTCATAGGTCGGGACGGGATAGCTGCACTTCTCGCCGCCCACGCGGGTTATCGGCTCGCTGAAGAGGGCATACCGCCCCCAGATGCGCAGCTCGACAGAGTTTTTAAACCGCAAATTGCTTCCTCCCTTCTTATTGAAACATTGGCTCCAGCGGCAGAGGGTCGAAGACCACGCCCGGCCCTTTTGCGTCATAATAGTTGCCCTGAAGCATCATCACCGTGCCGTCCAGCCCGACGGCCACGGCGCCGTCCAGCTTATGCAGCTCGCCGTCGCTGAGCTGTACCGTATAGGTTTCCAGCTGCCGGAACAGTTCCGGGGAACGCTCGCCGGAGAGCAGCCGGCCTATGAGCTTCTCGCCGGCACCATACGGCACGAGCACGCCGCGCTTTTCGTCGGATATGGCCTCAAACGCGCCCTCGGCCGTCTCGAAAGCCTGATGCATGGTAAAGTTTTGCACTTTCCTGCCGGCTCCGGCCGCTGCCGTCATGCCCTGTTTGTTTATGGTCAACAGATCAACCAGGCTGACGGAGAGGCCGGAAGAGTCTTTGCAGTGGTATTCCATCTCCTTTTCTATCGGCTTCTGCGAGTAGAGCAGCTCGTAGTACCTGTCTATGGCCTCAACCCCGAGCCAGTCCGTACCCTCGGGCATGCACTCGAGCAGCATGCGCATGGCCTGTTTCGCCTCGTCAATTTCCTGGAGATGGGACAGGTTTTCATCGCAATCCACCATGAACAGCGCGCCGAGCCTGCCTGCGCCGTCGCCGTGGCGGTTACTGCGACCGCCGGTCTGGATGGCGTTCACCAGACCGGCCATAGAGCGCACGGCGCAGTCGAAGCTCAAATCCACGCCCGCTTCTATGAGCTGGGTGCTCACGCACACTACGCGTTCTCTGCCAAGCAGGCCGTCAAGCTGCCGGATGACGTCGCTGCGGTGAGCGGAGCACATCCGCGTAGTCAGGCAGAACAGGTGCACATCGCTGTCAAGGCGCCCGCGCAGCTCATTGTACAGGCTCACGGCCCCTGCCTTCGTGTTCATGACCACGAGCGTGCTGCGGTGCTCATCGCTGAGTTCGCTCACGAATCCGGCCAGCTCCGGCACGGTCACGGCCCCGTGCAGGCACCTGCTGACGTCGCAGCTGACCCGTTTGAGCTTGGCGAACAGGTCGCGGTAACCGGGGACAATGTCGCAGTTCTCAGGCAATATCAGCGGGTGCTTGAGTTCGCCCAGCGCGGGCTGGGTGGCCGTACAGAGGATGACCAAACAGCCGAACAGCCCGGCAAGCGTATTGACTGCCAGATTGAAGAGGTATGTATGCTTCAGCGGCAGCGCCTGCACCTCGTCGAACAGCAGCACGGAACCAGCCAACGAGGCCAAACGCCTGACATTGCGCCGGGGTGCGGCAAACAGCGTATCCAGGATCTGGGCCATCGTGCTGCAGATCACGGGACAGCCCTCCCAGCGGCTGGAGTACATCTGGTAGTTTGCCTCATCCCCGGCCTCGGCTATGAAGTCGGAGTGGTGCTCGAGCACGTTCTCCGCCCCTATAGCCTCCCGTATCCGGCCGGCGTTCTGGCCGGTGATGGACTTGAAGGGGGCAAAGTAGAATATGTGCCGGGCGTTTATGCTCCGCGCCGCGTTGAGGCAGAGGCGCAGCCCGGCGTAGGTCTTGCCCGCGCCGGTCGGCAGGCAGAGGCGGTATACGCCCGGCTCAATGCCCGCCCCGGCGTCACGGCAGCGCTCGGACAGCTCCCGGCGCAGGCCGTCTATCGGATGGCTGCCGGGCAGCGCGCCGATGTGGCGCTCGCCCCGCAGATAGAGCTCTTCCCACATGCGCGCCCTCGCTTCACTCCCCTCCCGCTCCGGCAGCTCTTTACCGTCCATGAAGCAGGCGGTGTCCGTCCAGTCCGCGTCAACGAGCGCGGAGAAGAGCAGGCGCTGCGTGAAGCCGAGGGAAAAGCTGCGCTGAGCTTCGTCGGGGTAGAGGCTGTTAAGCTTCAGCCTGAGCTGCCTGACCTCCTGCCCCGCCGCTTCCAGCAGCGCCTCGGCCTCGCGCTCCGGTATGACCTCGGAGAAGAAGCGCTGTATGCACTCGGCATAGTGTTCGTCCGCATTCCCGGGGTGCAGCCTGTCCTTCCAGTCCTCATGTCCAAGCGGGGAGACCATGTCGCAGCGAACGCCGTGGTGACAGCCGATTGCTATGGCGGCCATCTGCGCGGCCAGATACGTGCTGGCCGGCGCCTTGACGGCCCGTTCCATCAGCCACCGCATACCGGCGGAGGAGTGGTTCACGCGCTCGTTGGTAAGGCCAAGGATGCGCCGCTGGCCCGTGCTGGATATTTTTCCCAAATCGTGTAACAGTCCTGCCAGATATCCCAGCTTCTCCAGGCCGACCGCCTTGCAGATTTCACTGCACAGCCGCGCGACATTTAGGCAATGTACCGGCAATGACTGAATCTCGCCGTTGCAAGGCTTCCTGTGTGCTACAAGCATTGCACCATCTCCAATTTGTTGAGAGTATCATTGAGTAATAAAGTTATTGACTATTACAAGTATATAATGCACGCAGTATGCTGTCAAGCTTTTTTGCCATTTTTGCTGAAATTTTCCTTGTTGAGATTTTCAGTAATGTTATGATACAATGACAAGGCACTTTAGTGCTGACGTCACAGATTCGTGGCGCGGATAGAAATGTTGAGGTATCTTTGAGCAACAAAAAACGGCAGCCTTATGGCCGCCGTTTTTTGTATCTATATGTCCATTCTGAGAGCCGTCACTTCGCGGTGGGGAAGACCTCAAGCTCTATGTCGCTGAGCGGGTAGCTGACGCAGGGGTGGATCCAGCCGAACTTCTTATCCGCTATCCTGCGCCCGTCAGCGTCGGAGGGTACGTAGACCCGGCCGCTCACCAGGCGGGAGTGGCACCAGCCGCACTCGCCGCTGCGGCAGTGGCTGGGCGCCTTGATGGCCGCGTGCTCCATGGCCCAGAGCAGGCTTTCATCGGCCTTGCAGGGCACGGTCGTCCTCTCGCCGTGTATGAGGACGGTGAGCTTGTACTCGCGGCCGATCTGCTCCTTGGGATAATCGGGATTATTCACGGCGCCCATGTAATCGCCGGACATCTCCGCGCGGTAGCGGCGTTTCGGCAGCCCCAGCTTTTTGCACTCGCCCTCGCAGAAGGTGTACATCGCCTTGGGGCCGCACATGAGCACACTGTAGTCGCCGTCCCCGGCGTATTTTTTTATGAGCTCCGCGGTCACGAAGCCGTGCTCGTACCCCTCCCGCTCCTCGTCGGAGAGTACGTGCACCACTTTCACCTTCCCTCCGCTCTGTGCGGCTATGGCTTCGATCTCGTCCCTGAGCAGTATGCCGTCCGCGGTACGTGAACCGTACAGGATGGTGAGGTCAAAGTCCTCCAGCCCGCTCACGATTGCGGCGGCCATGGAGTAGAACGGGGTAATGCCGCTGCCGCCGGCAATGGCTACGACGTGCTTCGCGTCGCGCAGGCCCTGGTAGTAGAAGTCGCCCAGCGGGCCGGATATGTCCACCTCATCCCCCTGCTTCCAGTTGTCGAGGATATACGCGGAGGCGTAGGCCGGGTCCGTGCGCTTGATGGTAAGCGTGTAGCTGGTGTTCTCCGTGCCCAGCGCGTCGGCCGGGTTGGAGCGGATGGTGTAGGGCTTGTTGACCAGCGCGCCGTCTATGTTCAGCGCTACGGAAACGTACTGGCTGGCGCGGAAGAAGGCCATCTCCGCAGTCCCCTTGGCAGCGTTGGGCGTGAGGACAAAGCTCTTTGCGCCGCCGTGGTCCGTGACGGAGGCGATGACGCAGTGCTGCACGGCCGGGTGCAGGCGCCGGGCGAGCACGTTGGCGTTGAACACGCTGGTCGGGATTGTATCCGGAGCGGCGGCTATGGCCTCGTTGCGGGTCTTCACCTGGTGCAGGAACGGGCCGGTCGATACGCCCTTGAGCAAACTCTTGTCATAATTGTATTTTGCCATCTCACTTGCCCTCCTTCTGCATATCCAGCAGCATATATCTCGCCTGCTCCGCGCCGGAGAGATACGCCTGGGAGAAGCCGTCCATCTGTGTGCCGTGCCCGCCGGCAAAGCGCAGTCCGTGTATCGTGTAGTCCAGCTTGTGGCCGCACTGCACGCGCGGGAACATGCCGTCCCATGTGGCAGGCTCATATCCGTATACGTCGCCCCTCGGCGTGCCTATGTACCGGGCCCACGTCACCGGGGTGGCAATGACTATCTCCTCTATGTGGCCGCGTATGCTGCAGCCGGTGACGGATTCATAGCGCTCGACGCACTCATTCGCTATGCGGTCCTTGAGCTTGAAGTATTCCTCCTCCTTGACGTCGGCAAAGGGGTCGCCGGTGTAGAACTTGGCGAACTCTATCATGCAGCGCCCCGGTCCGGAAACGCCCGGAATGGCGTTATCCAGTATGGTGACGGAGAAGTCCTTGTGCGTATCTATGCTGTCGTCGGACAGGTACTGCATGTGGTTGTCCGGGTTATGCCTCACGAAGGTGTCGTACCCCTTCAGGCCGAGCTCCTCGGCGGACGCGTCGAGACCCATGTAGACCGTCAGCGGAGCCTGGGCGAGCTTCTGCGCGTTCATCATGCGCCTGTTGCGCTCCGGGACCTCCTTCCTGTCCATCAGCCTGTCGAACACCACATGCGGCATGAGGTTGGATATCACCCACTCACAGGGTATATATTCTCCCGAGGCGAGCTCCACGCCGCGGACGCGGTTGTCCTTCACGTCGATGCGCGTAACCTCGGCGTTGTACCAGATGTCCCCGCCGAGGGCGCGGATTCTCGCGTCAAAGGCCAGCGATATCTCGTGGCTGCGCCCATGCGCCACCCACGGCATCTGAGTCAGGTACATATAGGTCATATAGGCATAAACGGCAAACGACATGCTTTTGGACTCGGCCGAGACATATGTCCAGTAGCTCTCAAAGATATGCTTCGCCTTTTCTGGCAGGCCCACACGGTCGCAGACCTCGTCGCAGGTCATGGGCACCAGCTTCATCAGGTCGCCGTACTTGAGCAGCATCTCCACCTTGGCCAGTCCCTCCGGCTCGTTGTTGTGCTCGGCCAGCCAGTTTACGCCGTCCTCAATCATGCGGGCCATCTCCATGATGTTCGTCATCGGCCCGCGCGAGCCCGGCACCTGACGCTCCATCTCGTCGATGAAGGCCTGGACGCCCACGGGCATTTCCACGCTGAACCCGCCCTCGTCGGTCGCTATGGCGCAGAAGGCCTCGTTGACGGCCCGCCAGTCCACGTCCAGCTTGTACTTGTCGCTGAGCAGCTCGCGCACCGCCCCCTTGGGACGGCCTTCCCTGCCGTCGCCCATCTGGCACAGCTCGTGAAGCGCGGACTCAAACTCGTACGCGCCCCTTTTGAAGCTTGTCGCGCAGCCTCCGGGCAGGTTGTGTTTTTCCAGCACGAGCACCTTTTTGCCCTCGCTGGCCAGGTACGCCGCCGCCGAAAGCCCGCCGTTGCCGGCGCCTACGACAATTACATCATATTTCTGCATACCATCTCTCCCTTTCCTGAAAAGTGTCGGTGGTTATACCAAGTTGACAACAGTTTAACACATCTTATTCAACACTTCAATGGCTTTATTAAAAAAACAGCCGGCTGAAGCTCTGTTCAGCCGGCTGTTTTTACTTTTCGTATTTTCGTTCCAGCTCGCTCATACCCAGCCTGAGCATGCGCTCGACGCACTCCGCCGCGGCGTCCTCGTCCTTGGCGCGTATGTGGTCCAGCAGCTCCTTATGCATGGAGGCCTCGGCGGCTATGTCCGCGCCGCGCATGGTGTAGTATCTCGTAACCAGCGTCGTAATAACCGGCTCAAAGGCCCTGAACATCATGGAAAAGATGCTGTTCCCGGAGGCCTGGGTGAGCATGTAGTGATAGCGGTACACAATTCCCGGCAGGTCGTCGCGCTCGGTCTCTATGCGGTCGGCTATGGCCTGCATCTCCTCCAGCGTGCTGTCGTAGATATTGCGGCAGGCCCGGCGGGCACAGCCGGTCTCCAGCCAGATGCGGGCGTCCATCATGTCGCGGAAGAGCGGCTCGTCTATCTCGATGGAGCCGTAGCCGACGAGCGCAGAGAGCGACTGCGGGGTCGGGTGCTTGCGGTAATCGGCCACCACCGTACCGCGCCGCGGCTCGATTCTCAGAAAGCCCTGGCTCTCCAGCTGCAGCACCGCGTGGTGCAGCGAGCTGCGGCTCACGCCCAGCTGCTCCGCCATGTCCCGCTCGGCCGGCAGCCACTCCCCGGGCCGCAGCTCGCCGGAGAGGATCTTGCCCAATATGGCGCGCGATATGTTTTCGGTGAGGGACACCGCGCTCAGCCGCTCGAAACTTGTCATACCCATATCTCACCCCTACGCAGTCACCGGCCGCCCGGTTTATGTAAGCCCTATTCTATCATCCTTCCCCGCGCTTTTCAATTATACATGCAGCGAACTCTCCAGGAAGGGCTCAAGGCATTCCTGCACAAGCTCTGTCCGGTCAAAGGCCGACGGCTCAAACGCGGCGGCTATGGATATGACCGTTTTCCTGCCCGGCTCCACATATATTATGCTGCCTCCGTCTCCCATAGCCGCGAAGGCCCCGCGCACTCCGGCAGGTATCCACCACAAATAGCCGTATTTCATATGTCCAAATGCTTCGCCGCATTCCACGTACGGCGTTGTCATCCCGGCTATCCATCCTGAGGAGACTATCCTTCTGCCGCCCGCTGCCCCTCCATTGAGGCAAAGCAGGCCGAGCCTGCACACCTCCTCCGCCGACAGGCAGAGCCCAAAGCCCGCCGCCGGTATACCCCGCGGATCACAAAGCCAGACGCCGCTCTTGGGGCCGGCTGAAGTGATAAACTCCATCTGCTCCGCCTCGCCCGCCGCGATGTACGCCCTCCTCGGTGCGATACCCAGTGGCATGAACAGATGTTCATTGGCAAAGTCCAGAGCCGTCATGCCGCCCACCGCGGATAATATCCCGCTCAGGATCTGAATTCCAAGCGTCGAGTAGTTAAAGCCGCCGTCAGGCCCGGCCTGCCCGCCGAGCAAATCCAGCGCTGCAAGGGTCCAATCCCCGCTCGTACAAACCTCAGTCCACGGCTCTGTCAGGTATTTGTACGGAGCAGTCATTGTCATAAGATGGTGCAGTGTCACATTTTGCGCCGCCTGCTCCCCTTTTTTGGGCATATACTGCGGAAAGAACTCCAGAACTTTTTGACTGACGCTCTCAATCAGCCCTCTGTCCACGGCGATTCCCATTAGAAGCGCAAAAACGCTTTTTGTCACGGAGGCCGCATGAACCGTATCCTCACGGCCATAGCCATTCCAGGTGTCGCTGTAAACAAGCTTACCATTTTTCGCAGCCGCGATCTGGCAGATATTCGGATGCCTGCGGGCAATAAAAGTGTGCAGTTCATACTTGTCCATTGCCATACCCCGCCGTCTCAATTTGCTGCCTTCATTATACGACAATGAGTTTTAATTGAAAGCTCCTCTGTACGTACAGTGCCGGGAGGTTTTCACCCCTCTATCTCCCGCGGCAGAGGGCGGCTATCTCGCCGCAATAGTCAAGCAGCGGGTGCAGCTCGCCGCGGCGGTCCAGTTCCAGCAGCTCATCGGCTGTGGCCCATCTGGCACCGCAGACCTCCTCGCGCTGCAGCCGCAGCTGCGGCATCGGCTCCGGCGCGGGGAAGAGCCAGACGTCGTAGAAGTCGTCCTCCCTGCGCACGCTGCGTATGAGCCGCGCGTCCCCGGCGGCGAGCTCCAGCCCCAGCTCCTCGTGCAGCTCGCGCAGGATGCCGCTCAGGCTGTCCTCGCCGAAACGCACGCAGCCGCCGGTGCTCTCCCAGGCCAGCGGGAAGCTCTTGTCCGCCGTGCGCTGCGTCAGCAGCACGCGGCCCCGGGAATCCATCAGCCACCCGCTCGCGCAGATGTGATATAGCCCCGCCGGGACGGGGTCTCCCCGGCGCATCATGAGCCCGGTGCCGCACCGGTTCTCGTCGTACAGCTCCCAGTGCTCTCCCTCCCCGGTCTCGCCTGTCCAGCTCCGCACGCAGACATCTGCCTCATCTTCAATACCCGGCGGCGAACAGGGGCTCAAAACGGCGACAGCGAGCATGCCGGCACTCCTGGCCGCCCTGACCGCGTCAAGCGTGTCGTCAAACACGGCGCAGGAGCCGATGTCCACGCCCAGCCTCCCGGCCGCCAGCAGAAACAGGTCCGGCTCCGCCTTGCCTTTTCCCGTCTCATCGGTGGAGCAGAGGGCGCCGAACATACCGGCTATGCCCAGGCGCTCCAGGCAGGGCCGGTACAGCCGCTCCGGCAGGCTGGTGGCCACCGCCAGGCGCACTCCCTGCGCGCTCAGCCGCTGCAGGTAATCCAGCGCTCCCGGCAGGAGGCGCACCCGGTTCGCGTACTCGTCGAGGGAGAGCGCGTTCCACTCCTCTATGAGCCGTTCCGGCCTCTCGTCCAGGCCGAAGCGGGCGATGGTGTAGTCCGCCGCCTCGGCAAAACTGCGCGAGCAGACCTCGGCCACGTAGTCCTCCGGGCAGCCGAGCCCGCGCTCCGACAGGCAGTGCGCCAGGATGCCGTCCCAAACCCCGGTGGAGTCCAGCAGGGTGCCGTCCAGGTCAAAAATTGCCGCTTCAAAACGCATATGCTTCTCTCCGTCTCTGTAATATCATCAGGTATAATACGGGAAAAATCTCTACAAAAACAAAACCCCGAAGCCTGCCAGGCAGGCTCCGGGGCTGCTATTAGCCGTTATACTCGCACACGAAGCCTATGCGGCCGGAGTAGACATTTGGATAGTCGGCCACGGGGTCGTTGCGGGAGTCGTTGTATATCCAGCCGCTGGAGGTGTGCCACAGCAGGCCGTAATTTTCCGGTGTACCGTCGGTATCCGTCACGGACGGCTCACCAGATCCCCAGACATAGTAGCCCTCCTCGCCGTTTATCCAGTGGAGCTGCCCGTTGGAGCGGTAGAAACCGACCCAGAGGAAGTCTATGCCGCGCGCCTCAGCCAGCGCGGTTATCTCGGCCAGCTCCTCCGCGTCGGAGATCACGGCCAGCTGCCCGCCCAGCTCGCGGCAGCGCTGCTCGGCCTCCGACCAGCTCAAATCCTCCACGTACAGCTCATAGGTCGGCTCCGGCTGCGGCGTCTGCGTAGGCGTAGGTGTCGGTGTCGGTGTCGGCGTAGGTGTAGGCGTGGCGGTTGGAGTCGGCGTGGGCGCCGCGGTGGGCGTAGAGGCCCCCGCCGTCGGCGTGGCGGGCACCACGGGCTCCGCCGGGTGCAGTCGCGGAAGGATGAAGTTGAGCGCCAGGGCCGCCACGGCAACTATGGCGCAGATGCCCACGACGAACCACAGCGTGCTTTTCGGCTGCTCTTCGCGGTCGGAGGGCCTTCCAGCAGGCTTCCTGGGCGGCTCCTCGGGCGGCTTCGGAGGCTCCGGCGGCGTCTCCGGCGGTTCGGGCTGCCCTTCGGGCCGCTCGGGAGCCTCAACCGGCACGGGTCCGCCGGCCTCGGGCTCCGGCATGTTCTCTTTCTCCGGCCGCACTGTCTCCGGCTCCTCCTGCCGTTCGGGCTCCCCCGGCTCTTCCAGAGGTGTCTCAGCCGCCGGGTCGGGAAGGGGCTCCTCCTGCGCCTGCGCGCCGAAAGCGTCCGCTTCCGGCTGTTCCGGAGGCGGCTCGTCCGGAGTTGTTTCTTCCGGGGCCTCCTCGGGCTGCGGCGCTTTTTCCGGCTCCGGCTCGGGGACGGCCGCGGCCTCGTCGGCGCTGTACGAGGCCAGTATACCGGCCATGGTGCGCTCCACCTCGCTGAGCTCGCGCTCCGGCTTGCCGAACATGGCCATAGCCGCGGCGTCACCCTCGCCCACGCAGGGCTCGAGGGCCATGGAGAGCTCTATGGTGTCGGTATATCTCTCCTCCGGCGCAAACGACAGCGCCTTTTTCAGCACCTCGCCGAGTTTGTCCCCGGCGATGGTGGGTATGGGTATGGCCTCGCCGTTCATGCGGCGGCGCAGCGCGGCCGCGCGCAGCTCGTTCGTCATCTCGCCGGCGGCGCAGGCGAAGAAGGGCAGCCTCCCGCGAGTCACGCCCGCGTAGAGCATGAGGGCGATGGAGTACACGTCCGCGCGCGCGTCGCCCTGGCCGCTCCAGAAGAGCTCCGGGGCCATATATTCCAGCTCGTCCGTCGTCCACTCCCCGGGGGCGTGGTCGGCGCGCGCGCCCAGCCAGGGCGAGCCGTCGGCGGACATGAAGATGTTCTCCGGATGTATGTTGCCGTGGCCGCCGGCGAATGAGGCGGCCTGCCCGCAGACGGCGCGGGCGAGCGTTATCAGCTCCTCGCGCCCCAGCGAGCCGATTTCCGCGCCCAGCATACGGCGCTGGGACGGGCCGTTGGTTCCTGACATTTACGCAACTCCCTTTGCGGCCTCTCAGCCGTTCATATCTCGAATGAGCGCCTCTATGCGCTCCGTCCACTTGCGAAGGTCCTTGTTCGGGCGCCCCTCGGCGGCCCTGGCCGCAGCGAGCAGGCGTTCGGCAGCTTTGACGAGCGCGTCGAAGAATTTGTTCCGTTTCGGCGCGGCGGCGCGGCGCTCAATGGGCACGCCCTCCGTCACACGCACGAACTCGCCCGCGGCGAGGTCGTACACCGTGCCGCTGTACGGGGCCATGGCCTCGAAGCCCAGCTCACCCTTGAGCGTCTCTGCAAAGGCCGTGCACTGGTCGTCGTCGCCGTGGTTGACAAACACCTGCCTGGGCGGCTCGGCCGCGAAGCCGCGCATCCAGCGCAGTAGCCCGTCCCTGTCCGCGTGGCCGCTGACGCCGGGCAGCACCTGGATCTCGGCCCGGACGGCGATGGTCTCGCCGAAGAGCCTGACTTCCTTCGCGCCCTCGTAGAGCATGCGGCCCAGCGTGCCCTCGGCCTGGTAGCCGACGAAGAGGATGAGCGACTCCCTGCGCCAGAGGTTGTGCTTCAGGTGGTGGCGGATACGGCCCGCGTCGCACATGCCGCTCGCGGAGATTATGACCTTCGGCTCGGCGTTTTCGTTTATGGCGCGGGACTCGTCCACGCTGACAGATACCTCCAGCCCGTCAAAGGCGAGCGGGTTCACGCCGCGCGCGAGGATGGCGCGCGTCTCCTCGTCGAGGAAAGAGGTGTCGCACTGCAAAAATACGCTCGTGGCCTCGACGGCCAGAGGGCTGTCCACGTACACCTTGAACCCGTCGTGGCCGTGCACCAGGCCGCGCTCCTTTATTTCGCGGATAAAGTACAGCATCTCCTGCGTCCTGCCGACGGCGAAGGCGGGGATGACCACATTGCCGCCGCGGTCGAGGGTGCGCTGGATGATGTCCGTCAGCGCGCCTATGTAGTCCGGCCTGCCGCCGTCGTGCAGGCGGGCGCCATAGGTACTCTCGACGACCACATAGTCGGCGCCGGACACCAGCTGCGGGTCGCGCAGTATGGGCTGGTGCAGGTTGCCCACGTCGCCGGAGAAGACGAGCTTGCGGCTCTCTCCGCCCTCGCTGAGCCAGACCTCTATGCAGGCCGAGCCCAGCAGATGGCCCACGTCGGTAAAGCGCACGGCCACACCCTCGGCGACCTGGATCACCTCGCCGTAGGAGCAGGGGCGCAGGTTCTTCACCAGCGCGGCGACGTCCTCGGTGTCATAGAGCGGCTCGACCGCCGCGCCGCCCGCGCGCCGGGCCTTGCGGGTCCTGTACTCGGCCTCGCTCATCTGGATGTGCGCGCTGTCGCGCAGCATTATGTCCGCCAGCGAGCAGGTGGCGGCGGTGGCGTACACGCTGCCGGTAAAGCCGTTTTTGGCCAGCAGCGGCAAGAGCCCCGAGTGGTCAATGTGCGCGTGCGTCAGCAGCGCGAAGTCCACCTGGGAAGGCGAAATGGGCAGGCTCTGGTTCTCGAACATGTCCCTGCCCTGTTCCATGCCGCAGTCCACAATGAAGCGGGTCGCGCCGCACTCGATGTAAGTGCAGCTCCCCGTGACCTCGTGCGCGGCGCCGAGGAAGGTTATACGCATGGTTGCCTCCTTTGTTGCAGTGCAGCCACCGGGGCGGTTGCTGGGCTTCATGGTTATCGCAGGGGCGGGCCTCCGCGCCCGCGGGTGGAATATTGCTGAAACGTGTGCTGCCCGTTTGATCAGCAGCACGCAACGTTCAAACCTCATAACCGCCGGGCATATCTGCCGGCGTACACCGCGGCGGAGACAGCCGCAAAAGCAAATAATACGAGTGCGGCGACCAGGCTCCAGACCCCGCGCAGAAATAATGCGAGGACGACGGTACATATGCCGGAGGCCGTGCTGGCCCTGCCCCAGAAGGCGTGAGCAGCCTGCCAGACCTTCTTGTCAGCAAGCGTATGCCTGGTCTTAAGGCCAGTATTTTTGTTATAAGGTATGGTGCTTATCCAGTCTCCGGCCTCTATGAAAAGCACCCCCACAAGCGCCGATGCGAGCTGGCAGATGCGCGCCTGGCGGGCGTTCTGCGACATATCCAGCCCCGGTATCATAGGCACGGCAAGCTTGTATAACGCTATAATTGCGAAAAATGCCGTGACGGCAAAAGCCGCCGTGTCCATGAACGCGGCCAAACGCGCGCCATCTTTATCCAGCGCCACGAGCCTGCCCAGTCCGGCAAGCGCCAGCCGCAAGGCCATCACAACAAGAGGCCAGGACAGCAGCGTCCACCGCGAGCCCCACTCGTCCGGCGCACCCGAGCTGTCAAAGCCCAGTGGGATTTCCTCCGGCGCAAAGCAAAGCGCGGCAAGTCCCGCCGCCAAAGGCAGCAGAGAGATAACATTCGTGAGAAGCTTTTTGTTGGCCATAGCGTCCACCTCGCCGAAAAGCACCGGCACCGTCGCCGCGAACAGGTATTTCACATCATTGCGCCGCGCAAAAACTCACTCGTCCAGCTTCAGCACGGACAAGAACGCCTCGGTGGGTATCGAGACTGTGCCGAGCTGGCGCATCTTTTTCTTGCCCTCCTTCTGCTTTTCAAGCAGCTTCTTCTTGCGGGTGATGTCGCCGCCGTAGCACTTGGCGAGGACATCCTTGCGCAGGGCCTTGACCGTCTCGCGGGCGATTATCTTGCCGCCGATGGCCGCCTGGATGGGGATTTCAAACAGCTGACGCGGGATGTTCTCCTTGAGCTTCTCGCAGAGTTTTCGCGCGCGCGGGTAGGCTTTATCTTTGTGGGCGATGAAGCTCAGCGCGTCCACCTGCTCGCCGTTTAAGAGCAGATCGACCTTCACCAGCTCGCTGGGGCGGTAGTCGGCCAGCTCGTAGTCGAGCGAGGCGTAGCCCTTGGTGCGGGCCTTGAGCGTGTCGAAGAAGTCGTAGATTATCTCGCCGAGCGGCATGAGGTAGTGCAGCTCCACGAGCCTGGTGTCGAGGTACTGCATGTTCTTGTACTCGCCGCGGCGGTCCTGGCAGAGCGGCATGATGTTGCCGACGAACTCCTGCGGCGTGATGATGGTCGCGTTGACGTAGGGCTCCTTGGCCTCGGCGATGCTGGCCGGGTCGGGGTAGTTGTGCGGGTTATCGACGTGCACAACCGTGCCGTCGGTCTTGGTGACCTCGTAGATGACCGAGGGCAGCGTGGTGACCAGGTCGAGGTCGAATTCGCGCTCCAGGCGCTCCTGCGTGACCTCCATGTGCAGCATGCCCAAAAAGCCGCAGCGGAAGCCGAAGCCTAGGGCCACGGAGCTCTCCGGCTCGAAGGCGAGGGAGGCGTCGTTGAGTTTGAGCTTCTCCAGCGCTTCGCGCAGGTCGCCGTACTTGCTGCCGTCCTCGGTGTAGATGCCGCAGTAGACCATCGGCCGCGCCGGGCTGTAGCCGGGCAGGGGCTCGGCGGTCGGGCGCGCGGCCTCAGTGACCGTGTCGCCCACGCGGGTGTCCTCCACGTTCTTTATGCTGGCGGTGAAGTAGCCGACGTCGCCGGCTGAGAGCTCGTCGCAGGGCTCAAGGTGCGTGGGGCGCATGTGTCCGACCTCCACGACCTTGTAGGTCGCACCGGTGGCCATGAGCTGGATGTCCATATCGCGGCGGATTTTGCCGTCGAAGAGCCGCATGAAGACTATGACGCCGCGGAAGGAGTCGTACTGGCTGTCGAACACCAGCGCGCGCAGAGGCGCGTCCGGGTCGCCCTTTGGCGCCGGTACGCCGTTGACTATCTCCTCGAGCACGGCAGGTATATTGATGCCGTTCTTGGCCGAGATCTCCGGCGCCTCCATGGCGGGGATGCCGATGATGTCCTCGATCTCCGTCTTGGTGCGCTCCGGGTCAGCGGCGGGCAGGTCAATCTTGTTTATGACGGGCAGAATCTCGAGGTCGTGGTTCATGGCCAGGTAAGTGTTGGCCAGGGTCTGTGCCTCCACGCCCTGGGAGGCGTCCACCACCAGCAGCGCGCCCTCGCAGGCGGCCAGCGAGCGGCTGACCTCGTAATTGAAGTCCACGTGCCCCGGCGTGTCGATGAGGTTGAGCGTGTACTCCTCGCCGTCCGCGGCCTTGTACGTGAGACCCACGGCGCGCGCCTTTATGGTGATGCCGCGCTCTTTTTCAAGGTCCATGTTGTCGAGTATCTGGCTCTCCATCTCGCGCTGGTCCACAGCGCCGCACAGCTCGATGAGCCGGTCGGAGAGCGTGCTCTTGCCGTGGTCTATGTGGGCTATTATGGAAAAATTCCTGATGTGGTCCTGTCTCATATTTTCATCTCTCCTCCGCCAAAAGCTCCGCCTTGTCCGCCAGTGAGCGCAGTGAAGCGGCCAGTTCCTCCGCCGCGCGGCGCAGTTTTTCGTCCGTGGGCTCGCTCGTGCGCCCGAGCAGGAAATCCGCCGTCACGCCGTAGTAGTCGCACACGCGCACGACAAAGTCCAGCCCCGGCTCGCGCGCGCCGTTTTCGTAGTGCGAGAGCAGCGCCTGGCTGATCCCCAGCCCCGCCGCGGCCTCCCGCTGGCTCTGTCCGCTGCCGCGCCGCAAACGGCCTATGTTCTCAGCAAAAGCCTTTGACATCGCTTGCCTCCGTTTTTTCACACAATATTACAGTTTGTATTATAGCGTAAAATCCGGTGGATGTAAATAGGCGCGAAAAGCGCCGCCCGGCCGGACGGCGCTGTATAGGCGGATATTATATTCGGTCGCGCGCCGGCGCGCGTCAGGCGGGGAGGTTCTCCCAGTTGAAGAACTCCCAGACCCCGTCGTTCCTCGTCATGACGCATACGCAGTCCGCGCCTTGCCTGAGCCAGAGCGCGTCGGCCTCATCCGCGGCGGAGTACCGGAAGCAGAGGGCGAGGAAGTCCGCCTGCGTCTTGCCCTCGATGGGGGAGAAGCGGCTGTCATGCAGCGCAAGGTCGCTCCAGTAGGCGTCCAGCTCCGCGTCGAAACGTAGCTCGTCTATGGCGCAGCCGGGAGCGTTTTCCGCGAAGTTCGCCCGGAACGCCTCGGCCGCCGCGGCGATATCGGCCTCGACCTTGGGCTCGTATTCCCTCGCCGCGATCAGGTCGTCGAAGACCTCCGTGTCTAAGCCCTCGAGCGTGTAGAAACTGCCGCCCGGCATACGCACGACGCCGCCCTCGAAGAAGTCGTAGCTGAAAACCTCGCCTTCTTCCCCGCCGCAGCTCACCGATATGCGGTAGAGCTGCGCCGGGTCGACATAGCTGAAGCTTTCCTGGTCGTATTCCGGCTCGGCGGCCTTGCCGGTCAGGACGATGCCGCGGAGCGCGCCGCAGAGCCCGGCGAGCTCGTCCTCGCTCAGGTCGTAGCGCCAGCCCGGGCCCTCCGGGCTCGCATCGTACCGGCGGATATGGGCGGCCGCCGCGCCCTCGAGCTGCGGAATCTCCGGCCCGGGACTCTCCGCTGCCGCGGCGGTGGGCTCCGGTGTCTCCGGGGCCTCGCTGGGCTCGCCCGCCTGCCCCCCGCAGCCGGAAAAGGCGGAGAGGACAAGCATAAACGCGATAATAATACAAAGCTTCCTCATGCGTATCTCCTTTCGCAGAAATAAACATCCGGCGCCGCCGGAGCGGCGGCGCCGGTAACTACTGTTGCCTTTTTAATCCTTGTTCAGGACATTTATAAAGAATCAGAATTCCGAGCCTGCTTAGTATCTGGCGCCGTTAATCTGAATCGTCCGATAGTAATTTCTCTGAGCATTATAGACATCAGACAGGGATTTGTTGTAATAATCGTTCGTATGCGAGCACACCCATATATCGCTGGCGGTCCTGCTGCCCGCTGTTCCCTCGACTCTGACAACAACGTAGGAATGATAATAACCGCCCTCCGTGCTGTTGCCCACCTGGATGATATCTCCAACCTTGGCATAACTAATTCCCGACCTGATAACGCCATAAGGCCCGACGTCGCTCGATGTAGCGCTGGAAATATAAGATGCAAAGCTTTGCACGCTGGCCCAATGGTTGTAGTAGTCCCTGTTCCAAATGCTCATCTGGAACCAGTCCCTGTCATTGCTGTTGGGCTCATCAACCATGGGCTGCTGCTTCGCATCGATACTGGCTACGGTATTTACCCCACCCAGCGCTCTCCAAACGCACTGAGACGCAAAGTTCTGGCAATCTCCCAGTCCCTGACTGGAATAATCAAAGAAATTCGGATTGTAGTTCAGCGCGAACATCTGAGCGTAACTGACGAACCGGTTGGTGTTATAGCTTACGGTGCTTCGCGCCTGAGCAGAGTATTCGGCTTCGTCAGCCTGCTGAACGGCGGGTTCGTATACAACGGGCTCGTCGATAACCTTTTCGAGGTCCTCGACTATACTGTCGACATCCAGCTTTTCCTTGCGCATCAGGTTGTCAAAGGAGGTGTTGGTTATAAGATCGCTTATCAGCCACGCGCCGTTAATCTTTTTCAGTTCGACTTTATACGAAAGGCCCTCGGCAGAGGTTATATCCGGCGTATTCGTCCTGGCGTACCGGTACGTCTCGTAAAACTTTACTTCGGCGGTATCTCCGTCGATCTCCATATCCTTGATGTCCACGTCTACAGTATACCATGCATTCACGGCATTGTTGGCAATAAGCAGCTGTCGATTGAGCTCAAAACGATCGCCTATGTAGGTCAGGTTGGTGTTCTGCTGATAATCCGGAACGAAAAATTCGGTAAAACTATACCGCTGGGCATCTTGGTCGTTCAGCTGCGCAAATTTCGCCTCGGAAAAATACCTGATAGTAGCTTCAATGGCCTCTTCATCGCTGTTGTCCCACTCCAAGCGCATAGACTGCAACGACGAAATAGTCGAAGTTTGTGTTATACCGTGAAGTTCAGGGTTTGTAAAGAGAGGCGCGTCAATATGCTACGAACCGCATCCTATTTCGTCTCGTCGTGCTTTTTCACCATGCGCTTTTCAATGCGGCGTATCACAAACCCATAGGCCAATGCCAGCAGCAGGCCCAGCACTTTGAGGGTGATATGGAGATTTGTGCCGCCTATGAACGGCCTCAAGGCCAGCGAGCCCACCACGACCAGCGCGAGAAAGGCGAGGCACGAGCACTCAAGCAGCACCGCCCTGCGGCGCAGCCTGTCCGGCAGGGCCCGGAGCTGCGGCCTCTTCGCGTAATATCCGGCCCCGTTGTCGGCAGTTACCCTCACGAAGATGTCTATTGCAAAGATAATCATCAGCGCTATGTAGATGTATTCGAAAAGCCCGAGGCTGTAGTCCACGCCGGGGAAGCTGTCCTCCCGCGCGGTGCTGAAAAGGTCTCTTATGGACATTTCACTTCATCCTTTTCCTCTTATTTCCCTGCACAAATTGGTCCTCCCTCAACAGTATACGCACCACAAGAGCTCCCGCCGTGCGCCGCTGCGGGATGGAGGGCCACCGGCTCCGCCTATTGCCGGAACTCAATTTCAGCTCTGTGCACCATAACCGAAACCGGCTCGGTTTGAAAACGGTCCTGCGCTGACAAGGTGATTTCTATGTATCCGCCGCTTTCTATAAGGCTGTTTTGCAGAAAGAGCAGTTCCAGCGTGCCCACATAGCCGTCATCCGCTCTGCTGCCATCGGGAGAAAAATAGAAAATGGTCCTCCCCTGCGTATTTTCTCCGGGGGAGTAACCTCCGGAGCAGGAAATATCGTACTCATTATAAAAAATCAGGCTATCCGACACGTCGCTTAACCGGAGCTCATATTCATATTGCTTCGAGGTGTTGTTATATATTTTTGCCTCAAGCCTGTATTTCCCATAACCGTCATCTGAGCCGCCCAAATCAAAGGCTTCCAAATACACGCTGGCCTCTGAATTTTCCAATTTACGGGAATACAAGCTGCTGTCAAGCGAAGACGCAGCGGTCTGCTCCGTATAGCTGTAATCCGGCGATGAATTACGCCCGGGCGAAATACCAAAGCAGGCAGAAGCCACCAGGATCAGCACGATAATCAATACCAGAAATGGGTCGCTGCGGCGTCTCTGTTCCATACTTATCCCCTTGCCTTTTGCCAAAATTATCTGCGCCCGTGCGAGCAAACCCCGGCCGTATGCGTGCAGCGGCTGATTTATTCTGCTGTCATCATAATTTTATAATATATCACTGCTGTCATTTGTACAATACTTTTATTATCATTATTCCGTGAAGTTCAGGGTTTGTAAAGAGAGGCACGAAAAGCGCACCTCACTTAGTGGGGCGCGTTTTTCGTGCATCTATTCCTCCATCACAATCCATGCGTGTTCGATGACGCCGTTGTCCCAGACGCTTCTGCACACATACACGCAGTTGATCTCCGGCTCGTAAATCCTGTAGCTCCCGCCGTGCTTTTCGAGCTGTACCTTTGTCCCGTACTCCTCCAGAGGCAGGATCGTCGTCTCATACTCCCAGTCGTCCGGCCCCGCGGGGAGGCTCTCTGCCGTCTCGAGCGAGAGCCGGTAGACGGCGACGCTGTGCGGCCGCTTCCTCATTTCGCTCTGCGAGCAGGAGACGGAGAGGTATTCCGTGTCCGCCGGGGCATAAATTATGTTGTGCGCGTACTCCGGCATGAACAAGGTCCTTATATGCCCCAGCGACGGGAGATAGTAGGAGTCCGTTCCGACTCCCTCGTCCGCGCCGCCTCCGCCGCTCAAAATCATGTCGCCCCCGACGACGCGATTCATAAAGCTCCTCTGCTCGCCGTAAAACTCCGAGTGCACGAAGTCCGGCTGCGGCTCGTCCTCCACCAACAGCACGACATCCGGCCAGGCATAGGACACCGTCAGCTCCCGCCGGAGCTGATGCCCGCCGAACGCCGCCGCCGCAATGACAACGAGGACGATCGCAAATATCAGCGCTTTCTTCGCAGCGCGGTTTTTCATGAAATCATCACCCAACCCTTACTGTCACACTCCCTGTTACCTCCGTTGCGTCCAAATAGAAAGAAACCGCACCAGATAATGGAACATTTTGAACCACACGGAACGTCGCATTGCCATATCCTGTAACAAGCGCCATGCCGGTACTCATCGATGCAGTCGGTCCTGTCGCGAATGTGCACGCTAATCCGCAATCCCATATTTGGTCATATATGCCGCTTCCTCTCAAGCATCCATGATGAATAACTGTTTCAGAGGACAATGTGTATTCTTCAAGCTCTCCAGAGACTCCGATTGAGTAACTATTGTCATCTACTTGTAATACGAATTCCATGGTACAATTCAAATCATCAGATGTTTGAACCGTAAGTCCAGAATATGTTATTGCGTCATTGCTTGAATTATCTTGCACGAAAGCTCTATCAATGAGCATAACATTTCCTTGCTCGGCAGTAGCACAAGCAGCTTCATCAGCTAGTGCAGGTGTGGCAGCGCTAATAAAAATATCATAGCCAGAAAAATAGAAAAGTATTTTTTCATAGATATCCCCTTTCTAATAATCTAATAATACACATACCCCAGGACTTCAACCGTCCTGCTTGAATTGTTGCGGACTGCAAAATAATAGTTGCCCGATTCTTCTAACCGTATTGTTTGATTGCAGTCCCCGCCTTCTCCTCTCACAAAAATGAAATCGCTGCTTGGTGTGATAAGTCCAAAATCGACATCTGCCGTGCGCGGAGAATATGTACAGTTGATCGTGACCAGCTCACCCGCTGCCATTGGGAGCGGAGTTCCGATTCTAATAATTGTATCCGGTTGTATAGTTGCTTCTACACCGCCTGTTGCTCTCGGCGAAATGGCCGCGGCGGATACGGTCACACTGAATGCGAAAAAGATTGTGAATACTAAAGTAAGTGCTTTTTTCATTTGCTTAATCTCTCCATGGCACTGTGCCTATGTCCTCAATGTCTGTAATTTCCTCCCGCTCCATATCGTCTGAATCAATTATTTGCCCATCGGACTCACCTCTTCCCAATAGATACGCGCCTATTATGGCGGCCAGCACTGCTAGGGCCAGAGCTCCGGCGGCTATCCAGCGGCGCGGGGATGCCCGGCGCGGCGGGGCCGGGGCCTCTACATTCTCCGCCCCGCTCTCCGCGCGGGCGGGTTCACCCCCTACCAGCTCGTCCAGCGGCACGCCGTAAAGGCGGCTGAGCGCTATCAGCTTTTCCGTGCTCGGTTTCGCTCTGCCGGTCTCCCAGCGCGAGATGGCCTGACGGGAGACGTCCAGCGCCTCGGCCACCTCGAACTGGGACATATTGTTTTGCTCCCGAAGCCGGGCCAGTTTTTCATACAGCAGCATTATCTCTACCCTCCATCATAAAAGTATCTATCAGGATGTAAACCGCATTTTGGTAGCATTTGTGCAATTGCCGGTTTCTTCCCTCTCAATTTTGTATTATACATCGCTGCTGCCAGCTGCGCAACACAAAGCCTATTTACAACGCGGCGCAAGTTGTATATAATATTGTGGCTTAAAATCTATACTAGAGAGTGGTTTGAGATATTATGATAATCGAATTTGACGAGTACAAGTCGAAGCTCAACTCCATAAAGCCTGATCTCGAGGGGCTGGGCCGGGCGCTCAAGCTCGACGACGCGCGCGCCGAGATAGCCGGGCTGGAGGCCGAGAGCGCCAGGGAGGGCTTCTGGAACGATGTCAACAACTCCCAGAAGGTGCAGAAGCGCCTCAAGCAGCTCCAGCAGAAGGTGGAGCGCTACGAGAAGCTCTGCTCCAAGTGGGACGATATGATGGTGCTCTGCGAGATGGCCATCGAGGAGAACGACGACAGCATGCTCGACGAGCTCAAGAGCGACTACGCCTCCTTTGAGACCACGCTGGAGGAGATGCGCCTCTCCACCCTGCTCTCCGGCGAGTACGACGCGAACAACGCCATACTCACCATCCACCCCGGCGCGGGCGGCACCGAGGCCCAGGACTGGGCCCAGATGCTCTACCGCATGTATACCCGCTGGGCCGAGCGCCACGGCTATACCTACACCCTGCTCGACTGGCAGGACGGCGAGGAGGCCGGCATAAAGTCCGCGTCCATCAAGATCGAGGGCGAGAACGCCTACGGCTACCTAAAGAGCGAGCACGGCGTGCACCGCCTGGTGCGCATCAGCCCCTTTGACGCCTCCGGCCGGCGCCAGACCAGCTTTGCCGCCGTGGAGGTCATGCCCGAGATCACCGACACGGGCGAGATCGAGCTGCGCGACGAGGACATCAAGATGGACGTGTTCCGCTCCTCCGGCGCGGGCGGCCAGAAGGTCAACAAGACCAGCTCCGCCGTGCGACTGACTCACCTGCCCACCGGCATCGTCGTCTCCAGCCAGGTGGAGCGCAGCCACTTCCAGAACCTCGAGAACTGCAAGGACATGCTGCGCGCCAAGCTGGCCGAGATCAAGGAGCGCGAACACCTGGAGAAGATCAGCGACATCAAGGGCGTGCAGATGAAGATAGACTTCGGCAGCGCCATACGCTCCTATGTCTTCATGCCCTACACGCTGGCCAAGGACGCGCGCACCGGCTTTGAAAACGGCAACATCAACGCCGTCATGGACGGCGACATAGACGGCTTCATCAACGCATACCTGGCAATGAAAGCAGGCGAGTGAGATAAAAAAAGCGCCCTTCACCATAGCGGCCATAGCGCTGACGCTTTTCCTCATGGTCTTCAGCGGCAGCCTCCACGCCCCGGCCGCGCCCACAGATACCGCGCCGCCGGAAAGCGCGGCCCCGGCGGAGTCCGCCGCGCCCAGCGCGGGGCCCAGCTCCACCCCGGAGCCGACACCCACGCCCGAGCCCGAGGTGTTCAACCTCAGCTTTATCGGCGACATCACCCCGGACACCGTCGCCTATTACCGCGGCTCGTCCGTGGCCTATCAGAATGTCGTGACCACGGACAACCTGGGCTACGTGTTTGAAAAGACGATACAGTATTTCGAAGACGACGACTTCACCATGGCCAACTTCGAGTGCGCGCTGACCAACGAGACCACGGCCAGCGACAAGAACTTCACCTTCCGCGCCCCGCCGGAATATGCCGGAATCCTCACGGAGGGCAGCGTGGAGTTCGTCACGCTCGGCAACAACCACGTCCTCGACTACGGCGAGCAGGGCTACGCCGACACGAAGGCCACGCTTGACGGGGTTGGCATCGGCTATGCCGGCCGCGACGAGTACACCGTCTACGAGACGGAGAGCGGGCTGAAAATCGGCGTCTACGCCGTCTCCTTCCCCGACAGCACCGCGCAGATTGAAAACGGCATCGCCGCCCTCAAGGAGGCGGGGGCCGAGTTCATCATCGCCGCCCTCCACTGGGGCGACGAGGGCAGCTACGACGTCAACAGCAACCAGCTCACCTGGGGTCATGCCGCCGTGGACGCCGGCGCCGACGTGGTCTACGGCTCGCACCCGCACACCCTGCAGCCGATCGAGGTATATAACGGCCACTACATATTCTACTCCATGGGCAACTGGTCCTTCGGCGGCAACACCAACCCGCGCGACAAGGACACGGTCATAGCCAAGCTGGAGGTCACCCGCGATGCGGACGGTGAGTGCACCGTCACCGACATGCGGCTCATCCCCTGCGCCAGCAGCGGCGTCGTGGACGGCAACAACTATCAGCCCGTCCCCTATGAGGAGGGCAGCGAGGAGTACGAGCGCACGATATCCAAGCTGGAGGGCACCTTCACCGGCGCCAACCTGACCATCCCCTACGATTACGGCTACAACGAATACTGACAAGACGCCCCCGGAGCGTTCCGGGGGCGCTTTGCTCTTCCCGCCCGGCGACAAGCCGCGGCTTGATTTTTCCCCTGTTATATGAGAGAATATCCTTCCGGGCACAGGAGGTGAAACGGCATGAAGGATACGCTCCGGGACATATACGACGCTGTGGACGAGTTCTCCAAGGGCATGAGCCGGCGGCGCATCACGACCTATTCGGCCGCCTGCGCCTATTATCTTTTCATGTCGCTCATACCCATGATAATGCTGCTGGTCAGCGTGATACAGTACACGCCCCTGACGCAGGACATGATACTGGAGGCCATAAGCGATTATGTGCCCGACTCGCTCTACGAGATACTCAACAGCATAATATCCAGCATCTACTCGGGCGGCCGCGTGGCGCTGACCATCTCCATACTGCTGACCATCTGGTCCGCCGCGGCGAGCATGAAGGCGCTCATGCGAGGCATGGACAGCGTATACGACGCCGAGCGGCACGAGGACTTCTTCGTCTTCAGCCTGCGGGCCTGCATATACATGGTGGTCTTCGTGCTCATGCTGCTCCTGAGCTTTTTCGTCATGGTCTACGGCGGGCAGATACTGCAGCTGCTCTATAACTTCCTGCCGCACAACGGGGCCGTGGACTGGCTGTTCGACATTGCCGGCTATATGCGCTTCATCGTCGTGCTGGCCGTGCTGGCGCTGGTTTTCTCCTTCACGTACTGGCGCATGCCCGCGCGCAAGCTGCGGTACAAGGCCCAGTGGCCGGGTGCTGTCTTCTGCGCCCTGAGCTGGGCGGTGTTCTCGGTCATTTTCTCCTTCTACGTCTCGGTCAGCAACCGCTTCGGCGCCTATGGGCTCATAGGTACGGTCATCGTGGCCATGATATGGCTCTACTACTGCTTCTATTTCCTCCTTCTGGGCGGATATATCAACCACTTTATCGACCAGCGCCGGGCCGAGCGCCGTATCGCCGGCACATGATACAATTCTGATACAAGCCAGGAGTACAGTGAATAAGGTACAGTTATGATAGACATAGACGTCAAAAACCTGAAAAAGTCCTTCGAGGTCGGGCACGACGTGCTCAGCGGCCTCAGCTTTGAGATAAACGCCGGCGAGCACGTCGGCATCCTCGGCGCCAACGGCAGCGGCAAGACCACCCTCTTCAGGCTGCTGACCGGCGAGTATTCGCCCGACGAGGGCAGCATCTCCATCCACAGAGGGCGGCGCATCGGCCTCATCAGCCAGATCCCCGTCTATCCCGAGGGCTGGACTACCGAGGACGTGCTGCGCGAGGCGCACTCCCGCCTGCGCGCCATGGCCGCGCGCATCGAGGAGCTGGAGTCGCTCATGGCCACGGACAGCTCAAAGCCCCTGCTCGACGAGTACGACCGCCTCAGCGACGACTTCCGCCGCCTGGGCGGGTACGATATGGACCGGGAGCGCAACCGCGTGGCCAACGGCCTCGACATCCCGCCCGCGATGCGCGAGCGCGAGTTCGACAAGCTCAGCGGCGGCGAGAAGACGCGCGTGAACCTGGCCCGCCTCATCCTGGAGGACACCGACATTCTCCTTCTCGACGAGCCCACCAACCACCTGGACCTGCGCGCCACGGAGTGGCTGGAGGACTACATACTGCACTTCCGCGGCACGGTGCTGGCCATCAGCCACGACCGCTACTTCCTGGACACCGTGGCCCAGCGCTGCATTGAGATAGTGGACGGGCACGCGGAGTTCTACTCCGGCAACTACAGTTTCTACGCCGTGGAGCGCCAGCGCCGTTTTGACGAGCAGCTGCGCAAGTACGAGAAGGACCAGGCCAAAATAGAGCAGCTCGAACGGGCCGCCGCCAAGCTGCACCTCTGGGCCTTCATGGGCAACGACAAGCTGCACAAGCGCGCCTTCTCCATGGAAAAGCGCATAGAGCGCCTGAACCAGACCGAGAAGCCCAGGGAGGCGAAAAAGCTCTCCGCGAGCTTCAAAGAGAGCGAATTCCGCGCCGATGAGGTCCTGGTGGCCGACCATCTCGCCAAGGGCTACTCCGGGCGCGAGCTCTTCTCCGGCGTGGACTTCACGGTCGCGGGCGGGGAGCGCATCGCCATCATCGGCGATAACGGCACCGGCAAGAGCACGCTCGTCAAGCTCATCGTGGGCGAAGCAGAGCCGGACAGCGGCAGCGTCCGGCTGGGCCCCGCCGTACGCATGGCCTACCTGCCCCAGATAGTCAAGTTCCGCGACCCGTACCTCTCCGCTGCGGACACGGTCATAGACGAGTGCGGCTGCACCATGCAGGACGCGCGCGACAGCCTGGGCGCCTTCGGCTTCACGGGCGAGGACGCGCTCAAGGCCGTGGGCACCCTCTCCGGCGGCGAGCAGAGCAGGCTCAGGCTGTGCATCCTCATGCGTTCGGACGTGAACCTGCTCATACTGGACGAGCCCACCAACCATTTGGACATCCCCTCCCGCGAGTGGATGGAGGACGCGCTCTCCGGCTATGGCGAGGCGCTGCTGTTCGTCAGCCACGACCGCTATTTCATAGAGAAATTCGCCACGCGCATCTGGTGCTTCGAGGACGGAAAAATCACCGATTACCGCGGCACCTTCAGCGAATTCCGCGAGTACCGCGCCCGCCAGCAGGCCATAGCCCAGGCCGCCAGGTCCTCCGCCCCCAAGGCGGAGAAGAAGCCCGCCCGGCAGCGCACTTCCGACAGGGAGAAGCAGGCCCGCCGCGTAGAGCGCGAGATAACAAAGACCGAGGCCCGCATTGCCGAGATAGAGGTTGAATATGAGGCCAACGCCTCGGACTATAAAAAGCTCATGGAGCTCGACGCCGAGCGCGGGGAGCTGAACGAAAAGCTCGACGCGCTCTATCTTGAATGGGAGGAGCTGGATGAAAGCTAGGCTCTGGCTTATAGCCGTAATAGTGCTGCTCGTCGCGGCGGTCGTGTTCGCCGTCGCCATGACGGGGCATACCTTTGTGGCGGCGCTCTGTGCGTTCATCGCGCTGGTGATCGTCTATTTCCACTTTGTCAGGCGCCGCGGCCTGCGCATTGCCGCCGCCATCGTGCTTGCGGCGGGCATCGCCGTGTTCGGCGTTATCGAGGCGCCCATCGTGGCCGGCGCGCGCACCGACGCCCCCGACGACGTCGAGTACCTGGTGGTGCTCGGCGCGGGCCTGCACGGCGACGTGCCCAGCCTGTCGCTGACCGACCGGCTGGAGGGTGCGCTCGCCTGGCTGGAGGCTCACCCGGACTGCGTGGCCGTCGTCTCCGGCGGCCAGGGCCCCGGGGAGACGATGACGGAGGGCGAGGCCATGGGCATCTGGCTCGAGGCGCGCGGCATCGACCCGTCCCGCATCATCGTCGAGGACAGGGCCACCAGCACGCAGGAGAACCTGGAATACTCCTTTGCCCTCATTCGCGGGCGCGGCGGTGAGCCGGACGGCAACTGCGCCATAGTGACCAGCGAATACCACCTCTACCGCGCCAAGGCCCTGGCCGCCAGGCAGGGCGTCGAGTGCTTCGGCGTCGCCGCGCGCACCAGCTGGCCCACGCTCATGCTCAACTACTTCATACGCGAGGGCTTTGCCGTCACGTATTACCGCCTCACGGGAGAGATATGATGGAGATAGTCAACGTCTACGATTTTGACAAGACCATACTGCCCTATGACAGCACGGAGCACTTCTTCGCCTACTGCGTGCGGCGCTGGCCGCGCGTCGTCGGCCCTGCGCTGCGCGCCGTGCCGATGGTACCGGGCATGAAGCTCAGGTGGACCACCAAGACGCGCGTCAAGGAGGTCTTCTACCGCTTCCTCACCCAGGTTCCGGATATAGACGCCGCCGTGGAGGACTTCTGGCGCACGCGCTTTTCCGACCTGAACGACTGGTACCTGGCGCAGATGCGCCCGGACGACATCATCTCCTCCGCCTCGCCGGACTTTCTCCTCCGCCCGGTCACCACCCGCCTCGGCGTACGGCTCATCGCCTCTCGCGTGGACAAGTACAGCGGCTGGACCCTGGGCGAGAACAACCAGCACAGGGAGAAGGTGCGGCGCTTCCGCCTGGAATACCCCAACACCGAGATAGCCGAGTTCTACTCCGACTCCCTCTCCGACACCCCCATGGCCGAGCTGGCCCGGAGTGCCTTCCTGGTGAAGGGCAGCGACATCCGTCCCTGGCCCTGGGAGGAGAAAAAATAGGCGCGCTGCGGCCCTCTGCCGCGCAGGCGCATTTTGCCGTGGCCGGTCCACGGCAAAATTTTTTGCCATTAATTATATCATCCGTTATCACATCAGCCGCGCCGGCCCGCGGCCGGAAGTAAAAAGCCCGCCCGGAATAATTCCGGGCGGGCTTTCAGTTCTTACTGTTCATCCCTCAAGCTGCTCCTGATAGCTTTTTCCCCAGCTCGCCATTGCGTCGAGGATGGGGCGCATGGACTCGCCGAGCTCGCTGAGGGAGTACTCCACGCGCGGCGGTACCTCCGGATAGACGGTGCGCACGATGATGCCGTCCTCCTCCAGCGAACGCAGGCTGTCGGTGAGCACCTTCTGGCTGACCCCCTCCAAATCCCGCTTGAGCTCGTTGAAGCGCCACGGGCGGGAGAGCAGGTTGCGGAGTATCAGCAGCTTCCACTTGCTGCCTATCAGGGCCACCGTCGTCGCCACCGGGCAGGCGGGCATCTCCTCCTTTGTCATCACGGTGAGTGCCTCCTTTGATGTAAGTTTAATTATTACATCTACATTGTACTCCTCCCGGCCGCGCACGTCAAGCCTCTAATGCTGGCACTGCGGGCAGAACACGCTGCCCCTCCCGCCTATAACCGCGCGGCGGAGCTCGGCGCCGCATACCGGGCAGGGCTCTCCCCCGTGCCCGTAGACCTGCAGGAAGGGGGTGTTGCGGTAATTCCTCCCCCTGGTCTCCAGGTACTCCTGCGGCGTAATGGCGTTCTTCTCTATAAAATACGCCAGTCTGTCCGGTATCATAGAGGCCAGGCGCTCCCACTCCTCACGCTCAAGGCTGCGCGCCGGGCGGTCTGGGGCTATGCCCGCGGCGAAAAGTATCTCGTCGCCGTAGATATTCCCTATCCCCGCCACCACGCTCTGGTCCAGCAGGCACTCCTTGACCGCCCGCCTGCTCGAGCCCAGCCGCGCGCTCAGATATCCGGCGGACAGCCCGGCATCGAAGGGCTCCGGCCCCAGGGCGTCGAGGCCGCAGACACCGTCCTCGCCCTCGCGCAGCAGCCAGAGGCGCCCGAAGCGGCGCATGTCGGAAAAGCGCAGTTCCCGTCCCCCGCTCAGGCGCAGGACAACGTGGGTATGCTTCTCCGGCGGCAGCTCCGCCGGGGCCAGCAGCAGGCATCCGGTCATGCGCAGGTGCACAACGGCCCGCTCGCCGCTGTCGAGGCGGATGATGAGGAATTTGCCCCGCCTGTCCACGGCGGTGACGGTCCGCCCGGCCATGCGGGAGCGGAACTCGTCCGCCGCGGGATACGCAATCACCTCCGGGCGGCCTGTAACCGCCTCCTCCACCGTCAAACCGCAAAGCTGCGGGGCGAGCACCCGCCTGACAGTCTCCACTTCCGGCAGCTCCGGCATATATATCCACCCCTTCAGTACAGTCTCTGTGCGGGCAGCCGCCCGCTCTCATCGTATGCTAGCACAGCCCCCGCCGCCCTGTCAACTTCACGCATAACGGTTACCGCAAGGTGACCAGGTTATAAAATTGTGCGTACTTGCTTGTTGTAACTATAAATATTACAATAAGCGCGTGAACAAGAGGGACGGCCGTTCACGTTCCAAGACCACAAGGAGGCAAATCATCATGAAAAAAGCCCTTGCAGTCATACTCGCGCTCACCCTGACCACCGGCCTGCTGTCCGCCTGCGGCAGCGGCGACACGACGGAGCCCACTCCCGTCGCCACCCCCGAGACCACTGAGCCGACCGCCGAGCCCACCGCGGAAGCTCAGAGCAACATCGACAAGGCGCTCGCCCTCATCAACACCTTCGCCACCGGCGACACGGAGACGGCGCGCGAGCTGCTCGACGAAAATTACATCCAGCACAACCTGGCCTACGGCACCGGCGAGGACGCCTTTATAAGCTCCGTCGAGGGTCTGGCCGCCGCCGAAACCGCGACCACAGTCGAGAACATCAGGGCGTTTGAGGACGGCGACTACGTCTTTTTGCAGAACGTCTACAACTTCGCCGGAGCGGGCGAGCAGGTCGCCTTTGACATCTTCCGCTTCGACTCCGACGGCGAGGTCGCCGAGCACTGGGACAACCTCGCGGCTCTGGCCGCGGAACCCAACCCCTCCGGACACACCCAGACTGACGGCACGACGGAGATAACTGACCTCGACAAGACCGAGGAAAACCGCGAACTGGTGGAGAACTTCCTCTACGACGTCATGCAGGGCAACAACCCGGACAAGACCGCCGGCTACTTTGACGGCGACACCTACATCCAGCACAACACCGCCATCGCCGACGGCGTGTCCGGCCTCAACGCGGCGCTGACCGCTCTGGCCGAGCAGGGCATCCAGATGATCTACGACGAGACGCACATGGTGCTCGCCCAGGGCAGCTTCGTCCTCGCGGTCAGCGAGGGCACCTACGGCGGCGCGCACACCAGCTACTACGACCTCTGGCGCGTGGAAAACGGCAAGATCGCCGAGCACTGGGACGTGATGGAGACCATCGCCGACGAGAGCACCTGGCAGAACGACAACGGCAAGTTCTGAATCCGCCGTTGGTTACCTGCAGGTAACCAGGTTATAAAATTGTGCGTACTGTTCAGATGTAATGTTTTGAGTTACAATAATCCCGCAAGCTGAAAGAAAGGCGTGAGAGCTTTGGACAGGACGTACTTCACCGTGGACAAGAGCAAATGCGCCGGCTGCGGGCGCTGTATAAACGTGTGCCCCGGCGCGGTGCTGGATTTCGGGCCGGACGGGTTCCCGCGGATGACCGCAGACGGCCGGTTCGGCTGGAACGGCTGCTGGCGGTGCGAGCACTGCCTGGCCGTGTGTCCGGCGGGGGCGGTGTCCGTCTTCGGCCGCCGCCCCGAGGACAGCCTCCCGCCGCCGGAGGGTTCCGCCGCCGTGCTGGACGCGCTCATCGCCAACCGCCGCTCGTGCAGGCGCTACCTGGACAAAAACGTGCCGGGAGAGGTCATCAGCGGGATGCTCTCCCAGCTGGCCAACGCCCCCAACGGCGGCAACAAGCAGCTCACAGAGTTCACTCTGCTCGACGACCGGGCGCGCACGGAGCGCTTCCGCCGCCTGACATACCGGCGCATGGAGGAGCTGGCCGCCCGCGGGATCTATCCCCGCGGCTTTGACGGGCCCTCCTACGCCGACATGAAGCGCTGGGAGGCCACGGTCCGGCCGGATATGCTCTTCTGCGGCGCGCCGCACCTGCTCATACCTCACGCGCCGCTCGGAGAGGGCGAGCCGGTGCAGGACGTGCTCATCGCCGCGGCATACTTCGAGCTGCTGTGCGCCTCGCGCGACCTGGGAGCGGTTATCATGACCTTCCCGCTCGCCGCGCTTGAGAACATGCCGGAGATAAAATCCCTGCTGGAAATACCCGAAAATCACTATGCGGGCGTGATAATAGGCTTCGGTTACCCGGAGATACCCTACGCCCGCGGTACCCAGAGAACACTGGACCCGGGCCGGATACACCGGCCGGAAATTGAGGAGGTCTCACCATGAACGCTCAGAAATGCCTGGAAATGCTCCGTGAAATAAAGGACTGCGCCTTCGCCACCGTCGATGCAAACGGCGCGCCGCAGGTGCGTATAATTGACGTGATGCTCGTCGAGGAAGGCGCGCTCTACTTCTGCACCTCGCGCGGCAAGGACTTCCACGCCCAGCTCACGCGCGACGGCCGCGTGGCGGTGACGGGCCTGAACAGGGACTGGCAGATGGTGCGCCTCACCGGCACCGCTCACCGGCTGCGCGACCGCAGGGAGTGGATAGACCGCATCTTCGCGGCCAACCCCTCCATGAACAGCGTCTACCCCGGCGAGAGCCGCTACATCCTCGACCCCTTCTGCATCTGCGAGGGCGAGCTTGAGTTCTTTGACCTGGGCAAGGAGCCCATCTGCCGCGAGAGCTTCGCACTGGGAGCCGGGACTGTGACGCCGAAGGGCTTCGTCATAACCGACGCGTGCGCCGGCTGCGGCCTGTGCGCGGAGCGCTGCCCCCAGCGGTGCATAAGCTCAGGCACGCCGTATGTTATAGCGCAGGAGCACTGCCTGCACTGCGGCCTGTGCCGTGAGACCTGCCCCTTTGGGGCCGTGATAAGGAAGGATGAGGCCCAATGATAGCAAATATGTTTGAACTGCTCGCCAGCCGCTGGGACTTCTTCGCCGGGCTGCTCTGGGAGCACCTGCTGATCTCGCTCACGGCCATCGCCATAGCCATCGTCATCGGCGGCGTGGCCGGCATACTGATAAGCGAGTTTACCCGCTCGGCCAAGCCCACATTGGCGGTGATAAATTTCCTGTACACCATCCCGTCCATCTCCATGCTGGGCTTTCTGATCCCCCTCTCCGGCGTGGGCAACGCCACGGCGGTCATCGCCCTGACGGTGTACGCCCTGCTGCCCATGGTGCGCAACACCTATACGGGCATGACCAACGTCAGCCCGGCCATACTGGAGGCCGCCCGCGGCATGGGCTCCACCAGGTGGCAGGTGCTCTGCAAGATCAAGCTCCCCCTGGCCATGCCGGTCATCATGAGCGGCATACGCAGCATGGTGACCATGACCATCGCCCTGGCAGGCATAGCGAGCTTCATCGGCGCCGGCGGCCTCGGCGTAGCCATCTACCGCGGCATCACCACGAACAACGCCGCCATGACCATGGCCGGCAGCCTGCTCATAGCCGTGCTGGCACTGGTGCTGGACTTTGTGCTGGGCTTCGTGGAAAAGCGCGTGAACAAGCGCAGCGAGAAGGCCAGGCGCACAAACAGGGCGGTCGGGGCCGTCGCCGCGCTGGCCTGCCTGGCCCTGATCGCTGTCTCTCTCTTCCGCGGCAGCGCGGCAGACACGATAAACATCGCCACCAAGCCCATGACCGAGCAGTACATACTCGGCGAAGCCCTGGACATTCTCATCGAGCAGGACACGGACCTGAACGTCGAGCTCACGCAGGGCGTGGGCGGCGGCACATCGAACATCCAGCCCGCCATGGAGAGCGGCGAGTTCGACATCTACCCCGAGTACACGGGCACGGCCTGGAACATGGTGCTCATGGAGAGCGGCGTCTACGACGAGAGCATGTTCGGCGAGCTGCAAGAGCGCTACGAGACGGACTACGGCATGAGCTGGCTGGGCATGTACGGCTTCAACAACACTTACGGCCTCGTCGTGCGCACTGAAATTGCCGAGCAGTACGGCCTGGAAACCTACTCCGACCTCGCCGCCGTGGATGACCAGCTCACCTTCGGCGCGGAGTACGACTTCTTCGAGCGCGAGGACGGCTACGACGCCCTGTGCGAGACCTACGGGCTGGACTTCGGCTCCACCATGGACCTGGACATCGGGCTCAAGTACCAGGCGCTGAACCAGGGCGAGATAGACGTCATGGTCATCTTCACCACCGACGGGCAGCTCTCGACGGCGGACGCCGTGGTGCTCGAGGACGACAAGGGCTTCTTCCCCAGCTACCTCTGCGGCAACGTGGTGCGCAACGAGGTTCTCTCCGAGCACCCGGAGCTGGAAGAGATATTTGCCAAGCTGACGGGCACCATCACCGACGCGGACATGGCCGCCATGAACTACGCGGTCGAGACCGAGGGCGCGGAGCCGCGCGACGTGGCCATGGACTTCCTGCGCGAGCGGGGACTTTTGAACGAGGAGGAGTAAGCGATGAGCGCTGCTATAGAATTCCGCAATATATACAAGAGCTACGGCGACAAGACCGTGCTGGACAATTTCAACCTCAGCGTGGAAAAGGGCGAATTCGTGGCTGTCATCGGCTCCTCCGGCTGCGGCAAGACCACGGCGCTGAAGATGGTGAACGGCCTGCTCACGCCCGATTCCGGCCAGATACTGATAGACGGCGAGGACATAGCGGGCATGGATCAGGTGCAGCTGCGCCGCAACATAGGCTATGCCATACAGGGCAGCGTGCTCTTCCCGCACATGAGCGTGGAGCAGAACATCGCCTATGTGCCGAACCTGCTCAACCGCCGCGACAAGAAGCGCACGCAGGAGGCCGTGGACAAGTGGATGCGCATCGTCGGACTTGACGGGGAGCTCAAGGGGCGCTACCCGGACGAACTGTCCGGCGGGCAGCAGCAGCGCGTGGGCATCGCCCGCGCCCTGGCCGCCTCGCCCGAGCTGCTGCTGATGGATGAGCCCTTCGGCGCGGTGGACGAGATAACCCGCGGCCAGCTCCAGACAGAGCTGAAACGCATCTGGCAGCAGACCGGCATAACGGTGCTTTTCGTCACGCACGACATCTCCGAGGCGCTCAAGCTGGGCACCATGGTGCTGGTCATGGACGCCGGAAAAATTGAGCAGTACGCCCCGCCGGCCGAGCTGCTGCGCGCACCCGCCACGGACTTTGTCCGCCGCCTGGTGGAGAAGGAGCGCCGGGCCTGCCGCCTGCCCGACGAGCGCCTGGCGGACTGCGAGTTCTCCGGCGCGGGCTGCGCGCAGGCGGGGGAGGCGAGGCAATGACGCAGGAAGAAAGGCGCGTATTCCTGCTCCGTTACCTGCTGGGCGAGCGGGCGGAATATGCGGGCATCGCCGTCCCCTCCGCTGCCGGGGAACAGTGCCGCATGCTGCGCTCGCTCATGAACGTGCGCCCCGCGGAACCCATCGGCGCGGACTTTCTCGCCGTGCAGGACGAGTACCTGCGCGGGGAGGTGCAGCGCAGGGGCGTCACGGATGCGGCGGAACTGGCCGCCGACGCCGAGGGCCTCTGCCTCTGGCAGGGCGACATCACCACTCTGCGCTGCGGGGCCATAGTAAACGCCGCCAACAGCGGCATGACCGGCTGCTACATCCCCTGCCACGGCTGCATAGACAACGCCATCCACACTTACGCCGGCGTGCAGCTGCGGCTGGAGTGCGCGCGGATAATGTCCGCGCAGGGGCACGCCGAGCCCACTGGCCGGGCCAAAATAACGCCGGCGTACAACCTGCCCTGCCGCTATGTGCTGCACACGGTGGGGCCCATCATAACCGGGCGGGTGACGCCCCGCGACGAGCGTCTGCTGGCGGACTGTTACCGCTCCTGCCTGGAACTGGCGGCGCAGTACGGCGTGGAGAGCGTGGCTTTCTGCTGTATCTCCACGGGCGAATTCCATTTCCCCAATGTCCGGGCGGCGGAGACAGCGCTCGGGACGGTGCGCGAATACAAGGCGCGCACAAAAAGCGATATGAAGGTGATTTTCAATGTTTTCAAAGACCAGGACGCGGACATCTACCGGCGCCTCCTCCGGGGCGGCTGAGCGCCTGGGCGAAGCGCTGCGGGACGCGGACGCCGTCGTGATCGGCGCGGGGGCGGGACTCTCCACCTCGGCCGGTTTCACCTACAGCGGGGAGCGCTTTGAGCAGCATTTTGCGGATTTTGAGGCCAAATACGGCTTCCACGACATGTACACCGGCGGTTTCTATCCTTTTGAGACGCCGGAGGAGTACTGGGCATACTGGAGCCGCTTCATCTGGATAAACCGCTATACCGACCCGCCCCGGGACACCTACGGCGTGCTGCGCGAGCTTGTGCGCGGCAAGGACTGCTTTGTCCTCACCACCAACGTGGACCACTGCTTTCAGAGGGCCGGCTTCGACAAGCGCCGGCTCTTCTACACCCAGGGTGACTACGGCCTGCTCCAGTGCTCGGAGCCATGCTGCCGGGAGACCTGGGACAACGAAGAGCTCATCCGGCGCATGGCTACGGAGCAGAAGGACATGCGCGTACCCACGGAGCTCATACCGCGCTGTCCCCGCTGCGGCCGTCCGTTGACTACCAACCTGCGTGCCGACGGCAGGTTCGTGGAGAACGCCGGCTGGCACGCCGCCGCCGGGCGCTACGAAGACTTCCTGCGCCGCCACGGCAGCGGGAAGGTGCTGTACCTGGAGCTCGGCGTCGGCTTCAACACACCGGTCATCATCAAATACCCCTTCTGGCAGTTCACGGCCCGCAACCGCGACGCCGTGTTTGCCTGCATCAACTACGGCGAGGCCTTCGCGCCCGCGCAGATCGCCCGGCAGTCAATCTGCATCGACGCGGACATAGACCCCGTGCTGCGCCGCCTGCTGGCAGCGCGCAGGCAGCCTGACAGATGACGCGGCTTGCGCCCCGGCCCCGGGTGTGGTAAAATGCCTCTGCACCGGAGGCGTGCGCGCCTCCGGGACAAACAGGAAGCGGAGGTAAACAGCATGAGCCAAACGGAAATCCTGACCGCGGCCCTGGAGGCGGAGGTCATCGCCGCCGTGCGCTCCGCCGGGGCGCTTCTCACCGCCCGCGGCGCCGTACACGACATACGCGCCAAGAGCCGCACCGACTTTGTCACCGACGTGGACATGCGCGTGCAGGCGATGCTCAGGTCCCGGCTGGGAGAGCTCGCGCCCGGGGTACAGTTCATGGGCGAGGAGCAGGACAACGCGGCCATAGACCCCTCGCGCCCCTGCTGGATACTCGACCCGGTGGACGGCACGACGAACCTCATCCGCGGACTGAACCACAGCGCGGTCTCCCTGGCGCTGGCCGAGGGCGGCCGGCCCGTATTCGGCGCCGTCTTCAACCCCTACGCCGGCGAGCTCTTCACCGCGCGCTCCGGCGGCGGCGCTTACCTGAACGGGCAGCCGATACACGTCACCGGCACCGCCTCGCTGAGTTCGGCCCTGGTCAGCGTGGGCACCTCGCCCGGCCGACGGGAATGGGCCGGCATGGTCTTTTCCGAGATGCGCGCGCTCTATGAGCGGAGCCTTGACGTGCGCCGCAGCGGCTGTGCCAGCCTGGACCTCTGCGACGTGGCCTGCGGGCGTCTGGACGCCTATGTCGAGCGCTGGCTCCTGCCCTGGGATTACGCTGCCGGGGCCGTCATCGTGGCCGAGGCCGGCGGCCGGGTCACTGACTGCGCAAACGCCGGCCTGTCCATGGTCAGCGGCGGCGGGCTGCTCTGCAGCAACGGCGCGCTGCACGGAGAGGTGCTGGCCGTCCTGGCGCAGGTTGGCCTCGGTTAACTTTCCTCTTGACAAGCGCGTCAGTCGGGGCTATCATATTAGCGAAGTTAATATTTGTCTTCAGGGCAGGGTGAAATTCCCGATCGGCGGTATAGTCCGCGAGCGCTTGACGGCGCAGGATTTGGTGCAATTCCAAAACCGACAGTTACAGTCTGGATGAAAGAAGATTTTTGCGCGGGCATTTTCCCGTATGCTTGTATTGCTCTGAGACGGTTTTCCGTTTCAGAGCTTTCGTTTTTTCAGGCGTACCTTGCCCGCAGGATTTGCCGGGCCCCGAGGATATACTTCGGGGCCCGGCTCTTTTGGAGGTGTGAATATGAACGACGAGTACTACATGCGCCGCGCGCTCGAGCTGGCGAAGCTCGGCATGGGCCATACCTCGCCCAATCCCATGGTCGGTGCTGTAATTGTGAAGGACGGCCGCATCATAGGCGGGGGTTACCACGAGCGCTGCGGCTCCCTCCACGCCGAGCGCAGCGCCCTCGCGCACTGCGGCGCCGATCCGCGCGGGGCCGTCATGTACGTGACGCTGGAGCCCTGCTGCCACCACGGCCGCCAGCCCCCCTGCACGGACGCCATCCTGGCCGCGGGCATATCCCGCGTGGTGGTCGGCTCCGGCGACCCGAACCCGCTCGTGGCCGGACGCGGCATCGAGATCCTGCGCTCGCAGGGGGTGGAGGTGACGGAGCATGTCCTCTCCGGCGAGTGCGAGGCCCTGAACGCGGTGTTTTTCCACTACATCCGCACCGGGATGCCCTATGCCGCGCTCAAGTACGCCATGACGCTCGACGGGAAAATCGCCGCATACACCGGCGAATCCAAGTGGATAACCGGCACAGCCGCGCGGGAGCACGTGCACCGGCTGCGGGGCAGGTACCGGGGCATCATGTGCGGCGTCGGCACCGTGCTGGCCGACGACCCGCTGCTCACCTGCCGCATACCGGGCGGGCGCGATCCCGTGCGCATAGTCTGCGACAGCGCGCTGCGCACCCCGCTCGGCTCCAACCTGGTGCGCACCGCGCGGGAGACGCCGCTGATCATAGCCACGCTCTGCACCGACGATGCGCGCACGGCCCCGTATGTGGATGCCGGTTGCGAGGTGATAACGCTCCCTGCCAGGGACGGGCACATAGACCTCTCCGCCCTCATGCGCGAGCTGGGCCAGCGGGAGATTGACGGCCTGCTCATAGAGGGCGGGGCCACGCTGAACTGGTCGGCGCTGGAGGCCGGGCTGGTGCGCCGGGTCTACGCCTACATCGCTCCCAAGCTGCTCGGCGGCGCGGCGGCCAAATCCCCCATAGGCGGACCGGGCTTCCCCAGCCCCGGCGCCGGGACGGAGCTCTCCATTGAGCGAACCGAACGGCTGGGAGATGACATATTGCTGGAATGCGAGGTGAAGCAGTCTTGTTCACAGGAATAATTGAAGAGGTCGGTACGGTGGAACGCGTGCAGCGCGGCGCCAATTCGGCAGTGCTGCGTATCAAAGCCCGGACCGTGCTGGAGGACATACATCTCGGCGACAGCATCGCCGTAAACGGCGTGTGCCTCACGGTTACCGGCTTTGACCGCACCGGTTTTTCCGCCGACGTCATGCACGAGACGCTGGACCGCTCGGCCCTGGTGCTCGTCAGGAGCGGCACCCAGGTGAACCTCGAACGGGCCATGGCCGCGAACGGCCGCTTCGGCGGGCACATAGTCGCCGGGCACGTGGACGGCACGGGCACCATAGAGAGGCTGCGCCGCGACGGCAACGCCGTCTGGTACGATTTCTCCGCCCCGCCCGGGGTGCTGCGCTACGTGGTGGAGAAGGGCTCCATAGCCATTGACGGCGTCAGCCTCACGGTGGCGCGGGTGAGCGGCAGGGGCTTTTCCATCTCCGCCATACCGCACACGCTGGCCAATACAGCGCTGCAGTATAAGCGCGCCGGCGACACGGTCAACCTGGAGACGGATATCATAGGCAAATACGTGGAAAAGCTGATGCAGCCGGCAAATGCCCCCGCGGGGATTACGCTGGAAGCACTGATTGAAAACGGGTTTTAGCTTTGCGGCCTTAAAAAAGCGGCAAACCACCGAAAGGAGCAGACTATGTATAACTTCAACACCATACCCGAAGCCCTGGACGAGCTCCGCGCGGGGCGCATCATCCTTGTCACCGATGACCCGGAGCGCGAAAACGAGGGCGACTTCATCTGCGCGGCGGAGTTCGCCACCACGGAGAACGTGAACTTCATGGCCACCCACGGCAAGGGCCTGATCTGCATGCCCATGAGCGCGGAGTACGTGGAGCGGCTGCACTTCCCGCAGATGGTCTCGGACAACACGGATAACCACGAGACGGCGTTCACCGTCAGCATAGACCATATCTCCACCACCACCGGCATATCCGCCGCGGAGCGGAGCATAACGGCCATGAAGTGCGTGGACCCGGACGCCAGGCCTTCGGACTTCCGCCGTCCGGGGCACATGTTCCCGCTGCTGGCAAAGAAAAACGGCGTGCTCGAGCGCGAGGGGCACACGGAGGCCACCGTTGACCTGCTGCGGCTGGCCGGGCTCAGGCAGGTGGGGCTGTGCTGCGAGATAATGCGCGAGGACGGCACCATGATGCGCACGGCGGAGCTGGTGGAGCTGGCCGGGCGCTTCGGCATCAAGATCTTCGCCATCAGCGACCTCATCGCCTACCGCAAGCGGCACGAGAAGCTGGTCGAGCGCGTGGCGGACGTGCGCCTGCCCACCAGGTACGGCGATTTCCGCGCCCTTGGCTATGTAAACAGGCTCAACGGCGAGCACCACGTCGCCCTGGTCAAGGGCGACATCGGCGGCGGCGAGGACGTCCTCTGCCGCGTACACTCCGAGTGCCTCACGGGCGACACCTTCGGCTCCCTGCGCTGCGACTGCGGCGAACAGCTCGCGAGCGCCATGAAGCAGATAGACGCCGAGGGCCGCGGCGTGCTGCTCTACATGCGCCAGGAAGGGCGCGGCATCGGGCTCATAAACAAGCTGCGCGCCTACGAGCTGCAGGAACAGGGTCTGGACACGCTCGAGGCCAACATCGCCCTCGGCTTCGCGGGCGACCTGCGCGAGTATTACATCGGCGCGCAGATCCTGCGCGACCTGGGCGTGCGCACGATGCGCCTGCTCACCAACAACCCGGACAAGGTCTACCAGCTGGAGGATTTCGGGCTGGAGATAACTGAACGCGTACCCATACAGGTCGAGGCCACAAAGTACGACCTCAGATACCTGCTCACCAAGAAGGACCGCATGGGACACATACTCAACTATGACGAAAAGGAGACTGTAAACGCATGAAAACCTATGAAGGCAAGCTTGTATCCGGCAACATCCGCGTGGGCATAGTCTGTGCCCGCTTCAACGAGTTCATCACCTCCCGCCTGCTCGGCGGCGCTCTCGACGGGCTCAGGCGCCGCGGTGTGGACGATGACGATGTCGCCGTCGCCTGGGTGCCCGGCGCCTTTGAGATACCGCTGGTCGCCAAAAAGATGGCCGCGAGCGGCCGTTACGACGCCGTGATCTGCCTCGGCGCCGTCATCCGCGGCAGCACCAGCCACTATGAGTACGTCTGCGCCGAAGTCAGCAAGGGCATAGCCGCCGTGCAGCTCGAGGCGGGCGTACCCGTCATGTTCGGTGTCCTGACCACGGAGAACATAGAGCAGGCCATAGAGCGTGCCGGCTCCAAGGCCGGCAACAAGGGCAGCGAGTGCGCCGAGGGCGCCATAGAGATGGTCAACCTCCTGCGCGAGCTCGGCTGAGCCGCGAGCGCCCGACGGTATGAAAAAGCGCCATGCGGGATCCCGCATGGCGCCTGTACCGTCTTATTTTATCAGCTTCACATAGCCGGACCGGCGCGGCTTGGCCTCCGGCAGGTCTCCGTCCGGATAGCCGAGCAGGCAGTTGCCCACGCCTATCCAGTCGCCTTCCACCTCCCACTTGGCCAGCAGCTCGCGGCCCTCCGGCAGCTCAAAGGTCTCATGCGCGCGGTTGACCCAGCAGGAGCCGAGACCCAGCGCATGCGCGGCGTTCATCATATTGCCCATCACCAGCGAGGCGTCCTGCACGCCGTTGCGGTTCCCGGCCTGGGCAAACACCACCACGACGGTCGGCGCGCCGTAGAAGGGGTCCGATCCGGCGCCCATGATCTGGGCGTTCAGGCTGCTCAGGCGGGCGATGTCGTCCTTGTCCTGCACGGCTATTATCAGGGGCGACTGCCGGCCCATAGCGGTCGGCGCATACATGCCGGCCTTGAGCACGGCGTAAAGCTCCTCGTCGCTTATCTGTTCGGGCTTGTACTTCCTCACGCTGCGGCGCGTGAGCAGATTGTCATAGGCTGCGTTCATAGTGCACCTCCTGAACTTTATATGTCTTATTTTATACCGTTCCGGACTTTTTCGCAAGCACTTGACAGCACCTTCCGCCGGTGTTACCATCGTGAAAGAGGTGCTTTGACATGCTTGAGACAGACTGCCTGACCGTTGACGGGGACAGCTGCGCCGACTTCGCGCTGCGCGTCACGGACGACGAGTGCGAGCCCTACATAGCACGGGGCGGCACGGCTTATATCCAGCGCGGCGCCGTTATTTCCGACGGCGACGTGGGGCTGTTTTTTGACGGGCACCGCGCCGTTATACGCCAGTACTGCGAGGACTGGGCCGGTAACGCCCATCTCCTGACCCTCAACCGCCGCCGTGCCGGGGGCGACATCCTCCTGCCGGCCGGTGAAGGACGGCCCGTCTGCTGTTTCGGCCGCGTACTCCTGGACCGGGAAGTACCGCTGCCGCGCCGGTAAAAAAGAAGGCCCGCTGCTGAAAAATTCAGCTGGCCTTCTTCTGTTGTTATTCGGTACGCAGGGCCTCCACGGGGTCGCGCTTGGCGGCGAACCTGGATGGTATGAGTCCGGCAATGAAGGTGAGAAGCATGCTGATCAGTATCAGGATCACCGCCCCCGCCCAGGGCAGGATGGAACGCAGGCTCTCTATGCCGGTGAGGTGCTGGACAATGGCATTTATCGGTATGTTGAGGACAAGCGTCAGCCCTATGCCTATTAACCCGGCCGCCAGGCCCTCTATCAGCGTCTCCGCGTTGAAGACGTTGCTCACGTCGCGCTTGCTGGCTCCTATGGCGCGGAGGATGCCTATCTCCTTGGTGCGCTCCAGCACGGAGATGTAGGTGATGATGCCGATCATGATGCTCGACACCACCAGGGAGATGGCCACGAAGGCGATGAGCACGTAGCTTATGGCGTTGATGATGGTGGAAATGCTGCTCATGAGTATGGCCACATAGTCGGTGTAGCTTATCTGCTGCTCCTCGTCGGCCGCGGCGTTATACTCGTCTATGATACGCGCTATCTCGTCCTTGTCGGCGAAGCTGGTGGCGTAGAGGTTGATGCCGTCGGGGCTCTCCATGTCCACCATGCCGAAGAGCTCCATGTTCTCGTCATAGGAGCTGTCCGAATAGCGCGCGGGCATGAGCTCGCTGTATATGTACTCGTACTGCCAGTCGCTGAGCTCGGTGTAGCTCAGCGCCATGGCCAGCTGCTCCTGGCTGAGGGCGGACAGCTGCTGCGTGACGGCCTCGGCGTATTGATTCGCCACTGTCTCGCGGACCATCTCGCGCACATAGCTCATGAGCGTTTCGTCGTCCATCTGGTTTATGTAGTCCCGCACGGAGTCGGCGTCCACGCCCATCTCCTCGGCGTAGCCGGAGACCATCATCTCCTCAATGTCCTCACGGGTGAGGCCGGACACGGCCTGCTCCACGGCGGTGTCGAGATAAGTGTCCTCGGGAGTGGTGAGGACGGAGGTGTAGAGCTCTGCGGCGTCGGCCGTGTTGAGCATGGAGATATAGTTGTCCACCTCGGACTTTATCTCGTCCAGGCTGAGCTCTTCCTCCTCGCCGGTGGAGAATGGCAGGCCGGTTATGACGTCGGTGTCCGGGTTCGCGTACTGGTCCACGATGACATCGCTGCCCTGTGCGTCGCTGATGACGTGTTCGGTGAGGGCGCTGGTATATCCTATCGCGCCGGAGGACATCATGCCGGCCACGGCGTCCTCGTTCTGGCGCACAATACCGCTTATCTTCAGGGTTATGCCAACGTCCTCGTTTTCATAGAGGTAATCGAGACCGGCGTCGGTGCCGGAGACGTCGGTGTAGGTGCCGGTGTCCTCGTCGTAGACGTACTTGTCGTACCAGCCGACCAGCTTGAAGGTGCGGCCGCAGAGGTCCTCATAGCTCCAGCTCTGCACCTCGGCGTCCACGGTCTCGCCGTTCATATATGCCTCCAGCGAGCTGGTCAGCTCAGCTTCCGTGCGCAGGCCCAGCGTGTAGAGCACCAGGTCGCTCACCTCGTTGTTCTGGTCAACTATCAGCACTACCTCGTCGTAGTTCTGCGGCCAGGAGCCGTAGATGACGTCGTACTGGTCGAGCAGAGTCTGGTTTATATACTCGCCGTTTTCGCCGGGCAGCATCTCCTCCCAGCTCTCGAAGCTGGAGTAGAAGTCGCCCATGGTGCTGAAATAGCTGGAAAAGTCGCCGCCGTACATGCCGGAGAGCAGCTCGTTGAGCAGCGTCACCACGTCGCTCTTGACCACGTTGCCGTCGTCGTCCTGGGTGTAGATGTCAAAGTTGGGCTCGTAGACATACTGTATGGCGCTGGTGTACTCGTTGATCCCGCCGCCGTTGGCGTCAAGGAACTCCTTGAAGCTCCGGAGGTCGTTGGTCTCGGTGTCCATGCTGGTGATGCTGTCCATGAGGTCATAAAGGATGACATTGGAGTACACCGCGTCCCGCTCGTGCTCCCCGCCGTCCCCTCCGGCTCCGGCCATGGCCTCTATCATGCTGGACAGGTCGGCAGCCTCGGCCTCTATCGCCAGGGGATAGGTCGAGAGCGTGTCCTCCTGCACCTGGTCTATGTAGGTCTGTATGCCGTTCGATAGCGAGAGGATAAGGGCGATGCCGATTATGCCTATGCTGCCCGCAAACGCCGTCAGTATGGTGCGGCCCTTCTTGGTCTTGAGGTTGTTGAACGAGAGGCTCAGCGCCGTGGCAAAGGACATGCTCGGCTTCTTCTTGCCGGTATCCTCGCGCGGCGGCTCGGCTCCCTCGGGGCTGAAGGGGTCGCTGTCGCCGATTATCTCGCCGTCGAGCAGGCGCACGATGCGCGTGGAGTACCGTTCGGCCAGCTCGGCGTTGTGGGTGACCATGACGACGAGCTTGTCCTTGGCTATCTCCTGCAGCAGCTCCATGATCTGCACGCTGGTGACGCTGTCGAGGGCGCCGGTTGGCTCGTCGGCCAGGAGTATGTCAGGGTCGTTTATCAGCGCGCGGGCGATGGCCACTCGCTGCATCTGGCCGCCGGACATCTGGTTGGGCTTCTTGTTTATCTGGTCGCCCAGGCCCACGCGCTCCAGGACCCTGATGGCCCGCTCGCGCCGCTCCGCCTTTCCAACGCCGGAGATGGTCAGCGCCAGCTCCACGTTGGCCAGCACGCTCTGGTGCGGGATGAGGTTATAGGTCTGGAAGACGAAGCCTATCGTGTGGTTGCGGTAGGTGTCCCAGTCGCGGTCCTTGTACTCCTTGGTGGAGCGCCCGTTTATGACCAGGTCGCCGTCAGTATACTGGTCGAGGCCGCCGACGATGTTCAGCAGCGTGGTCTTGCCGCAGCCCGAGGGCCCGAGCACGGAGACGAACTCGTTCTCCCGGAAGCTGATGCTCACCCCGCGCAGGGCGTGCACCGTCATGTCGCCCGCGACATAGTCCTTGCGTATGTCCTTTAATGTCAGCAAGAGAACCCTTTCCTTTCAGCACTTTGTAAGCAAATTGACGAAGGGAAATTATATAGGGAAATTGTGAACTTTTCAAGGCGGCAGCGCCAGTTTTTATCACCGGCCGCCGCGTTTTGCCCGGTCAATTTTCAAGAACCTGTCCCAAATTAAGCAGGGCTCTTCCCCGGCAGATTTTTGCCTTGGCTGACAAGCCCAAACTCATGTGGTGGTATTGTCTCAGTTGTTTGTAATTTAGCACAAAACGCGCGTCTCTCTGCATGCTGCCGGACAAAACTGCAAAACTGTACGCAGCGATGAAAAAAACCGGCAAATAACAATGACCGGCC
>OLRU01000086.1_pt1 | contig 100985 bp, 85 predicted proteins | sample 1672961 | NCBI WGS metagenome assembly OLRU01 (sample SAMEA3136741, study PRJEB25190) | human gut metagenome | biome: human gut; feature: human-associated habitat; material: faeces | place: Austria | collected 2013
TTAACAACAAAAAAATGCCGTATTTATGCGGCTTTTGGCGTTTCGCAAACGCCTAAATTGTAGTATTAAAAAAAAGGAGAAAAAGAAGTTGAAAAAATTACGTTTTGTATTATGTAGCTTGCTGGCATTCCTGCTCATAGCAACGTCAATTCCGGTAGTGACCGAAGCCGCTGCTAAGCCGGTATGTCAGAAAGCAACAACCCTGCATTATCAGTACAGCGCAGGCACTACGGTTATCATGGAGAGTCTCTACATCGGGAACTTATCCCGCTCTGCCAAAGTGACAGGGATAAGATTCTCCAACAAAAATATAAAGGCACAGTTAGGCAGGCTCTGTTACAATGCCATATGGATCGACAAAAAAGATTCCGGTCGTCGCATCAAGGATGGAGAGCAGACGACCATCAGTTTTAAAGTTAAACAGAATGGAAAAACCTACAAGCTTTCATCCAGGATCACTTTTAAAAGATTTGACCAGGTATTCAAAAGCTTTAAGATCGGAAATAAAGAGTATGCTTCTGATTTTGCAGGATACTGGGGAACTGAAGCACAGATAAAAGGTAAGACTGCAAAAATCCAGGTTGCACCTGCTGCCGGTTATAAGATTGATAAGATCGTTGCTTATTACTGGCATGGCGGAGAGAATGATGAAAGCAGGAAGATCAAAAATGGATCTAAGGTAGCCTTAAAAGATTTAATGTTTATCTATGTGTACTACCATCCGGTTAAGACTCCTGCATATTTCAATATCAAAAATATGGAAAATCCTAAAATGTCACCTTTTAATTATGAATTCCATATAAGAGTCAAGTAATCTCAGAAATATTACAAGGAGAACAAAAACATGAAAAAATGGAAAAGTAAACTGATCGCAGTTGTAACTGCATTGTGCATGGCATTAAGCGTTCCTGTTTTTGCCGGATCAGCATCTGTATATGCGGCAACCCAGACAATGACTGATTCTATTCAGTTTAACAGAATGGACGGGGTTCTGAAGAAAAACAGTTAAGCTTTACGCTCCCGGTTCAAAAAAAGTATTGTACCGCTACAAGATTGATAAAGTAACAAAGACCAGCTATGGATATTATTACAGAATATACTTGGGAAAAGGATGCTATGATGGATGGAGACTTTATTTAAAAGACAAGTCTACACTGGTAACAATGGGAAACGGAAATCCATACAGTACATCTGGATATAGTGGAACAGACAGTTTGGTAAGACATAAGTAATTTAAAAAGAGAACCTGAACAGGGTATGTTTTCATAACCGGATTTTTTTTACGGAATTTCTTCTCAGTTTTTTCACCTCATAAAGTGCCCTGTCAGCTTCCCTCAATGCATCGGCAATCACAAGACCGTTTCTGCAGATCACAGAAGTACATCCCGCTGACAATTCCACATAATATTCTTTATCTGAAGTACAGTTAAAAGCATCACTTTCTTCTCTGATCCTTTCTATGATCTGCTGTCCATCTTTCAGATTTCCCAACGTGACAACGCAGAATTCATCTCCGCCGATTCTTCCCACAATACCATCTGCTCCCACAACCTTCTTTAAAACCTCTGCACAATGTCTGATAGAAAAATCTCCTTCGATATGTCCAAAAGAATCATTGATTTCTTTCAGATGATCCAGATCTGCAAATAAGATCAGCAGTTCTTCTCCCTCATGGTCTCTGTTCATCTGAAGAGTTTTTTCTATAAATCCCCTGCGGTTCATACACCCTGTCAGTGCATCTGATTCGGAAATAAAATTCAGAACTTCATTTTTCTCCTGTATTTCTCTGACCAGTATTTCCAGTTTCCGCTGCATAGTCTTCTGTTCTTCTGACATCTGATACATTCGGAGCATATTTCCAATCTGTCTGCTGATCAGATAAAATAAAGACAGATAAGCCGGATCAATCTCTGCTACCAGAATTCCACACTGTATTTCTCCTGAAAACAGGCAGAAAATCGTAGCCACATAATTCTGGGCATGATTCTTTCTGCGGGTAATTTTCCCTTCCCCTGCAAATGTCGTGACAACTTCCGGTCTTTTATCCTCTTCATATGCAATAATATCTTCAGCGGACTGATATGCAGTCAGATACATTCGCTTGGGGCAATGCCATTCTTCATTTCGAAAATGCGCGGTGGGATGTTCAAAAATATAAAAATATGATGCTTCCGCACCCAATGCCTGCAATTTCACCAGCGACCTTCTGTAAAATTCCCGTTCATCATCCATATGACACAGCATATCTCTCGAGATCAGAGGCACAAACCAGCTTTCCTGCTGAAATGTACTGAATTTTTCTTTTTCACGTTTTATAATATGCGACAAAATTTTATCATGAATCTGTCTTTTTCTCAGTAACGGGTTTTCAATTGCTCTTTTATCTGCATTTTCTTTCTGCAGTTCTCTCCGGACACACTCATCTGTAAATCTGTCAAAAACTTTAATCAGCGAATGTCCGCTTATACATTTGCTGATATCGCTGTTAAAAAGCTTCTGCAAACTCCTTTTTATATTTTCTTCACTTCCGGAAGTTCTGAAATCCACTTCCATAATAGACTGCAGATATTCCTGCACCTTACCATGTAAAGACATATCCGCATTTTCAACCAGTATTTCTTCCAGAAACTCTTTCATATAACTTCCGGATATCCATTTCCATTCTTCCTTTTCCGCTGGAATAAGATTTTCACACTGACGTTCTTTGATATTACAGTAGCCACAGGATTCACGGATCCTGATCTTTGCAGGAACTACAACGGAATGACATTTTTTCCTTTGCAGAGCTCTGCAACACCGATCATTGCCATATATCCCATGTCAAATGCATTCTGAAGTACCGTTGTAAGCGGCGGATTCATGGTTTTGGCCAGTTCCCAGTCGTCGTATCCGGTGATAGCAATATCCCGCCCTACTATTATACCTCTTCTGGTACATTCCTGATATGCGGTTTTTGCCATTACATCATTGGCACAGATCATTGCTTCCATGTTCGGAAAATCGTCCAGCAGCTGATCACCTGCTGCTGAACGCAGGACGAAAAATCTCCATATGCTACCCTGCTTTCATCAAATGAAACTTTATATGCATTCATTACATCAAAGACCGCCTGACGCCGTTCATTGGCATCTGTATTTCCATGAGGTCCTGCAAGATAAGTAAATCTTCGATATCCATGATCCCTCACCAGATGTTCTGCCACAGCATACATACCGTGATAGTTGTCTGCTATAATAGAAGTAGCTTTTCCTGAATGGTCTCTTTCTTCTACGAGAACACAGGGCTTATCCTTATATTTGTCCAGAAACGTTTTCCTTTCTTTTTCGTCCAGAAAAATACAAAGGGAACCATATGCAATAATCAATGCATCCGCATCTGCGAACGCCTGATAATCATAAACTACATTGAACTGATAATCATAATCATCTTCCGTATCTTCGCCAAAATAAGATTTATAGTAATAACTACTGTGAATCCCAAGAAAAACAGAACATTTACGTCCATAGACTTAGCTGCATGAAAAATACCCTGCATCAGATTCATCGTATGCGGTGAATTTGCATTTCCGATCATTACACCAATCGTATACCTTTTCTCCATACGTATGCTCCCTTTCCACAAGTCTTTGTTTTCGTTTTATTTTACAATATTTTTTTGCCATCATTCAATATATTTTAGTTGTTTTTACCAAATTATTTAAATATCTGCAACCCCTTTCCCGTTTACAGGATTCTACGCCTCATGCGGAGCACTATATATCACAGGTACATTACGAAGTAATTTCCTGCGACATACAAAAATTACCGCGAGGTCTATTTCAATCCGCGGTAATTTTCATTTTCTGTTATTCAGATTTCATGATCAGTAGATTGTCACTGCCATAATTATATATACAAGAATAGATACCAGACAGTACATGGAGTTTGTTGTGGAAACATAAGCGCTTCCTTCTTCATCTTTCATAAAAGTCTGCATACTGAATGTGGCCGGTGCTGACATATAACTGATAATTGCAAGATTGACCAGCCGATCATCACCTACCAGATAATGTACAGCAACAAGAACTCCTGCGATCATCACTGCCTGAAGCAATACACGTAAGATGATCGTGGCAATGCATGGCTTTAATAATTTCGCATTCAGTTCCATGCTGTATCCCACTACCAGTAAAATAATGGCAGTCACAGATGTGGTGAGAATATTTTCCACACTCTGGTACACGCCTCCGAAAGGACTGTCTAAAACTGCAAGGATCACCTTCGATAATCCTGCAATAATTCCCAGGATACTTGCAATAAATGCCGGAATCTTTAATGCACTGAAAAACAGTTTTTTCACATCAATCTTCTCACCGTTTTCCACCTGTCCCAGCATTCCCATATATACACTGAATCCAAACAACAGTCCGGCAATATCCAGAACTGCAATACGGGAAAGATTTTCACTGCCACAGAGGCTTGTATATAACGGATAGGCCATAAGTCCCCCTTCATATACGCTTACCATAAACGGTAGATATTTCTGATAGGTTCCTTTCAGAAATGGCTTCAGCAAAAAGCCCAGACCAAAGGATACTACCAGCATTACAAACATGATCAAAATCAGGATTCCGGTTTCTTTATTATATTCCGCTGTTGCCAGAGCATGAAAAATAGCAACCGGAAGCATAACATTCGTTACAAGCACCTTCATGTTATTGATTCCGTCTCTGGTCAGAATCTTCCATTTTCTGCACAGCATACCGACCACGATCATAACCAGTACAGGCAGAACAATTTCTAATACATTCACTTTTTTACTCCTCCTAATATATAACTCAGCATTTGTTTATTGTAACTCAAAAAAACATTTTTCGCCACCTATACTTTCTGTTGTATTTTCACTTTTTTGCAGTTATAATTTTATGTGAATTTACGAAAAAAAAGGAGAACTCAAATGAATACTTTCAGCATTCTGACTGCTCAGATCGGAATGTTCGTGATCTACATGCTTGCAGGCGTGATCCTGATCCGCACACGGGTTATGAACAGAGAAAATCTTGAAGTCATTTCAAAATTTGTAATAAAATTGGCGCTTCCTGTAATGATTTTTATCAATACTGTAAACGGAGTGGAACGTAAAACTCTTTTTCATTCACTGAGCATTTTTCTGATTGCGGGAATTATGTATATATGTCTGTTTTTACTCAGCTACATATCTGGTATTTTTTTTCATTTGCATGGTAACCACAGGCAGCTTTACAGTGCCATGAGCGTATTCGGAAATGTGGGATTTATGGGTATTCCCATAGTAACCAGTATTTATCCGGAAAACGGTATGCTCTACATCTGTGTATTTACCATTATTGATCAGCTCATGCTGTGGACAGCAGGTGTACGCCTTACTTCAGGTACAGACAGTCAAAAAAACCGTTTTGATTTCCGGAAGCTGATCAATCCTGTTACTGTTTCCATCTTTCTTGCTGTGATCTGTGTGCTGACAGGAATCCGGCTTCCTGAAGTTCTGAACAATTCCCTTCAGAAAATCGGCCAGACCGCCACACCTCTCGCAATGATCTATCTTGGCGGTGTTTTCGCCTGTATCGATGTACTGAAAAATATCCGGAGACTGGATTATTATGGAATTGTCATCCTAAAAATGCTTTTGTTTCCGCTTTTCTTCTATGTATTACTTGGATATCTTCCGGTTTCTTCAGAAATCCGCACTACCATGGCTCTGACTTCTGCAATGCCAGTTATGTCCTCTGTGGTAATGATGGCAAATGCCTACGGATCAGATGGCGATTATGCAATGGGTGGAATTCTTGTTACAACTATCTGTTCTGTTTTTACACTTCCATTTATTTACTGGATTTTTCATTTTATCGGATGATTTAAATATAATACTTTTTTATAAATATTTATAAATTTCATTTATAAAAAAGTGTGGTATACCAACTCTACGACAGCGCTTTCCGCATTCTGGATATCCGCAACAATCTTCTGGAGAATTTCACCGGTTCCAGAAAGCAGATCATTGATCTGGCAGCCTCCACCATTCCTTCTTCTTATCTCCTTCCTGAACTTCTCGCAGGTTTTGGCAGAATGTATCCTGATGTATATTTCCACTCCTGGCAGACAGACAGTTCCGGCGCTATTAACCGTGTACTGGATGGGACCGTAGATCTGGCTTTGACAGGACAGAATACAGGAGACGACAGCTGTGTATTTATTCCCTTCTGTCAGGATAATATGGTGATTGCTACCCCTGTGAATGATCATTATTTAAACTTAAAACAAAAAGAACAACCTGTTGTTTTTCAGGACTTTATCAAGGATCCTGTTATCATCAGGGAAAAAGGCTCCGGAACCAAAAAGGAAATGGATATTTTTCTGGAAAATGCCGGTATTGAACCTTCCAGTCTGAATGTAGTAGCCCGCATGAATGACCTGGAATCAATCAAAAAATCTATTGTAAACGGGCTTGGATTTTCCATTCTTTCTGCCAGATCTGTCGTTGACCTGCAAAAAACAAAGCAGATTCTTCTGTTTCCATTAGAAGAATCTGCTCACAAACGCAGTTTTTATATTGTTTACAGTAAAAACAGAATTCTGAAATCCCATGTACGCCAGTTCATTCACTATGTAAAAGAATACTATCAGACAGTCTGATTAATATTCTGATATTTTTTTGGCATCCAATTTCCCTTCCATGCATAGATAAGCATGAGTACCATTCCTACAGCCCATGAAACAGGATACAGTACATATATAATATCAATGCTGGTGAAATGTGGAACCACAAACTGAATCCACAGAATACGGAACAGGCATAATGCAAGCAGCATCACTACCATGGGAGGTACCGTCTTTCCTGTTCCGCGAATGGTTCCTGCCAGGGAATGCATAATTCCCAGAAGGAAATAGAACGGGCAGAAATATTTCATTGCCTGTGCCCCATAATAGATTACTTCTTTATCACTGCTGAAAATCCCTATGATCGGTCTGGAAAAGGTCAGCAGGAGAATTCCTGTCACGATCGTATAAAGCACGCTCATTCCAAGAGTTACTCTCAATCCTTTCCTGATTCTGTCTGTTTTTCCCGCACCATAGTTCTGACCGGTAAAAGTCGTTGCTGCCATACTAAAACTCATTACCGGCAGAATGTTAAACCCATCTACTTTCAGGTATGCACCAAAACCCGCCATTGCACTGGCTCCGAATCCATTGACACCAGATTGTACCAGTACATTTGAAAAGGAGATTACCGTGTTTTGAATTGCCGTCGGCAGACCTACCTGGATAATCCGTCCTGCCATTGTTCTATCAATGGAAAGTTTCTTCGGATTTATGCGGTAAATATCCGGAACTCTCATCAAAAACCATAATGCAAAAATGCAGGAAAGTACCTGGCTGATATCTGTTGCAATTGCAGCACCCTCGACTCCCATGTGCATTCCGCCGATAAGCCATAAATCCAGAAAAATATTGGAAAACGAAGCTACTGCCAGATACATCAGCGAACGTCTGGAGTTACCTACTGCATTCAGGATCCCCGCTGCCATATTATAGATGACATTAAAAACCAGTCCATAAGAATAAATTCTCAAATACAGAACTGACTGATTCATTACTTCTTCCGGAGTTCTCATCCACCTGAGAATTGCAGGTGAAAATACAATTCCAGCGATAGTAAGAACAATTCCCAGAATAAGCGCAAGCATCAAGGCTGTATGTGCAGAACGCTGAACGCCATTCTCATCTCCTGCTCCATAAAACTGGGATACAATAACTCCCGCACCTGCAGATGCCCCCATACTGAATGCAATCAGCAGACAAATCAGCGACGTACTGGAACCAACTGCAGCCAGTGCATTGCTACCCACAAAATTTCCTACAATAATTGAGTCCACTGTATTGTACATCTGTTGGAGCAGATTTCCCAGTATCAATGGAATAGAAAACAGAAGGATCTGTCTCCAGATGGTCCCTTCTGTCATGGTACTGATCGATTTTAACTTCACACTCTTACTCTTTTCATATGCTGCCACTCTCATTCCCCCATTCATATATTATTGCTGTTCACAATGCGTCCGGCAGCACCCTTCGGCATTCCTATTATAAAATATTTTATATAAAAATCAAGCCGCCACTATTTATAGCATTGCATTTCCTGTCAGTTTACTGTACAATACTTTTATATTGTAAAGTACGAAACAGGAGGTAATTTATTATGGCTTTTGATATCACACCTTATGTAGATATGTCCCCAAAGAAAGTTCGTGAACTGATCCGCAAGGGAGTTATTGATTTCCCCACTGCAGGAATGTGCCGTGGCTATGCGCAGGCAAATCTGGTAATTCTGCCACCGGAATATGCTGCAGATTTTGAAGAATTTGCACACAAGAATCCATTTCCGTGTCCAATTCTCGAGATTATCAAAGGAACTCCTGAAACTCATGACATGGGTGAGGGCGGAAATATCTGCACGGATATCCCGAAATACCGGATTTATGAAAACGGTGTATTTACAAAAGAAATTACTGACGCTTCCGAGTATTGGAAAGAGGGATATGTTGGATTTCTTATCGGCTGTTCTTTCTCATTTGAAGAAGCACTGATTAGAGAAGGGATTGAAATCCGTCATATCGCCCAGGGACGAAATGTACCGATGTTCAAAACTAACATTCAGACAGTTCCTGTTGGTCCATTTTCCGGTCCTATGGTCTGCTCCATGCGCCCGATGACACCGGAAAACGCAAAAAAAGCTTATGACATTACTTTCAAAATGCCGAATGTTCATGGTGCCCCTGTACATATGGGAGATCCGAAAGAGGTCGGTGTTGATGACGTTATGAAACCTGATTACGGTGAAGCAGTGGATATTTACGAAGGGGAAATTCCTGTGTTCTGGCCATGCGGCGTAACTCCGCAGGCAGCAATTGAGAATGCCAAACCGCCAATCGTTATCACTCATGCTCCCGGACATATGTTCATTACAGATATTCCGAATGCAGAGTTAAACGACTATCTGGAAGCAAAAAAGAAATAATCAGAAAGTAGCAGAAACCATGGAATTTACATTTCCCAACTATTATAAAGAATTTTCTTGCATTGCCGGGTCCTGTCCGGATACCTGCTGTGCAGGATAGCAGATTGTTATTGACAATAAAACCCTGAAGAAATATCAGCATTTCAAAGGTCCTTTTCACAATCGACTGCACAACGATATCGACTGGAAGGAACATGTCTTCCGCCAGTACAACCGACGGTGTGCATTTCTGAACGAAGAAAATCTGTGTGATATTTACACAGAAGCAGGTCCGAAAATGCTTTGCGACACCTGCAGAAATTATCCACGACACATTGAAGAATTTGAGGGCCTGCGTGAGATTTCTTTGTCCCTTTCCTGCCCGGAAGCAGCAAGAATTCTGCTGTCTCAGAAAGAAAAAGTTCATTTTGTTACCATCGAAAAGGAAGCCGCTGAAGAAACCTATGATGATTTTGATTACTTTTTATTTACTGCACTGATGGATACCAGAGATCTTCTGATAAAAATCATCCAGAACAGAAATGTCCCCATACGGAAACGCCTGTGGAAAGTACTTGCCATCACACATGATTTTCAGCTGTGTTTAAATAAAAACGAACTTTTTAAATGGGAAGAGATTCGGAAACGTCATGAAGATTCCGGATTCGGAAAAACATTTTGTGATAAAGTTCATTCCAGAATGAATACTTCTGACACATCAAAGGATCTATTTAAAAAAATGTGGAAAACTATTGTTCCGGAAATGGAAGTTCTTCGTCCCGGATGGAAAGAATTTCTGAAGGAACGTCTTGATTCCTTATATATTTCTTCAGGAGAAAACGATTATATATATCAGAAAAGCGAATTTGATTTCTACTGTCCGGACTGGCAGATTCAGGAAGAACAGCTTCTGGTTTACTGGATTTATACTTATTTCTGTGGTGCAGTCTATGACGATGAAATCTTTACCAAGGTTAAAATGGCTGTCGTCTGTACTTTGTTTATCCATGAGCTTGATGTCGGAACATATCTGAAAAACGAACATCATTTTAACCTGAATGATCAGATTCAGATCTGTTATCAGTTCTCCAGAGAGCTTGAGCATTCGGATCTTAATCTGGATAAATTTCAAGAACTGATGTCTGAAAATAATATTTTCTCCTTTGAAAATCTGTTAAAGATATGCTGAATGACAAAAAACTTGCTGCTCATTTCTTATTCTTTTTACAATTGCATTATTTGATATAAAAAACTTGTATTCTTTCGGATTTGGTAATCATCGCCTTCTATAAATTGCATTCACCCCAAATTGCGTATATTCTCCTGCTCGATATCCCCATCTGCATATACCCAGTTCCAGTCCATGTTCTGACTGTCCAATGACCGGTGCGACATCGGTCGGACGGATATCTCCTTGTGTCAGCCGGATCCTCCCATCTATGTTCTGTACCACTCTGGAAATCTCCTCCATCATATCGGAATCTATATAATATCTGCTGCACATATTCTCTCCTATTTTAGAATCTTTCTTATCTGCGTATCCGCGGCTTCTGGATAAAGCTGCTTCATATGATCAACAATTTTTCCCCAGGATGTCCGCGGATCTTCCTTATAACAGGAAGTAACATGGTCATATCCATAAATGTGTTCCGGAGAAGAATACACAGCCACATCCCAGCCGTACTCCACGCCTTTTTGATTGATCCTTTTCCGAAAGTCGCAGTTACACAGATATGTCTGCATCATAAGGCTGGTAATGGCTCCGTCAAATCCCTTTTCGCCATCTTTTCCAAATCCAGCCAATTTTTTCAATTCGTAGGAGTAGATTTCTGCATCATTTTCCATAAAATGATCCATAATATTCTTATGTTTGATCGGTGCTTTTTCATCCTCAAACAGAGCATCAAAATCATAGCCGTCCCTGCGGTAGTTGGCAAATACCGGCAGCCATTTTTTGGAAATAAACCCGGCTTTTTTGGCAAAGAATTTTCCGTAAAGAACATCATGTCTTTTGGCAATGGCAATCCTCCATCTCCACGGATCCCTCACCGGATCATCAGACCACCAATATTCTGCCACTGTCCGTTCCTCCAGAGAAAACCCCGGAATTTCGTTCTTAAAAAGAGGAAGAAAACCAACCCGGTTGATATATTCGACTGCTTCATCCACATCGTGGATGCATTTCGGATCATCCCATGTTACTCCATGAATGATCCATTCCCCTGCTTCGTTTCCCATGACTTTCTCCTTTCTGTATTTTGCTGTTTTAAGTATACCACATATTGACAAGGCAAGACAAAGATATATATTTTTATCGAAAAAATTGATGACATTTTTGTTACTGTTCATACACAATGTCATTAACTTAAGCAATTTGCCAATACTGCATTGATGAAAATATCAGCAGAAGGATTTAATTATGATAAAAAAGGGAATATTGAGGGATTAAGATGCAATGTCTTGCTGAAATTCGGGTATAACAAAAAGACAAAATCAATATTTAATATTGAAATTTGTCTAAAGATGAAATATAGTAATATACCACCTTCTGCAATAACTGGTTTATCCACCATTTTTGTGTTAATATAAAAGTAATAAAATACATTTAAGGACAAGAAGGGTGTAAATATTATGGATATTTCAGATTTTGTTAAGAAAGCAAAAGAATATAATGTTCTTGGAATCAAAATTTCAAAAGATAATGAACTTGCAGCAGAGTGGTACAGCGAACCGGAATGCAGAAGGAATATTTATTCTGCAACAAAGAGCTTCACATCCTGTGCAGTTGGCTTTGCTGTTCAGGAAGGGCTGATCGATCTTAATGAAAAACTAACAGAAGCATTTTCAGGTGACTTGCCGGAGTGTATAGATGAGAACCTGAAAGAAGCAACTGTTCGTGATCTTCTTACCATGTGCCTTGGACAGGAGAAGGGCAATCTGATGGGAGAACAACGACCTTTATATGAAGAAGATAACTGGGTAAAAATGTCTCTGGCTATTCCCTTTAAGTATAAGCCGGGTACACATTTTGTGTATAATAACGTTGGCCCCTATCTGGCAGGCATTCTTGTACAAAGACGCTCCGGCTGCGATCTGGTTTCTTACCTTACACCCAGACTTTTTTCCAAACTTGGAATAAAACGTCCTACATGGGAGACTGATCCACTTGGAAACAGTTTTGGAGCCGGCGGATTATTTCTGACCCTTTCTGAACTTCACAAATTTGGACTGTTTTATCTTAACAAAGGCAAGTGGAATGGAAAACAGATACTGTCTGAGAAATGGATAGAAGAAAGTACAAAGGCAGCTGATGTTGGATACTATGGTTATCTTTTCTGGCGTGGTGAATATAATTCTTTCCGGGCAGATGGAAAATACTCCCAGATTTCTATGATCCTTCCGAAAAAAAACGCAGTCGTTTCGTTTGTTTCAGAATGCCGCAGGGGAGACGAACTTCTGAAGACAGTTTATGAGCTTGTCTGCGCAAAATTATAATATCTTTTCTCCGCGGAAAAACAATCTTCTCTTTCTATAATGCTGAGTTAGTGGATATGGGAGTTTCCGCGGAGAGAATCCAATTTCCTGTTTTAAGGCAATCGCCGATTATTTGAGAAAATAATACTACAATCAGAACCCGATTCTGATTTGGCTGCTACCCTGCTTATGGTTTCCACGCAGCAGAAAAGCGACGGGTTTCCCCGCCGCAATATCTCTTATACTTGATCAACCACCATTGGTTCTGTCTCTCTGTAGAACCGCCGCTGCTCTACCCTGAAAAGCTGCTCCAGTCGTGCCGGGCTGTCTAGTCGCCCTTCGTACTCCTCTTTATTCTCCGCATGTATAATAAACGGAGCAATATCTGCCTGCAGGCATTGCACAAATGCAATGATGCGGGCTACCTTTGCGTCACCGCCGATTTTAATCTGTTCTATATGGAACGCTGCGATGTCTCTAAGCGTTTTGGGTTGTTCCTCTACATCGCCCGGTATGTTCTGCCCCATTCCAAGCCGCCTCTGTATCTCCTGTATATCTCCGCCAGACAGACTATGTATACACTCTGTAATCGCATACTGCAGTGCCACAAAGTGCCTGTCTGTATTTATGATATCCTCAGCGCGAAACATCATCTCGCCTTCGTTTGCACATATAAGCCCGCTCTCAAACATACTGATTATGTTACGTTTTGACAGCTCGCCGCCGTCTAACCTGCCCTCATTATAAGCAAATTCGCACTGTACATACTCGTAAACACCGCCACCCCGGCCGCATCTGCTCGTAACGCAAGAGCCTTCAAATAAGAGCTGCCGCTTCAATTTTCTCATATATTCATTCACGCTTTACACCTCCCTCTAGTAGATATGGGGATTACTCCCCATACCCCTACACAAAACCGTACGTGCGCTATTAACGCATACGGCTTTTCACTTCATATTTCATACTCTATATGTAAAACAAACTTACCTTAATATTCGGCTCAGTCAATGAAAATGTTTGAAGCAATCCATCAAAGAAAGTGTCTATTGTGTAGCTTCTCTTTTGGCTTCTCCGATTCAAACATTTATACAATAACCATTTTGTCTGTACTTAGAAATTCTTCACGTCCCTTGTATTGTCGGTTACTCCATAATACTGGTAATGTCCCCGCAGTTTCGCATTTACTATTTTAAATATCATTTCCAATGGCATTGTTCTATCCCTGTGTGCCTTTATCCATTCTTTCATCGCTTTGATTTTACTTCGGAATCTCTTTCTGCTGGTCTTTACCCTGCAACGGAAAAATTCTTTCTTTCCGTCCATTCCGCAATAAAATGTGAAACCAAGAAAGTTAAAATGGACCTCTTGTCAAGGACATTTTTATTCATTTGTTTTAGGGAATACTTGTTCGTTCTCCTTATAACTTATAATCCCATTTAACGGATACATTCCGGTAGTAATATACGTATAATTAATACTCATCTGGCGATAATTTAGCTAATTGCCATTGATATCGTTCAGTATTATAATAATTCAGCCAGTCGCCTAATATTGCTTTAACCTCTCCAACCTTCGTACACCCGCTAACATCGATTTCATCTTTCATATAACCCAAAAAGCTTTCCTGTGGAGCATTGCCCAAATGGAATGTAAAAATAAATTATAAAACCCATATATTATTCTTCTTCTCCTTTTTTGACAATTTCCATCACCATCATTGCAACTAAGATTTCTTTTTCCAATATATTTTATATTTTCCATCTTTTATTATTAACCGGATATTTTGTGAATTAATCTTTTTTACTTTTATCGATTTCTGTTCAACTGCATTGTCTTCGTACTTTATTATTCTATATTTTATATAATTATTTTTAATGCTAAATTTTCCAGCGCCACCATTTCCTGCGCCTACCCCATAACTGAATTCACCATTTCGTTTAAACTCCATTATACTTCCATATTGAGAAAAGGCAGACCCGTATATCCATCTCATGCTTGTCTTATTTATCTTCATCGTCATATCAGTATCTATTTCCCAATATCCTTCTAACTGTTTTATAGTAGCGATTTTAACATTTACTGTGCATTTCTTTACTTCATTTCGACATTTAACAGTAATAACTGCATTTCCAGCTTTTTTCGCCTTTAATTTTCCAGTTGTTGAAACAGTTACTATATCCGTGTTATTTGATTTCCATATAATCTTACTTCCTGAAGCTTTTACGGTTGCTTTTAATTGATATAAACTTCCCACAGCCATTTCAATATTACTTCTATTGATCTTCAAACCAGATAAAGATTTTGCGCTGACTGTGTCTGCTCCTAAGAAAAAAAACAATGACATAACTAATATAGTTATCCATATCTTAACTTTGCCTTTCAATCTTGTTTCCTCCCATTTTTGTGTTACCATACACGTTTAAATTCAATTTGTTTTGCTATACTTAATCCATATTTATCAATAGCTTTCTGATAAATACTTTCTGAAACTTTTTTATTATTTACTTTATAAAGATATTGAGGTGGATAGCCTTTTTTCATATTCTGCCGATATGTTTGCTGTAAAATTTTCAACTTTCCTTTTACAACCGAAAGATATATCTGAGATGAAAAATCACTTCCACTATTTGCCAAAATTAATGTCTTTTTATTAATTAATTGACGCCCACGAGCCCCCGCTCCCTCAAAGCAAATTAAAGGTAGTACTTTTCCATTATAATAGGTCAATAGTAAAACCCTATTGTCCCATAAGACACTACGATCTGTCGCAAGCAATAATTCTTTTACGCCATCATTATTTAAGTCAATTAACTTATAATATGTAAAATCACTACGCTTTACTTTCTTTTTATCCATTTTAGTTCCTTGATAACCATCATAGTATTTGACATAATACGTTCCGGATTTTGAATTAAGTACCTTTTTATACCAGTCTTTTTGTGGATCACATACCTTTACAGCTAAATTCACATAATACGTCTTTTTATTCTGTACAACCTTAGCTGTAATCGTTGCGGTCCCACTTTTAACGCCTTTTATAACACCTTTTGAATTCACATAAGCTACTTTATTGTTTGAAGAACTATAAACAACTTTTGCCCCTGAAAGTACATTATCAATTACAAACTGTTTTGTTTTCCCTTTATCAACAGTAATACTTTTTTGTCTGGCTGTCGGAATTATTTCTTCATCAGCTTTTTTATACTTTGCAAAATAAATATCTGCATATTTCAATTGATTATTTATAAGAGACTGTCTGTACTTGTTTTGCCCTTTACATATATTAATCAAGTCCGTAGCAGTAGATACATTTTCTTTATGATAAATCCAATTAATTATATCTGAAGCGGCCCCACCATTAAGATAATTATTAAGCCATGTTGTTGCATAATTATTAGCATACATTTGAAATCTAATATATGCATTAAAACAATATGTAAATTTTTTTCCGTTTTCTGAATTTGGATCACGTCTAAAACTGTCCGCAGCCGCAAACATTCCCTGCTGCATATAACAGTCCGTAGTGTACAACAATGCCAGCTTCAAATTGTTAGATGCACGGTCTTGAGAATTAAAACAAACATCTAACCCATTCATTCCCCAATTAAGAGCACCTAAAACCGGATTACTGTCTTCCAAAGCAGACCATCCCGCATCAAGGATTTTATTCCAAAGATATTCTCCGTATTTTTTTGATTCATAATCAATGGGAGTACCATCTATTGTATTAAGAACCTCTGAGATTGCTTTCTTAAAATCCCCATCTACCGAAACCTGTTCCTGCATAACTTTTAATAACGAAACACAATCATCTTTCACTTTCAAAACAGCAAGATACTCCGACATGCAGTCAATCAGTTCCTTTGTTGTTTTTATTCCTTCATTAACACCTTTTAATACTTCTCCCAGACCATAAATCGTTTCAATCCGCCTACATATTTCCTTACTTTCTTTTACCGGAAGATTGTTAATATAACTTTCTTTCTTATCATTAAGTTCCTCCCCAATTGCATCATAAATTTTTAATGCGAAATCTGTTTTACTATTAGTCAGTTCCTTGTTTTTGTCTTCTCCAAAGGCATCATACTTTAGATAATCCATAAGTAACATTTCATATACATATTTCTGCATATTTGTAAGCTGATTTCTGTATTCACTGTTAAAATATATACTCCATGCTGTTGATATACTTACTAAAGGTTTATCATCCAGTAAATATTCCCCTAATTGTCGATATACCGGTTCTGAAAAACTTCGAAATGTTGAGTACAAGGAATTTCCATTATTATCTATACCATTCATGATGGTTTGTGCCATCCAATAATCATAATCTGGAATTTCTGTATTTTGAGTAACACCAGAATATATCTGTGCTATATCATTTGCCAATACGCTGCTACACTGTTGCGAACCAATCAAAGTAATCGCCAATACCATCGCATATACCTTCTTCAACATTTGTTTTTTCACAAAACATCCCCCCCTTTTTAATAGCCTGGCATTATTTTTTCTTTCAATTTTCTTTCAATTTTTTTCACTGTTTTTACTTCTTTTCACATAATAATCATAACATTTCCACCTCGCTACAATGGGCACTTCCTGTGGACAGTATTATTACACATTTTTGTCTGCACTTTTTTCCATAATCCTGCTGGAAATCCTCATATGTTTTCCATGAGTCTTAATACAATGGCACTTGCTGTTGCTTCATCAGCTGTATCATGAAAAAGACTGCTTTTACTCTTTTTTCGGCAGAAAGCAGAGAACTGTCATAATCAGTTCTTTCCGGAGACTCTGCAGATTCCTGTTCCGAATTAATTTCTCTGAAAGGGAAACCTCCAGCTACGCTGTTCCATCGATCAGCATGCCAGCTGTATTATACATCTATGTTCATCCTCTGGAATTAACTGTATCAATTTTCTTTCCTTCAACAATAACTCCTGCAGGTATTTATTCTCCCCATCTGTTTTATCAGCCTTGTTTTCCAGCAGCTCTATTTCCTGTTCGTATTCATCCAGTAGCTTTTCATCAGGGATCATATCTGATATGTCAAAATCCCAGGTTCTACACTTTTTCAATAGTCCTACCAGTGCAGAAGCAGCAAAAGAACACATTAATTCAAATGTCCCATAGTCAGTATTTTTTTAAATTCTCCACAGTTAAGTATGATCTTCCATGCATCTTTTACCTGTTTCTTATCCAATCCGGCAAAGATATCCAGAAAATTATTGCCTTGATCCAGTTTTACCGCTTCAATTGCAAGATTGGCTGTATCAGTATTAACTTTCACCTCATCGAGCAGCATTGTGTAATCATCAAGAAACGCCCGGTACTTTGTATCATTCTCTGATTCTTTGAGTACTGCTGCCAGCTTTTCTCTTATTTTTTTAACATCCATTATTTCGCCTCTTTTCTGCCGCCTGCCTTTTATCAATTGGTAATACCAACAACCTCTGATGCATTGCTTTTCACCGTAAATTCTTTAGCAGACGACACGTTTTAGTCTAAATCCATTATACATTCTCTAACATTGGACTTCAAGTTTTTCATCCCACCTTAATGTGCAACTTTACAATACAAGTTACTGTTCAGGGATTAGCTGGACTTGAGAAAACCGATGTGTAGACTGATAACTTGATGAGCTTGAATCCCGCATTGGCCCATAAAGCAAAAGAATTCCGCCTTAAGTTCTACGAAACAGCTACTAAGTTGGAAGAAGAACAGTGAAAGAACCTGAAACTTCATGCACAGATCAAACGTGATTATGAAAATTCATCTAGTCCTTTTTCAAAAGCATCCGACAGAAAAAGATTGCAAACAGCAGGGAAAAACAGGATGGAAACCCGGTGGACGGCCAAGACATAAAGGGCATGGCCGAAAAAAGCAGGATCCAGGCATTTTGGTTAATGCATGAGCATGCTTGTTTTGATGCGACTGGAAGAACCAGCAAATATATTTGACAGAGTGTCCAGAATATTTGGATAAGAAAACCGATGGCATTGACTATTATTAGTCTACACCATCGGTTTTCTCATGTCCAGCTAACCTCTGAGCAGTGACTTTTAGAAAGATTTGTACATCTTATATAATGACAATATATTGACATTATACGAATATTTGAGTATACTATCTTTGAATGGAGGTGTTCTGTATGGCAACAACTAACTTAAATATTCGTATAGACAAGGCAATCAAAGATCAAGCGGAGGAAATCTTCAATGAGCTTGGTCTTAATATGACAACTGCTGTAAATATGTTCCTGAGAACCGCTATCCGTGAGCGTGGTATTCCTTTTGAATTAAAACTGGAAGTGCCAAATGATACTACAGCCGCTGCCATTGAGGAAGGCAGAAAAATGATGAATGATCCTTCTGCTCCACGCTATTCCAGTATGGATGCGCTTAAGGCAGCTCTCGATATATGAAATACGATATTCAGTTTACCAATCAATTTAAAAAGGATTTAAAGCTTGCCAAAAAGCAAAACAAAAATCTTGATAAGCTGTTTGAGGTAATCGATATTCTGGCGAATGGCGGTACGCTGGAAGCAAAATACAGAGACCACGATCTTACAGGTAACTATAAAGGCACGCGTGAGTGTCATATTGAACCAGACTGGTTACTCATTTATGAGATTCAAAACAATGTTTTAATACTCATGCTTTATAGACTTGGTACGCACTCAGAACTATTCAAAAAATAGGTTTTGAAAACAGAATAGCAATTCAGAAAGCATCTATCAGAAATGATAAGTGCTTTTCTTATGCCCAAATTCAGGAAAAGAGGAGCTTATGGCAGGAAGTAGAATCAAGGGGATCAAGGTCGAAATTGGTGGCAATACCACAAACCAATTCCCTCAGCCGATTTGCCAGAAACACGCTGGACTGCCTGAAATACATCCGCCAGCTAAAGGATAAGAATATACCGGCCTTCTTCGAAAAGGAAGCGAAAATCATTAAACAAGGAGACTCATACCAAAGGTATGAATCTCCTTGTTTAACACAGATATTCATTCCGGCAATAAATACGTATCAATCCTCCGGGTATATCTATATTTTATTTTTGATTAATCTCTGCGAATCCAGCAGCATCAATTTTTAATTCTATTTTTTCGCCTTTTTTAAGTTCTTTCCATTGAGAAAAATCCATTTCATATCTTCCTGTTTCGGTCTTGCCCTTCTTTTTCTCATATGTAGCGGTCACAAAATAATGCTCTTCTTCTGCTCCTGTTCTCTGTCCGTCTTTAAGTTTCGGTTCCGGCCAGGAAGGGTTCTGATCATTGCCGGAACTTTTTGCAGTATCGACAACCGTCCATTTGTCTATTTCATAGTAATATTTTGTAGCATACACAGGCTCCTTCCGGTAGACTGGTTTTTCTACATCTTCGGTGTAGGTTTCCTCAGTATATACCGGAACGCTTTCCGTTTGCTCCTCAAAATAGCCATTTCCAAGATCAACATAAGAACTCTTCTCTTCGTAGTGGTCTATGACACTGCGTGTTTTGGTTTCTGTAACTGTCTCGTAATGGTCGAGAACGTCTTTGTAGGATTGAATTTCACTTTTTGTATATTGCAGCCTCGCATCATCGGGCAGCGACCAGTCACTTTCATTGTGAGTTACAACCTCTTCAATGTCAATGGTTCTTTCCCAATCCAAGTCATCAATCGTTACGTTTTTGATCTTCGGTGCCAGGCATGACATCATGCCAAAAATAATTGCTGCGAAGATTCCCAGAATGAGCAGCACCCGCCTCAGCAGTGGCTTTTTCTTTGGTGTATTTTGGGGGATATTTTTCTGGCAGGATTCTTTTTTCTCTTCTTTCTTTCGTTTCTTTTCCTCTTCCTGCTGCCTCATCTCGAAGTAGTTTCTCTCCGAATCTTCTTTTGTGGCACCACAGTTTTTGCAGACATTCAGATCGTCGCTGTTAAGACTGCCACAAAAGCTGCACTGCCAGTCCGGATTACGGCTGATCTTTTCTGCTTCCTCCTCAGAAACATATTTAATTTCATCCGGCATATAGAATTTTGTATTTTCGTCCTGCGGATGCCCACAATCGGGACAGGTTTTTTGACCGGCTCTAATCCTTTTATTCCCACAAAACGGGCAATCCCAGAGACCTTCGATTATCTTTCCCATACAGACTCTCCTCTTCCTTCCCTCAATAACAATTTCAACAAGTATTTAGATTTCTCTTCAATTTTATAATTTTCTGCAGTTTTTTTATTTGCTCATTTATAGATTACTGTTTATTTTTCATCTCTGCTACTCTGTCCAGAATCTGTTTCTTTAATTCTTCTACATTATCGGTCCGATATTTTAATCCTGCTGCGGAGATATGTCCTCCACCGCCAAAAGGTTTCAACAGTTCATTAACATTGATCCATTTCCCGTCTGAACGGAAAGAACATCTCCACCCGTTTTCTTCTTCCTCATACATGGTAAAACCAAGTTCAATATCGTCGCAATCGCGCAGGATCGTGCTGATACAGTGGATGTCTTCGTATGTGATATCTTTTTCGACAATTTCCTTCTGTCCCATAATGACATAAGCAACCCGGCCATCCATCGCACGTACTGCCCCATGAAGAATATCGGCTCTTTTGTACAGAATGTCCAAGGTGTCACTGTGTAAGGTTTTCATAATCCTGCCATGGTCAACTCCCATAGACATCAGATCAGCTACAGCCCGAAAAATCCCCTGGTTTGCCCTTGCCAGTCCTCCGGTATCATGCAGGATGCCAAGGTAAATATAATCTGCGGCATTGGGATACGCTTCCTTTTGGGCTGCATTTAGAAGCAGTTCGGGAGAAAGCATATGGTATACATTTTCCGCACACGCCTCAGAAACCTTTGTCCAGTTCACATCTCCGTATCCTTCATTGGAAGCGTGATGATCAATAACAATGCTGGCAGCGGCATTTTGGTAATATTCCAATCCGATCATACGCTCCAGAGTTGCATTATCACAGACTATGGCACAATATTGTTTTCCGGATATGTCCGGCATCTCAAAAGGAACAAATGTCTTATCTTCCACGACCATCTTTTTCGGACCGCGCTCCAGCGTTTTTGCAAGGTATGGAAACACCCTGTATTGTGGATAATTGACATGGATATAGTGCGCAAGGCTCATCACCGATCCGGCAGCATCGCCATCCGGATTTAAGTGTCCCAGAATCACTACAGTGTCCAGATTGTGCGTCTGCATGGTTTCATCAAAAACAGTATCAAAATTAAACTCTGTCATTCCTACCTCCTTCGTATATCACTTCCCTGTTATATTTTAATTTTATCATCTAACAGATCAGATAACAAGTTGTGGGCACATACAAGCCAAAATTGTTACTGTTCACTCCGTTCTCAGTAACGTAGCCAAAATTCATTACAGATTGCATTATTTTGCGGAATTGCTACCGAATCAAAAAGAGACAAAAGAGACCACTTGTCTCTTTTCTGTCTCTTTTAAAAAAACTATAGCAATTTTATAAGATTTCTATAGTTTTTTCAGGGTTTCTGTACTATAATGAAACCCATAAAGAGATTGTCATATCAAAAATGGTAATATAATTTTCTTCTAGAAAATCAGATCATCTCCCATCAAACTGGAAATTCAGGGAAAGTTGTTCTGATATTATTATGAAAAAGATGATCGAAGCCCAGGAAAGACAGATGTCCAGTGGTTCCCAGGGCGGACAGTACTAATCAGATAAAAGCCTCTCAGTTGAGGAACTGAAAAAAACCGATGGTGATGACTGAAAACAGTCAAATCCATCGGTTTTTCTATAAAAGCGAATTAATAAAATCAGATCATCCCTATCAGATGTACGATCAGTGCAGCCACCCAGGCAATCACACACTGCCATACCACAACACCAACAGCCCATTTGCTGCCCATTTCACGTTTGATCGAAGCGATAGCCGCCACACATGGTGTATAGAGCAAACTGAATACCAGCAGGGATGCTGCTGCCAACGGAGTCAGTACAGAGGCAATATTTCCACCGAAAAGTACTTCCAGAGTAGATACCACGCTCTCTTTTGCCATAAATCCGCTGATAAGAGCTGTACAGATTCTCCAGTCTCCCAGTCCGATTGGTTTAAATATAGGTGCCAAGACTCCCGCCACCATTGCCAGAATACTGTCTGCAGAATCTTTTACAAGATTTAAATGCAGATCAAAGCTCTGCAGGAACCAGATTATCATTGATGCAAGCAGGATAATAGAAAACGCTCTCTGCAGGAAATCTTTTGCTTTTTCCCACAAAAGCTGACCTACATTCCTTGCTCCCGGCAGCCGGTAATTGGGAAGTTCCATGACAAACGGGACGGGATCTCCCTTGAAAAGAGTTCTGTTATACAAAAATGCCGCCAGGATTCCCACCAAAATTCCAAGCAGGTAAAGACCTGCCATAATAAATCCGCCCTTCTTCGGGAAAAAAGCACTTACAAAGAAAGAATAAATCGGCAGCTTCGCAGTACAGCTCATAAATGGAGTCAGCAAAATCGTCATCTTTCTGTCACGCTCACTTGTAAGTGTACGTGTGGCCATAACAGCCGGAACCGTACATCCGAATCCGATCAGCATTGGTACAATACTTCTTCCGGAAAGGCCGATCTTACGCAGAAGTTTGTCCATCACAAAAGCAACACGTGCAACGTATCCGCTGTCTTCCATAAGAGACAGAAAGAAAAACAGGGTTACAATAATCGGCAGAAAACTGAGTACACTTCCCACACCTGTAAAAATACCGTCAATGACCAGGCTATGCATGGCACTGTTTACATTTGCTGCTGTCAGTGCTGCTTCTACCAGCGCAGAAACCTTATCAATTCCAATCTCCAGAAGCCCCTGAAGCCACGCTCCGATCACATTAAAGGTAAGATAAAATACCAGTACCATGATTCCGATGAAACAGGGAATCGCTGTATATTTTCCTGTAAGAATCTTATCAATTTTCTCACTTCTGATTCTCTCCTTACTCTCTTTTGGCTTTACAACTGTCTGTTCACACAAACGCTCAATAAAGTCAAAACGCATATCTGCGATCGCAGCGCTTCTGTCAACCTGACGCTCTGTTTCCATCTGCTGTACGATATGCTCCAGCATCTCCGTCTCATTTGTGTCCAGCTTCAGCTTCTCAAGAATCAGCGGATCTCCCTCGATTGCCTTGGTTGCTGCAAAACGGGTAGGAATATCAGCCTGCGCCGCATGATCCTCAATCAGGTGCATGACCGCATGAATACAGCGGTGTACTGCACCGTCATGGTCACTCTTATCACAGAAATCCTGACGCAGCGGATGTTCCTGATATTTCGCTATATGTAACGCATGGTCAACCAGCTCATCAACCCCTTCATTCTTTGCTGCGGAAATAGGGATTACAGGTACTCCAAGCAGCGATTCCATCTTATTTACATCTATAGAACCCTGATTTCCCAGCACTTCATCCATCATGTTCATTGCAACTACCATAGGAATATCCATCTCCAGAAGCTGCATGGTCAGATACAGGTTTCTCTCAATATTGGTAGCATCCACAATGTTGATGATCGCACTTGGTTTCTCATCCAGGACAAAATTTCTGGAGACAATCTCCTCACTGCTGTAAGGGGACATGGAATAAATTCCCGGAAGGTCTGTGATTTCTGTATCCGGATGGCCTTTAATCGAACCGGTCTTACGATCCACCGTTACTCCTGGAAAGTTTCCCACATGTTGACTGGAACCTGTCAGTTGGTTAAACAATGTAGTTTTTCCACAGTTCTGATTTCCCACCAATGCGTACGTCAGTGTAGTTCCCTCAGGCAGTGGATGTTCATCTTCTCTGGAATGATACTTTCCATCCTCTCCAAGTCCCGGATGTGCCAGGTCGCTTACAGCCTCTATTCCGGCGTGACTTCTGCTTCGCTTCGGGATCTGTTCGATTTCTATCTGCTCTGCTTCCGCAAGTCTTAATGTCAGTTCATATCCATGTACCTGTAATTCCATGGGATCTCCCATGGGTGCAAACTTCACGACTGTGACCTCAGCTCCCGGAATCATACCCATATCCAGGAAATGCTGACGCAGGGCACCCTTGCCGCCAACCGACGTGATCACAGCACTTTTTCCGATTTCCAAATCTTTTAATGTCATTTTCAGTCGCTCACCTTTTGTATTTGTATTTGGTTATCATCGTCGTTATTATAGCAATCCTCGTAAATAATGCATCTTAATCCAGCCCATCAGAGTGTGAAACCCTGCTGAACTGTCTTAAATGCATTATTTACGAGGATTGCTATAGCCGATTTTTCTCAATAACCTTATGCAGATAGCTTATACTAACTGATAATTTTTGTCAAGTAGCAGGTATGTCTCAATTTTTTTATAACCGAAAGCACAAAAAACTCAGATGAATTTATGTTATCATCTGAGTTTCTCAATGTCTTAACCTGACAGGTCATTAAACCTGTCTGTGATTACTTCATTACTTATTATTCTGATCATTCTCAAGTAACTGATTTATGTGATTGCCATAAGATTTGAAAATTGTTCTTATCTTTTATATGTCAGATCCACACAGAACCTGTAATATCACCGTTAATTACATAATATGCTTTGTTCTCTTCAGGTTTGATATAAATCTTAATATCTTTGAGATCTTTCTCCTTTTTACCCAGTTCGTCTGTCCAGATTCTTCTGACATTACTTAAAATATTTTTTGTATATACTTCTCTGCCCATGAACTGAATATATACTTCTGCTGTTGCTTCTTTCTTAGTGGTTCTTCTTGTTGTCTTCTTCTCGGCAGCTGTCTCTTCAGCCGGTTTCTCAGCTGTCTTAGCAGGAGCCTTCTTTGTAGTTCTTTTCGTTGTTTTTGTTGGTTTTGCAGCAGTCTTTGTTGTTTTAGCTGTCTCTTTTTTCTCGGCTTCTTTCTCTGTTTCTGCCGGTTTCTTTTCTACAGTGTCTGCTGCTTTAGCTGTTTCTTTCTTCTCGGTTTCTTTCTCTGCTTCTGCTGATTTCTTTTCTGCAGTCTTTCTTGTTCTTCTTGCTGCCGGTTTCTTTGCTGTTGTTTCTTTCTTTACAGTCTCTGTTTCAGCAGTTTCTTTCTTGTTTGCTTCTTTATTTACAGCTACTTCTTCAGCAGTTGTCTTTGCAGGAGCCTCTTTAACTTCGGTTGTCTTCGCAGTGGATGTGTTGAGATCTGCTGTAGTTGCTTTTGTTGCCATATGATTAGCCTCCTTACAAGGTATAAGTATTCGTAACTGCTCAGTTTTGTACAGTTACAGGTATTCTTATGTTACCGAAAATATGATAAACAGTAACATTCTTTTATGAAAATAGAATACTACGAATCTTCTGCTTTTGCAATGTTTTTCTGTTTTTATAATTTAGGCATCTTATGAACAGTAACATGAACAGTATTATTTTTTACTCTGTATCCGTCATTTTCTATAGTCCTAGATTCTGCAGATCTTCCTTCATATATGCCAAAAGTCTCCTCTGAAGTTCCTCATTCTGCGGAAGGCTTAAATCCCCGTCAAGGGACAGAATCTCTGCGGCCGTCTCACTGGCAGCCTTCAGGATATCCGCATCCTGATAGATATCCCCCAGTTTAAATTCCAGCAGACCACTCTGTCGGATTCCAAAAAGATCACCAGGACCGCGAAGCTTCAGATCCTCTCCTGCAATATAAAATCCATCGTTGGATTTATTCAGGATCTGCAGACGTTTAGAAATCTCTTTTGCACCATTTCCCTGCATAAAAATGCAATATGACTGATATTCCCCTCTACCGACACGCCCGCGAAGCTGATGAAGCTGTGCCAGCCCGAAACGCTCGGCATTCTCCACCATCATCACTGTAGCATTAGGCACATTCACTCCTACCTCAACTACAGTAGTAGATACCAGAATCTGAATTTCCCCTGCGGCAAAAGCCTCCATGATCACATTCTTCTCTTTCGCTTTCATCTTTCCATGAAGAGAAGCAATCTTTATATCCGGCGAAAAAACATTGCGAAGCTTCAGGGTATAATCCAGCACATTTTCCCCATCCATCCCTTCGCTCTCCTCCACCATTGGACAGATCACATAAACCTGCCGTCCCTGACGGATCTGCTTCTCCATAAAGGAATAAGCCTTCGGCCTGTAAGAAGTATCCACCACACAATTTTTAATGGGAAGTCTCTGCGCAGGAAGTTCATCAATTACTGAAATATCCAGATCCCCGTATATAATGATCGCCAGCGTCCTTGGAATCGGTGTAGCACTCATCACCAGCACATTAGGCGGGTTTCCCATAGTAGTCAGTGCTTCCCTCTGTTTCACACCAAAACGATGCTGCTCATCCGTGATCACAAGACCCAGATCACAGTACATAACCTTCTCCTGAATCAGCGCATGTGTTCCGATCACCAGATTCGCCTCTTTCGACGCGATCAGCTTATACTTCTCTCTTTTCTCCTTCGCTGTATCTGAACCGGTAAGCAGCACAGGATGACAGAAATCTATGTTCTGTTCTTCCAGAAGCTTCTCCATTGCCTGAAAATGCTGCCTTGCAAGAACCTCCGTAGGTGCCATAAGCACTGCCTGATATCCATTCTCCACAGTCATGATCATTGCAAGAAACGCAAGGATCGTCTTACCACTTCCTACATCTCCCTGAACCAGTCTGGACATCAGAGCCTGGCCGCTTAAATCCCTCTCAATCTCATGCCACACATTCAGCTGCGCCTTTGTCAGATCATAGGGCAGACTTTCAATAATCTGCTCTGTCGTCCATACCGGATGCATGGGAAACGCATTCGGTGCTTCCTCCGTCTTCTCCTTCAAAGACTGCACAGCAAGAATAAAAAGAAGAAACTCGTCAAACACCAACCTTCTCCTTGCAGCTAACAGCTCCTGCATATTTTTGGGAAAATGAATCGCAGGAATCGCAAAATTCCTGTCTGCCAGGTGATACCTCTCCTTATACTCATCTGCCAGATACTCTGCCTGAAGCTTCTGCTCATCAAGCACCTGATGGATTAGCTTCACGATCGTCTTATTAGAAAGCCCCGCAGTCAGTCCATAAATCGGCTGAAGACTGTGCAGAATCTCCTCATAAGCCGCAGGAGTAAAAATCTCAGGATGCTCCATCTGCAGCTTCCCCTGCTTCCTGACGACACGCCCCCGCAGAACAAATCTGCTGCCCTTCCTGACTGCAGAGCGCAGATACGGTGCATTAAACCACGTAACAGAAATTTTCCCCGTAAGATCTGCCACAGTGGTCGTGATTACCTGAAGATTCCGCACCTGATTCACATACACACCCGTTATAACCGCCACAGAAATCGCCACAACAGCTCCCTCTTCCAGAGACCGGATCTCAACAGGCTCCTCATACGCATCATAATTACGTGGATAATAACTCAGAAGAGATTCCATATCCGTAACTCCTATTTTCGCAAATAACTTTTCCGTTTTCTCCCCCACGCCCTTCAAAGTACGCAAAGATGTTGACATATACCACCGATTCCTTTCTACTACAATATAATTATGAATATCCCTTACAGCCAGTAAAAATTATCTATCTTATCCCTGCGAAAAATAACCAAATCAAGCAACCCCCATTCTTCAATCACAATAATCTGCCGACAATAAACTTCCACTATCCAAATCTCAGGCAGGAAAATATTTGTGTCAGGATGCATTTGCAGGTATCTCTTAGATGCCGAAACCGCATCCTGACACAAATATTTTCCTGCCGTCCCCTTTTATAATACGAAAACGGATATACCCACCCTCAACAATGGCCTATACCCGTTTTCATCACATGAACTATTCGTTTATCTCTCTCAAAAACTCTATTATCCTACTCTACAGAAATAACATAATAATAAATCGGCTGTCCACCCGCATTCAGTTCCACATCACAATCCGGATAAGCCTCCTCCAGAGCCGTTGCCAGCTCCTCAGCTTCAGCCTCCTCAGTATCAGCACCATAATAAATACTGATCACCTCAGACTCATCATCCACCATCTGGGCAACTGTCTCCTTGGCAACTTCCATGCGGTCCTTGCCAACAGCCAGGATTCCATGATCACCGATACCCATCATATCACCCTCATGGATCTCCTTATCATCAATCCTTGTATCACGCACAGCATACGTGATCTGTCCGGTCTTCACATGTTCGATTGCCTGAAGCATAGCCTCAGTATTCTCCGCACTGTTCTTCTCGGGTACATAACTGATCATGGCAGTAATTCCCTGCGGAATGGTCTTAGTCGGCACAACCACGATCTCTTTATCCTCAGTAAGATCCCTTGCCTGGTTTGCAGCAAGAACAATATTCTTATTGTTCGGGAAAATATAAATAGTCTTTGCATTTACTTTTGCAATGGCATTGAGCATATCCTCTGTACTCGGGTTCATCGTCTGACCGCCCTCGATCAGGTAATCCACACCCAGTTCCTTAAAGATCTCTGTCATTCCCTTTCCCACAGATACTGAAATAAAGCCTACTTCCTTCGGCGGCTGTGCTGCTTCTTCTTTTTCTTCCTGTTCTGCCTGCTCTTTCGCCATTTTCTCGGCATCCTTTATAAGCTTCTCCTGATGCTCCTCACGCATATTGTCGATCTTCATACGTGAAAGTGCACCAAAGGTAAGGGCTTTCTCAATAGCCTGTCCGGGATGATTGGTATGAACATGAACCTTCACGATCTCGTCATCTGCAACAAGCACAATAGAATCACCAAGGGACATCAGGAATTTCTTAAATTCATGCTCTGTCTCCTCGGACATCGGCTGGTTCAGAAGAATAATAAACTCTGTACAATAACCAAATTTAATATCAGCCTCTGTCTGTGCATCGATCTTAGTCACAGCAGGACCTTTTGCCTTGTCAAACTGTGTATAATCAATCTCTTTGCCAAGGAAACCATCATATGCACCATGGTATACTTCCAGAAGTCCCTGTCCACCGGAATCCACTACTCCTGCTTCTTTCAGAACCGGCAGCATCTCCGGTGTCTTTGCCAGAGTTTCCTCCGCATGAGCGATCACACTCTGGAAAAATGTATCCAGATCCTCTGCTGTCTCCGCAAGCTCTACAGCCTTGGCAGCAGCCTCTCTTGCAACAGTAAGGATTGTTCCTTCCTTCGGTTTCATGACTGCCTTATATGCAGTCTCCACACCTTTCTCCATGGCTGCCGCGATATCAATGGCATCCAGTTCCTTACTGTTCTTAACACTTCTGGTAAAGCCACGCAGAAGCTGAGAAAGAATAACACCTGAGTTACCTCTTGCACCGCGCAGGGAACCGGAAGAAATCGCCTTGGCCAGTGACTCCATGTCAGGCTCTCCCAGAGAACCTACCTCTGCTGCTGCTGCCATGATCGTCATTGTCATATTGGTTCCTGTATCTCCATCCGGTACCGGAAATACGTTCAGTTCGTTGATCCATTCTTTTTTAGCTTCCAGATTCTTGGCTCCTGCAAGAAACATCCTGGAAAGTATTCTGGCATCTATGGTTTTGTTATTCACCACAAGTTCCTCCTCTATCCTAATCAATTGCGCGTACACCTTCTACATAAATATCGATCTTATCGATCTCCATTCCTGTAAAGGCCTCGACTTTATATTTGACATTGCTGACAAGGTTGTCTGCAATTGTACTTATATTCACGCCATATGCCACAATAACATGGAAATTCAGGCGGATTTTATTGTCCTCTGTAATTCTGACACTGATGCCATGTTTCAGGCTGTTCTTTCCAAGAAGCTTTACCAGTCCGTCCTTCATACTGACTGCAGCCATGCCTACGATACCAAAACATTCTACAGCAACGCTTCCTGCGTAGGTTGCGATTACATCTGTGTCAATTATGATCTGACCTAATCCGGAATCTATACGTCCATTCATATGGTTACCTCCAATGCTCATTATTGTATGTAAGTGTATTATAACCTCTTTTCACAGAAAAAGAAATATAATTTTTGAGTTTTTTCCTTTTTTTGCTTGCAAAAGCACAATTCATCTGTTACAATGTAATCTGTTGAACACAAGGTTACTGTTCAGACGCTATGCACACAGCACGACAGTAACAATAAAGCGTCAAGGAGGTGCTATCATGGCTAAATGTGCAATCTGTGAGAAAGCTGCTCATTTCGGAAATAATGTAAGTCATTCACATAGAAGATCCAATAAAATGTGGAAATCTAACGTAAAATCCGTTAAAATCAAGACTGCTGAGGGTGGAGCTAGAAAGACATATGTATGTACTTCTTGCTTAAGATCCGGTAAAGTAGAAAGAGCATAATAACACCATTACCCCTGTTGTAACAGGGGTATTTTTTTTGCAAAAAAGACTGTCCCTCTGTTCAGATATTCTTTACCGAATATTCTGCCTGAGCTGACAGTCTTTTTTTATTTCATATGTCAAACGGGATATTCGCAATCTTCTGTAAAGTTAATGACAGAAAAGATGATATCCCAACAACAGGAAAACTCCGGCCGAAACCACCAGAACCACATTTTCTGCGATCAGCATCCCGATTATCATCCCAATCCCTATGAAAAACAGCATAAAGCCGAACAGCTTTTCCAATTCTTCTGCACCTTTTTTCATCGGTTTGCTATAGTCTATGCAAAAATTATTTTTCTGATTCGCCGACAGATTCTTCGTCACCTTTTCCGGAGGTAAAACGGTCTACAAAATCCGGAACCATATCAAGGATCTTGGTGAGACCATCCTGATTTTTCACATTGACCAGCTTTGTTGTTCCATTCTGGATCACAAGCACTGCACAGGGAGTCATCTTTCCTGCCATTCCGCCGCCGCCGTTATCCTTCTTCTCTCCGGAAAAAGCACCGGCACCTACACCGAAAGATACATCCATCAGAGGAAGAATGATCGTATCGCCTACATGGATTGCCTCTCCTACCACTGTTTTCGCAGAAATAAAACTGTCCATTCCCTTGAATAATGAATTTACGGTTTCTTTAAAATTGTTTTCATTTGCCATGGTCATGCCCTCCTGGTTTTCCAACGTTTTATAACGTATTTTATATTTTTATTGAAATAAATACTCACTGCTGCCCGCACAGGAACAAATCCGTAGATCCTGCCTTTTGCCCTGATGTTTCCATACAGATAATTCTCACTGTCAAAACGGGGATTGATCTGTATACAGTTTTTGTGAAATGGAATTGTCATCCCAAGTACAGCAAGTGCCGCACCTGTCAGCGCCGGATCTTCAAAAGAAAAAGTAACCTGCCCTTCTATCCTTGTAGGAAAAATATGCTTAAGCAAAAATTTTCCATGTTTCCATACAAGTTTTCTGGCAGCTGTCACTCTGGGATGTTCTATAAACGCCTTCCACCAGGACACATTCTTCTTAATCTTCCCGAATGTCCTGCGGATATTTTGCAGTTTTGTACGAATCGACTGAAATATATTTCGGATCCGGTCATAGATCCTTTTTATAAAAAACTGCCTCTTCTTTAGACTATTCCGATCTGTATCATCTGCATTCAGTTCCTGCTGTCCGGATATCTGACTGTTTCTGATCCTCTCTGTATCAGCAGATGTACCTGAAGCTGAATTTCTGTCTGTTTTCAGATCCTCAGTCTCCATATTCTCTGATTGCGGGTGATCAACCACTGATTTCTTATGCTCTTCTTCCCTGCTTCCGTCTATGCCGGATACAGATACCTTTTCTGCGCCGGATTTCTCCGGATTTTTCCCGGATTTCTTTGTTATATCCCTCTTCTCCTGCCGTTTTTTCAACAACTTGTCTACGGGAATTCCAAACAGATGAAAGGATATCTCCATCTGCTGATCTTTCCATTCCGCTCTCAGCGAAATCCCATGAAACAGCCAGCTTACGATACCCTCTCCCTCTGTCTGTTTCCAACCACCTTCTGCCTTGACAGCTGATGCCTTATATCTTACAGGACAGAACAGTACAAGAAGAACTGCCAGTAAAAGAAGGCCCAGCAGAATCCCCAGGATGATCAGTATAAATTTAAGGATCAGCCATAAAATATGTAACATATTCTCACCTGTTTTCTATATATTCAGCTGTTGCGAAGGTTCCCGTTTCCCTGTACATTTCATCGATCAGACTTTGCACCATCTCCAGGGCTTCCTCTTTGCCCTTCGCCATTCCTATGATCTTCGGACAGATTCCATAAAAGCTCTTCTGTATCAGCATTGCTGCAGGAATAATATCCATCAGATTCACAGGATTCTCTGACAGAGTAAGGAGATAAATGCCCAGAACCGGTTTTCCGCTGTTCAGTTTCTTTTTTATCTTCTCAGGATCCTTTACAGATTCCCCTGCAAGAAAATTCTCCTGCCATTTCAGCATCTTACACCCTCTCCCGTTTCTATAACACTTCAGTTACAGTATTTCCATTTTCTCCAAAATTTAAACCGGGCTGCGTTGCAAAAAAACACAGCCCTGTTCTCTCGTTAATAATACTTATGCTGTTTTCCCCAGAGTCCATTGCTTCTCATCTCCAGATATTCCTGATAAGCACGCTCTACGATCTGCTTCTCGTTTGAAAACCTCAGCAGATGATAGATCTCATGAAATTTATAATATCCGGAATCTACAAAAAACTCCTCTCTCTGGGGCTTACTATGATAATTATCCGCAGTCATAAGATACCAGTGTACCTCTTTGAAAACCACGTCCTCCGGAACGGTAAAGTTATATTGGCTCTTTCCGATGTATTTCACAATGGTCGCACGCACTCCAGCTTCTTCCATCACTTCCCGCAATGCTGTCTGTTCATGCGTTTCGCCTGGTTCCACTGTTCCTTTCGGCAATACCCAGCCCTCATAACGGTTCCTGTAAGATTTATACAAAGTAAGAATCTTACCCCGATGAATTACCACACCGCCACAGCTCGTTGCTTCTATCATAATGCAATCCCTCCTGTTTTGCGTGGTATTATAAACTGAGTATAGTATATCTCTTTTTTTCCAAACCCGCAAGCTATAAATATCATTTCATAACATATTACCGATTAATTAGTTACTGTTCACTCCGTTCACAGTAACGTAGCCAAAATTCATTCCAGATTGCCTGCAACATGGAATTTATTATTGCTTATCATAATAATACGCATCAAATATCTGCTCTGCGATGGGCACTGCTGCTTCACTTCCGGTACCGCCATTCTCAACAATGATCGCAACTACCAGATCCGGATCATCCACGTTGGAATAACCGATAAACCAGGAATGACTGGAACCATTCTCATCAAATTCCGCTGATCCGGTCTTGCCTGCCACTGTATATCCTCTTCCGTTCAGAGCCGATGCGGTTCCGTTTTCCACAACACCTTTCATAAGCTTTCCAAGGATATTCGCCTCATTTGTTGTCATCAGACGTTTATAGCTCTCCGGCTCTGTTGTCTTCACTGTCTCTCCGTCTGAACTTACAACAGAATCAATGAGATAAGGCTTCATGAGCTCCCCGCCATTGGCGATCGCACTGGTAATCAGCGCCATATGCATAGGTGATACCAACGTATTACCCTGTCCGATGGCAGTCTGCATAACCTCTGCAACAGAAGATTTTCCATTTAATGTAAAAGTACTCTTTTTATAGGAAGAAAGCGGAAGACTCTTATTAAAAAGAAGATCCTCGGCTGTTTTTTTCAGAGAACTGCCTCCAAGCATGGTTCCGATCTCTGCAAATGCACTGTTACAGGAATTGGCAAAAGCACTGTAAAAATCTTCCTGTCCATGAACAGTTCCGCCATAGCACCTGATCGTGTGATCTTCTCTGGTAATACTTCCCTCACAGAGATAGGAAAATCCCTCCAGACTGCCCTTGGTCCTGAAATAGTCCAGGGCAGTTACCACCTTAAATGTAGATCCCGGAGGATAGGCTCCGTTTGTAGCTCTGTTCAACAGACTGCTGTCATTGGAATTATTTACCAGTGTGTCCCAGTTCTGGGAAATAGTATTCGGGTCAAAGTCCGGTCTGCTCATTTCCACCAGAATCTTACCTGTAGAGGGTTCTATGGCAACAACCGCCCCTCTCCTGTCACCAAGTGCATTATAGGCAGTTGACTGAAGATCTGCGTTTAACGTCGTGATCACAGAATCACCCGTATTTTTCTGATTCTTAAACTCATTTTTCATCTGGTTCAGGAAAAATTCATGAGAAGTCAGAAGCTGGAAGTTCGCCTCTGATTCCAGTCCGCTTTTTCCATTAGTGTCATATCCGACTACATGAGCGAACATATTTGCATAGGGATAAGTACGTTCCTCTGTTCCGTCTTCGTAAACATTGGTCTGGGCAAGCACCTGCCCATCTGCAGATATGATCTTACCTCTTACAACCCTGTCTGAAAAAGTATCCTGCCTTGTATTATAGGGACTATTGATAAAATCATCGCTCTTTGCATAATTAAAGTAGATCAGATATCCGATCATACTGACAAAGATCAGCACAAAAAAGCAGGATACCAGTGTATACTCTCTGTTACGGGGCCTTCTCTTTTCAGAAATCTCCCGGGCTTTGCGCTTCTGGCGCTTCTTCAACTCTCTGCGCCGTTCCTTTTCTTCGATATCTCTCAATTTCTTCGTCCTCATCTTCTCTCAAAATATACAATCCCTGAATGATCGCCAGCATCAGTACTGTACACGCGACAGAACTTCCTCCATAGCTGACCAGAGGAAGAGTTACACCTGTCATAGGGATAAATTTCGTTGCTCCGCCAATTGTCAGAAATACCTGAAATGCATATTCCGTACCAAGTCCAAGTGCGATCAGTTTGTAGAATGGTTTCTTAATCTTAAGCGCAATATTTACGATCATCAAAAAGAAACTCATACATACCAAGATCAGGCAGATTGCAAAAATCCCACCCAGTTCCTCACAGATTGCACTGAATATAAAGTCATTCTTGACAACAGGGATCTTCTCAGGCGAACCCTGACACAATCCCATTCCAAACCATCCGCCGGTTCCAATGGCAAATAGTGACTGGACGATCTGGTATCCTTCATTCTGATATACCGCCATGGGATCCTTCCAGGCTGTCACTCTCTGACGCACATGGCCAAACAGATGATATGCGACAACTGCCCCTGCAGATCCGCCTGCAAGACCAAGTGCCAGATATCCCACATTTCTGGATGCCACATAAATCATCACAAGATATGCCGCAAAGAAGATCACTGCACTTCCAAGGTCTCTGGAAAGTACAAGAATCCCCACATGCAGTCCCGCCACTACCGTAGCCTGGACCACTTTTGAAAAATCAGCACCTTTTCTCAGCAATGCCGCCATAAAGAACACAAATGTAATCTTTATCGCCTCTGAAGGCTGGATTCCCATCAGGGAAAGTTTTGCTCCATAGCTTGTCTTTGCAAGCACAAATACCGCCGCCAGCAAAACGATTCCGATTCCCGCATAAACCCATGTCAGGTCCTTGAGAAATTTCATCTTCCTGATCAGGACAGGTACGATCAATGCCACCACATTTACGCCTGCCACGATCACCAGCTGTCTGGTAGCTGTGGAAGCATCCAGCCTGCACAGCATAATAAATCCTACGCTGAGAAGCATGCACATATTGTTGAGCAGTAAAATCGATGCTTTCTTATAAAAAATCCTGTACAAAATCTGGATTCCCGCAAAAAATGCCATCATTTCGACATAAAACAACACGACCTGCAACTTACCTGTCTTCAGGTAGATGACCAGAAACGCAGTGAAATCCATAAAAAAGATAAGCATCAGCTGCTGGCGCAGCGATTCGTTTCTCTCCTCCTCACTCTGCTGTTTCACCAGATAGAAACAGTGAAAGGTATAAATCACCATCAGGGTAAGGATCACATACTTGGATAATTCTACAATTACATTAATCATATGCCTTACTCGGCTCCTCTTTTAAAATGTCCCTTTGTATATTCCCGTTTCGGAGGATTCTTCCCATCACGATAAACAGCTCTGAACTCTTCATATATCTTCACCGCATCCTGAGGCTTCTCAATGGTAAATGCAAGTCTCAGGGAAGAGACACCAAATCTGTCTATCTGTGATTTCTCTTTCAACAGGCCGTAAGGGATACTGTTGTAAATGATATTATAGCAGGGTATACAGAAATCTGTATTCTCAGTTTTCCATGGGTTACATATACATTTCGCCGTAAATTCTTTATCGTAACGGTCTTTTAAAGTTACCCCTTCTTCCTTATGATTACATCCGTAAAGATTTTTATGCACACACTGGGCCGATATCATAAGAGGCAGATATCCGTAGATCAGCATCTCGCTGTCCCGGTTATCTCTGTGGCGGATTTCCCCTTCGTTCAGCTCAAGCGGTACCGTATTTCTGAGGACTTTCTGATCTTTCCAGAAATCAGCAGCTTCATCATTCCATGTATACATACTGTGATCCAGAACACATTTCTCAGCCAGACCTGCCTTTCGCAGAACTGCAAAAGTCTCCAGATTTCTTACCAGAAATCCTGTCATTCCTCTGTCCATCCACTCTCTGATCCTGGTGAGAAGCTCCCGGGGCATCTCACCTCTCATAATATGCGGAAGAGACAGATACATCTCCATTCCTCTGCTTACACAGTCATCCAGGCAGACCTCCATGGCATCAGCGTTCAGATACATTCCATGTATCCCCTCTCTTTTATATAACGCCAGTGCAGTGGATTTTTCTTCACAGGAAATATAAATCGGAAGATTTTTCTGCTTTGGCGAATCTGCTTTTCTTCCGGCATCCTCTGATAAGCGTTTCTTCCCATTATTTTCTTCTCTCTTATATGGTTTGAGCAATTCATTTTCCAGCGATTCCAGTGCCTCTCTTCTCGCCTCATTCAGCATTTTCATCGGGATAAAAATATTCTCATCCATCTGGATTTCCAGATTTTCCCACTCATATTCTGTATTTCCAAGCTTCTCCATCTGTGAACGGATGCGCTCCTCTGTCAGCGGCTGGTTCTGCGCATACTGTACCTCACCCACAGACGCAAATCCATGGATTCCCCTGCATGACACATCCAGTATAGCAGGACTTCCTGGAAAAAGAATGAATGTTCCCTGAATTTTTTCTTTCTTTTTTCTTAATACGGGACTGACATCTCCTGTTTTCTTCTCATTGCTGAATGCCATCATGGACGGACCATTCTGCATCTGATAATAACCGGTACAGGAACCTCCCCTGTTAAACAGATCCAGCAGATATCTCTTATCGTCCTCTGCTACCCTGTAATTCTCAGCTCCCTTCTCAAAAAGAAGATCCAGGTACTTCCGATATACAGAAGTTACCCCTGCTGTATATCCCGGCTGCTTCATCCTGCCCTCTATCTTAAGAGAAGTAACACCAGCCTCCAGAATCTGCGGAAGAATCTCTATCGTAGAAATATCTTTCAGACTCAGAGGACATAGTTCTTGCGCTTTCCTTTTCTCTGACCGTCTGCCATTTTCCCCGCAACAAAGCGCTGTCTGGTAAGGCAGACGGCAAGGCTGTGCACACCTTCCTCTGTTACCGCTTCTTCCACCCAGGATACTGCTCATCAGGCACTGTCCCGAATAACTGTAACATAAAGCTCCATGGATAAAAGATTCAATCTCGATAGGACTTGTCTCATGCATCCTCCGGATTTCCTCAAGGGAAAGCTCTCTGGCAGTTACCACTCTGGAAGCACCCTGTTCTTCCAGAAACTTCATCCCCTCCGGACCTGTCACAGTCATCTGCGTGCTGGCATGAAGATGCATACCCGGAAACATCTCCCTGATCATCTTAAACACACCCATATCCTGAACGATCACCGCATCCAGACCTTCCTTATAATATGGAAGCAGATAATCATACAACTGTTCAGACAGTTCCCTGTTCTTCAACAGCGTATTCACTGTCAGATAAAGTTTCCTGCCATGGATATGAGCAGTATCAATGGCACGCAAAAGCTCTTCCTCTCCGAAATTCTTCGCATAGGCCCGCGCGCCAAAGGCTGCTCCCCCTACATAAACCGCATCTGCACCTGCACCGATCGCTGCCTCAAATCCCTCATAGGAACCGGCAGGTGCCAGAAGTTCAATCTCTTCTCTTCTCAATTCTATACCTCACGTTTTCTATAACAGTCATCTTAAATGCATTATTTATGAGCATTGCTATAATATTCAAATCGAATACATATGAAACAAATCATAAAGGGGAAATCACCGAAGTAATCCCCCCTCTGTTATTTCAGCAGCTCATCAATCTGCTTTTCCAGTTCCTTATTCTTTCCCTCCAGAAGGCTCTTCTGTTCCAGGGCTTCCTGTTCATGCTTCTGCGCTTCCTCAATCTGCATACGAAGCGAGATCAGCTCATGCTTCAGATCATACATCTCCTGATCCTTCTGCTGTAAATCCTGTTCAAAAACCTCCGCCTGTTTCTTTGCCTTAAAATAGTCATCTGTAATATTCAGGCTGATAAGTGTATGCTTGGTCTCCATGGGCTGTCTGCTGTAACCCGGCATAGCACTTAACTCATCCATCTTTTTATTTATATAGGATGCTACTTTCTGAAAATATTCTTCCGATTCATAGCCTCCCAGCGTAATAATCTTACCACCTATGATTACCTTTGCTGTATTTTTGACCGCCATCCGTACGAGCCTCCTGTATCTTCCTTCAATCTGCCCGGAACCCCGGACATTTACTTCATTATACTCGAAAGCAGTCGAAATGTATAGGAATTTTTAAAAAACTTTTACTTTTTTATATTTTTACGCCCTTAACTTCAGTTTTTCTCCGGCATCTGATAGCCCAGATGCTCATACGCAAGCGCCGATGCCATACGTCCTCTCGGCGTACGGTTCAGGAATCCATTCTGCAGCAGATAAGGCTCATACACATCCTCCAGCGTACCGGAATCCTCCCCTATCGCCGCAGCCAAAGTCTCCAGTCCCACAGGACCACCCTGAAAATTCACGATCATAGTCTGAAGAATCCTTCTGTCAATCTTATCCAGACCATACTGATCCACTTCCAGAAGATTCAGCGCAAAACACGCCACATCATAAGTAATCCGTCCATCATACTTCACCTGCGCAAAATCACGAACCCTCTTCAGCAGACGGTTGGCAAGCCTCGGAGTTCCCCTGGATCTCTTGGCAATCTCAGCTGCACCCTTCTCATCAATCTCCACTCCAAGAACCTGAGCAGAACGGATAATGATCGTCTTAAGCTCCTCATGAGTATAAAACTCCAGATGATGCATCACACCAAAACGGTCACGAAGAGGTGCAGACAGAAGTCCTGCCCTGGTAGTCGCCCCCACCAGCGTAAACTTCGGCAGATCCAGACGTATGGACCTGGCAGAAGCCCCCTTCCCAATCATAATATCAATAGCATAATCCTCCATAGCAGGATAAAGGACCTCCTCCACCTGCCTGTTCAGGCGGTGGATCTCATCCACAAACAGAATATCTCCCTCCTGCAGATTATTAAGGATCGCAGCCATCTCCCCCGGCTTCTCAATAGCCGGCCCAGAAGTCACCTTCATATGAACCCCCATCTCATTGGCAATAATCCCCGAAAGAGTAGTCTTACCAAGCCCCGGAGGACCATAAAACAAAACATGATCCAATGCATCATGCCTCTGCTTCGCAGCCTCTATATAAACCTTCAAAGTACTCTTGGTCTTCTCCTGACCAATATAATCATCCAACGTCTGTGGCCGGAGATTCCCCTCCAGAGAAAAATCCTCCTCCGTCACATCCGTAGTTATAATACGTTTCTCCATCTGTTACCCATCCTAACCTATAACAATTCTATAACAATACAGGCAATCCAATCTACCAGAGCGTGAAATCCTGCTTCAGTTAAAAATTCTTCAGCGCAGCTTTCAAAAGACCTTCCACATCATCCGGTGGCACATCCGTAACCTTACGCACCGCACGAAGCGCATCCGCACTGCTGTATCCCAGCGCAACCAGAGCCTCAACAGCTTCCTGCCTGCCATCCGAAACCTCACCGGCTCCCACTGCTGCCCTCTCCTGCTCATGAGCCAGCTTCAATTCAAACGCATCCTCCAGCTTCATCTTATCCTTCAGTTCAAGGATCAGCTTCTGAGCAGTCTTCTTCCCGATACCCGGAGCCTTCGACAACGTCTTCACATCATCCGAAAGAATTGCAAACCTCAATTCATCCGCCGTAATCCCCGCCAGAACCCCCAGCGCAGCCTTCGGCCCCACACCATTCACGCCAAGAAGCAGCTTAAACATCTGCAGATCATCCTTAGTCCTGAACCCATACAGCTTCATGGCATCCTCTCTCACACTGAAATAAGTATGGACCTTCACATCCTCCCCCATACGAATCTCAGACAAATCTGCCCCCGTCATATATATCTCATAACCAAGCCCCCCGGCCTCAACAACCACCGAGCTCTCAGTCATATCCACAGCCATTCCATGAACAAACGCAATCATGATACATCCTCCGTCCCAAATTCATCACTTCCGATTCATCATACCACATCCCACCTCATAACGCAAACATATATTCGCGTCCCTTAATCGAAAAAAAAGAACCGCCATGCCTTCACACAGCAGTTCTTCCTCCCATTACTGAATAATATGTCTCGGACAAACCTCTTTACAAGCCCCACAATTCGTACACTTACTATAATCAATATGCGCACAGAAATTATCAACCGTAATCGCCCCATTCGGGCAAGTCTTCTCACACTTCTTACATCCGATACAGCCAACCTCACACGCAGAAGTAACAGCCTTACCTTTCGCATGAGAACTACACTGCACAAACGTAATCTGCTCATAGGGCACAAGCTCGATCAGATGCTTCGGACACTTGGCAACACACTTACCGCAGGCCTTACAAGCCTCCTTATCAACAACCGCCACACCGTTCACAACATCAATCGCCCCAAACGGACAGGCCTTCACGCAGCTTCCAAAACCAAGGCATCCATAAGTACAGGACTTCGCACCGCCACCGGGAATGAAAGCCATCATCTCACAGTCTTCCACACCTGTATACTCATAATTATCCTTCGTCTTCTCACAGGTACCCGCACACTTCACATACGCCACCTGACGGGCAGTCTCCACAACTTCCTGTCCCATGATCGCTGCGATCACTTTCCCGACAGGCTCACCGCCTACCGGACATCCATTTACAGGTGCCTCACCTTTGGCGATCGCTGCTGCCAGACCATCACAGCCGGGATAACCACAGCCACCGCAGTTATTACCGGGAAGCGCCTCACGAACAGCAACTTCCTTCTCATCCACTTCCACAGCAAACTTCTTACCGGCAACGCCAAGGAAAACACCGATAAAAAGGCCTACTGCCGCAACCAGTACAGTTGCCGCGATAATTGCTCCTATATTCATACCAGTCCCCTCCTTAAATCAGTCCTGAAAATCCGAAGAAGGCAATTGCCATCAGTCCGGCTGTCAGCAGAACTGTAGGGAATCCCTGGAAGGATTTTGGAATGTCATTGTATGCGATTTTCTCACGGATACCAGCCATCAGCACGATGGAAATAGTAAATCCCACTGCTGTTGCAAATCCGTTCACTGTTCCCTGAAGAACATTATACTCTTTCTGCACGTTTGTAAGGGCAACACCAAGAACCGCACAGTTTGTTGTGATCAGTGGAAGATACACACCAAGTGCCTGATACAGGGAAGGCATTGTCTTCTTAAGGAACATCTCTACAAACTGTACCAGCGCCGCGATCAGCAGGATGAATACGATAGTCTGCAGATAAGTCAGGTTCGTAGGAACCAGGATAGCATTGTAAATAATACCTGTCACAAAAGATGACAGTGTAATAACGAAGATGATCGCACCGCCCATGCCGGCTGCTGTCTCAACACTCTTGGAAACACCAAGGAAAGGACAGAGGCCAAGGAACTGGCTGAGGACTACGTTATTTACAATCGCTGAGCTTACAAGTATGATCAAAAGTTCTTTCATAATCCATTACCCCCTTTTTCCCTTACACATGGTATTGCCACAGGCTGCACAGCTTCCGCCGCAATCAGGATTACTTGGATCAATGCCACGTTTGGCTGCACCGATTTTGAATTTGTTCTGTAATGCAGAAAGCGCTGCCAGAACAAAGAATGCTCCGGGTGCCAGGATAAAGATTGTAATCGGTTCATAACCAGCCTTACCTGCTGCAGCATCTGCCAGAGGAAGGATCTGATGTCCGAACAGAGAACCTGCGCCGATCAGCTCACGTACTGCACCGATACAGGTGATACTTAAGGTAAATCCAAGGCCCATACCAATACCATCAAACAGAGAGGCAATCGGTTTATTCTTGGATGCATATGCTTCTGCACGTCCAAGGATGATACAGTTAACTACGATCAGAGGAATATAGATTCCAAGGGAGTCATACAGGCTTGGGATAAATCCCTGTAAAAGAAGCTGTACAACTGTTACAAAGGAAGCAACAACTACGATAAATGCAGGCATACGCACTCTGTCCGGAATAAAGTTTCTCAGAAGAGAGATCATTAAGTTGGATGCTGCAAGGATCACTGTTGTAGTAAGTCCCATTCCGATACCATTGGTTGCAGATGTGGTGATAGCCAGTGTAGGACACATACCAAGCATCAGTACAAAGGTAGGATTTTCTTTGATGATTCCGTTATATAAACGTTCAGCAGGTGTGTTTGGTTTCATCACTGATTTCCCCCTTTCTCATACTGGAATGCACATAATCCGGCATTAACACCGTTTGTCATGGCATTCGTTGTAATAGTGGCACCACTTAACGCATCGATCTGATCATCCGCTGTGGCACCGGTCTTTGTATATTCAAATTTGTCTACGTTCTTATCTTTGAACTGATCCTTAAATGCATCTGTGTTTGCTCTCATACCAAGACCTGCGGTCTCACCGATGGAAAGAATGGAAATTCCATTTAAGGTACCGTCATCCTGGATACCCATTGCAAACTGGATATCTCCGCCGTAACCCTCGGAAGTGGTTACTGTAAATGCATATCCCAGTTCATTGCCTGAAGCATCTTTGGCAAGCATAGTCTCATCTATGGACTGTGCCGCATATCCGTTTTCATCCAGATAAGACTGCATGGAATCCGCATCCACATCCACTGTCTCAAAGCTGTCCGCATCTGCAAATACTGCCTTATACGCATCCTGTTTCGCCTGTGCTTCCTGCTTTGCAATAGGATCTGCTGTAATATCCTGGACTACACCAAGGGCAAGTCCTGCCACCAGTGTGATCACTGTAATGGCTATGGTATCTTTGATAATTCTGTTACTCATGCCTTTTTGCCCCCTTTCCCAAATGCCGGGTGACGAGTCACACGTTCAATCATCGGAACTAACAGGTTGCAGAAAATGATCGCATAGGATACGCCCTCTGCGGAACCGCCAAAGAGACGGAAGACCGCAGTCAGTACACCAAGACAGACACCGTATACATACTGTCCTCTTGGTGTGATCGGTGTTGTGACATAGTCTGTAGCCATAAACCATGCACCAAGCATAAGACCACCGCCGAAGATGTGGCTGAACAGATAGTTCACGTCAAATCCCTTGCCTGTTCCAAGCATGTAAAGGATTACAAATACTGCGAAACTTCCAATATAGGTAAGCGGAATCTTCAGATCGATCACCTTGAAAACCAGAAGGATTGCTGCTCCGATCAGGATCGCAAGGGCAGAAGTCTCACCGATAGTTCCCTGGATATCACCGATAAACATATGTAATACAGATACAGAACTGTCTGTAAATCCATTCTGTTTCAGAACTGCCAGAGGAGTTGCACCGGATACAGTATCTACCACACCTCTGAAGCTGTCGCTTACTGCGAAGTCTGTCATCTTTCCTGCGAAAGAGATCATCAGGAAACATCTTCCTGCAAGTGCCGGGTTCATGAAGTTCTGTCCCAGACCACCAAAGAGCTGTTTTACAACGATGATCGCAAATGCACTGCCAAGTACAGGCATCCAGAACGGAATTGATGCAGGCATATTTAATGCAAGTAATAAACCTGTAACAACTGCACTGAAGTCTGTAATTGTGTTCTTCTTATGCATCAGCTTGTCATAAATCCACTCAAAGAATACACTGGAAGCGACGGTGATCACTACTACCAGTAAGGCACGAAGGCCAAAATTATAAATTCCAAACAGTGTGGTCGGCAGAAGCGCCAGTACCACAAGCTGCATGATTTTGCTTGTTGTCATCTTATCCCGGACATGGGGATTGGATGATACATGTAACATCTGATCCATTATGATGTCCCCCTTTTACTTTTTCTTACGGCTTGCCAGAACCATCTTACGCATAGATTTGATCATCTGAGTCAGCGGACGCTTGGCTGGACAGATATAACTGCAGCAGCCGCATTCGCAGCATTCCATACCATCAAATTTCTGGAAGCTCTCCATATCACCATGCTCTGCAAAGGTTGCAAGTCTTGCAGGAATGACATGGCCGGGACAGACTCCTACACATCTGCCGCAGTTAATGCATGCAGTCTGTTCGGCATCTGCCACATCATCCTTCTCCAGGCAGAGACATGCGGAGCTTGTCTTAATACATGGTACATGAATGTCATACATGGCAAATCCCATCATAGGACCACCTGAAATTACTTTGGATACATTGTCTGTCAGTCCGCCGGCAGCTTCAATCAGCTCTGCCATATCTGTTCCGGAAAGGACATCAAAGTTCTGCGGATTCTTAATCCCCTGTCCTGTTACTGTCACGATACGGTCCATAACAGGTTTTCCAAGGATAACGGCTTCATAAACAGCAATTACGGTATCTACGTTGTCAACTACGCATCCTGCATCTGCCGGAAGCATGGCAGAGTTAATCTCTCTGTCTGTGACAGCCTTGATCAGGAAACGCTCACCACCCTGTGGGTACTTGGTCATCAGCTCTGCTACTTCAATACGTGGAATATCTTTTACCATTTCTTTCAGTTTCGCAATACAGTCAGGCTTGTTATCCTCAATACAGATATATCCCTTCGCATTGTCAAAGAGCTTCAGCATAACTCTTAAGCCCTCGATCAGCTTCTCAGAGTCATCCAGCATTCTTCTGTAGTCACTGGTAAGATAGGGTTCACACTCGGCACCGTTTACAAGGATATGATCGATCTTCTCCGGTTCCTTTGGCGCAAGCTTTACCTGTGTGGGGAATCCGGCGCCGCCCATTCCCACTACTCCGCCTTCTTTAATTCTCGCCAAAATCTCCTCTTTCGAAAGATCTTCCAGACGTGCAGGAGTAAATTCCACACTTTCATACTGCTGGTCATTCTCAATGATAATGGAATTGACCATAGAACCTGTTGCTGTCAGGCGCGGTTCGATTCCTTTTACCGTACCGGAAACAGACGAATGGATCGGTGATGAGACAAACCCCGCAGCATCTGCGATCTTCTGTCCTGCGAGCACATGGTCTCCCTTCTGAACTATCGCTGCAGCCGGAGCACCGATATGCTGGGAAAGAGGATATACCATATCTCCCTTTGGCAGATATTTCACTACCGGACTGTTCTTGGATAATTCTTTTCCGTCATAAGGATGAACACCACCCTTAAAGGTTAAAATTCCCATTTCGTTCCCTCCTTTTATATTAAGCACCACCAAAGTGCTCTATTTTTGATAAAATCCATATACTTTTTTGTACATTTTTATCAACCTGTTTATAATATAAACCATTTTTTCAAAAAAAGCACTACCCAAATTTCATTTTCTTGTGTATAATTAAAAACAATTTCAGAAAGGAAAAATTATTAACATGATTGTTAAAAAAATGCCCATTTTACAAGGGTTTCCAGACTTTGAGACTGTTAAATTTTTCACTGGAAAATTCTTCCAAAAATACAATTTTACACCTGTTTTTTACGACATTGAAACCACCGGATTATCAAGAAATTCCACGTATTTATACCTGATCGGAGCTGTTGGAATTGAAGATGAAACTTGGAATTTTTATCAATGGATGGCCGAAAATGCCAGTGAAGAAGAGACAATTCTGAGAATTTTTTCACAATTTCTTCAGCAATATAATTTGATGATTTCTTACAACGGAGAACGATTTGACCAGCCCTATCTGGAAGCACGATATGAAAAATATGGAATTCCCTCTCCGTTTACAGGAAAACAGTCGCTGGATCTCTACCTGACATTAAAACCGTTAAAGTCACTTTTAAAACTGTCTGCCATGAAGCAGCCCTGCATGGAAGAATTTCTGGGGATCAAAGACAGGATTTATGATAATGGTAAGGAATGCATTAAACTTTACAAAGATTTTCTGAAAAAAAGAGATGCCTTTACAGCTGATGAAATCCTTGGACATAACCTGGAGGATGTGCTGGGACTTGGAAGAATCTTTGATATGCTGGGATATCTTTGCATCTATGATGGAGATTATGAAGTTACATACAGTGAATTTGACGGAGACAACCTGATTCTGAAACTGAAGCTCCCCTGCACACTGCCACAGGAATTTTCCAATGGAAACACCGACTTCTATCTGACAGGAAAAGACGAAGAAATCAATTTAATTATCAAAACAACTGACGGGAAACTGAAACAATACTATGCAGATTATAAGGATTACTATTATCTCCCGGAGGAGGATACGGTTATCCCGAAATCTCTCGGATCCGGAATTGACAGAAAGCACCGGAAAGCAGCAACCAGAAATACCTGTTACACCTGGTTTACCTGCTCCGATGCCTTCCTCAGTTCTCCCGTACAGCAGAAGCAATATCTGACATATACGCTTTCCTGTCTGATTGGAACTCTAGAATGCGTCTGAAAAATCCTCTGTGATCATACATAAATATCGTCGAAAACAATTTCCAATGGATTGTGAAGAGAAAAAGCCCTCTCACTGCTGACCGAGAAAATATAACCGTCAAATTCCATTGTCTCAAAAAAGCATGGCCTTTCTGAGGATTTTCCGAGGACAAACCCCTCTTCTGTGGGAACCACTTCAAAAGAATCCAAAGGGAGGCTCATTCCTCTGCCTGTCATTTTCATATAACTTTCTTTTAATGTCCAGAGCGTAAAAAACGCCTTATCTTTGTTCTTCGCAGCCTTGATGTAAGCAAGCTCTGAATGGTAGAAATAATGTTCTGCCACCTCAAGAGGCGCATTGGCATTTTTCTCAATATCGCACCCGACTTCGCAGTCTGACAGCACACCCACAACATAGTCCCCCGCATGAGATACATTAAAAAAAAGGCCATCCACAACCGGCTTTTCATTGTCAGAATATCTCAGGCAGCTTTCCGTAAGCCCGTTTTCATCGAGGATTTTTCTGATGATGATCCCTGCACCCAGACTTCTTTTGCGGTCATCAGGCATACGATACCTGATGACCTTTTCTCTTCTTCTGATCCCAACCAGATCCAGAAGCCTTTCATTCTTAAGCGGATCCTCAAAATGATTAATATTGATCCTGTATAATTTCTGCATCTGATCAACAGTTACTTCTTCTGAATATCGATCTTGCTGTCAAACCCTGTAAGGCTGAATACATCGTAAACCTCATCAGAAACATTGATGATCTTAAATCCATCCTTTTGAGCCATTTTTTTGTAGGCCACGATCACCTGACGTAAACCTGCAGATGAAATATACTCCAGATTTGTAAAATCAAATACCAGACTTGTGATGCTGTCTTCAAGTCCGGACAGAGCCTCCCCTAACTGGGGAGCTGTCTGTGTATCAAGCCATCCGCTGATTTCCATAGTTGCTTTGTTACCTTCTGTTTTTGTGATAATTTCCATTGTAATTTTCCCTCCTGAATCAATCAAAAAATGTAAGTCTGTCAAGTGCTGCAATTGCATTTTCCAGATATCTGTCATCTGTAACCGGCCATTTATAATCCAGCCTGTACAGAACCTGTGCTGTAAAACGATTGCTGTAATCAATGGTATAGATTTCATTTTCATTATGTGAGGTATAGGCGATCAGTCCGGAAACCGCATCAGAATCCTGACCGGTCTTTGCAAATTCCTTCACTGCTGCCTCAAACTCCTCATCTCTTACAATATCAATCCTGAATCCATAGCTGCGCATTGCGTAGATCAGGTCTGCCATATAAATATGATGGCTGTTACATGCATGGAATACAGTAAATCTCCGGTCGGTCTGAGCCAGTCTCAGAACTGCCAGCGCAGTAGAATCAATCGGTGAGAATTCTGCCACCTCATGCATACCGCCCATAGGGAATTTACCTACAGCCGCATAACCTCTCAGGCTGCGAAGGAATCCATTGGTAATGAAATTAATCTGGAACTCGCCGTCAGAGTTTCGGCTCATCAGATTACCTACCCGGACTACCTTGCCGTCCAGTCCCTCGGAAACTGCTTCCAGAACCGCCCTCTCTGCCAGGAATTTGGTGCGGATATATTCGTTGGTAATATTCTGTCCGATGTACAGATCATTCTCACAGAAAACTCTGGACATTGGCGGAACACCGTCAGAACCCTCTCCCGCAACGGAAACCGTAGAAATCTGGATCAGTCTGCGGCCGTTATTCTTACAGAAATCGATCAGATTTTCCACACCCTGCACATTAATTCTTTCCAGTACATCATCAGCCGCAAAATGCTTTACGCAGGCAGCGCAGTTAATGATGGTGCTGAATTTGTATTCTGAAAATCCTGTTACCTGTTCCTTTGAGGTAATATCCCCATCCACACAGATAATACGGCTTTCAAACAGCTCTTTGTATGGATCATCAAAATAGTACATCAGCATGTTCATCATTCGCTTTTCAGGCGATTCATATTTGCCCTTACGTACAAGACAGTAAACCTTACCGTCATAATTGTCAAGGAATGCTTTAAGGACATGGATCCCCAGGAAACCTGTGGCACCTGTGACCATAATATCTCCCAGCTTTTCCTTTGTGATCCGGTCTGCATTTTCTTCTGTATTTGCGCTGATCACATTCTGGATCCTGTTATAGTTATAATCCGAAAATTCATTCTTGCTCTGTGCAGCCTCTGTAACTCCGTCATCATCAACCAGAGCTGCAAGTTCCCGTACAGTAGGATATTTGAAAATATCCGCATATACCAGTGAAATATTCTTTGACAGACACATAACAGCAACCTTGGATGCAGTAAGGGAAGATCCGCCCAGCTCAAAGAAGTTGTCCTCAATCCCTACTCTTTCAATTCCCAGTGCTTTCTCAAAAATCTCACAGAGTGCTCTCTGAGCTGCAGTAACCGGCTCTACATAGCTGGCAGTGTTCGTGGTTACCTCCGGCATTGGCAGTGCTTTTTTATCAATCTTACCGCCCGGTGTCACAGGCATTTCCTCAATGCTGACAAAGAAAGACGGCATCATATAATCCGGGATCAGCGGCTCCAGGAAGGTCTTCAGTTCATCCTCCGGGATGGCTTCTCCTGTATAATAAGCTGTGATATATTTATTTCCACCCTTTTCAATTACTGTAACGGCTGCATTTTTCACCAGCTCATGTTTCAGAAGGGCACCTTCGATCTCACCAAGCTCCACACGATATCCTCTGATCTTCACCTGTGAATCGATCCGGCCTATGTACTCAATATTTCCGTCACCTTTCATGCGGACCATATCACCGGTCCTGTAAAGACGGCTTTCCTGCTCACATACAGCAAATGGATTTTCTACAAACACAGATGCTGTTTTTTCCGGAAGATTATGATATCCTCTGGCAATCTGCCTTCCTGCGTGACAAAGTTCGCCGGACGCACCCACCGGAAGCCGGTTCAGATTCTCATCCACAATGTAGCTGCGCACATTCCGCTGTGATTTTCCGATCGGGATGTTGTCATACTGTCTGTCTACCAAAAACTCTGTGGAAGAAACCGTATTCTCTGTAGGACCGTAGCCATTGATCATCTGATAGGTACGGTTACGGTAATGCTTGAATTTCTCGCCGCCAAGTGTAACAAATTTAAGAGCAGGTGCATCCTCCAGAAGTTCTGTAACCAGTTCTCCCATCTGGGTAGGGAAGGTTACGGTGGTGATCTCTTTTTCCTTTATATATCTGCTTATGGCAATGGCGTCCTTACGGATACTCTCCGGTAAAATATACAGGACTGCTCCTGCGGTAAGAGGTGCAAACAGATCGATCACTGACGCATCGAAACAGAAGCTTGCAAACTCTGCCACAATGTCATCCGGTGAAGTATTTCTGCTCAGTGTGATATATTCGATCAGGTTCAACAGATTTCTGTGCTCAATCATAACACCCTTTGGCTTTCCTGTGGAGCCTGAGGTATAGATCATATAGGCAAGGTTCTCCGGTTTCGGAGAAATAAGCTCTGCAGAAAGTTCAAAATCCTCAGCCTCATCTGACACACTGTCCAGACTGATCACATTTCCGTCATAAAATTCCACAAGATTCTGATACTGATCGATCACAAGGAGATTTCTTGCTCCTGAATCCTTCAGCATATATTCAATTCTGCTCTGTGGATACTCCGGATCCAGAGGAACATAGGCTCCGCCGGCCTTCATAACACCCACATAGGCTACTGTATATTCCTTTGTCCTGCCGCACAGGATACCTGCTGCCTGTTCCGGGCCAAATCCGTTTTCCGTAAGCTTCTGAGCAATATAATCAGACATTCTGTCCAACTCTCTGTAAGTAAAATCTCCGGAGTCATCCCGCACTGCCGGTCTGTCCGGATATCTGGCAGCCATCTCCTTAAACAGATCTATGAAGGTCTTTCCTGCATGTTCCGGAATATCCTCCATCTGAGTTTCTTCCTCAAACATCAGCCGGATATCAGCCGGATCGCATTCCCTTAAGATTCCCTCTGCAGTGGTTTCCAGATTGTCAGTCAGATACCGGATAGTTTCCTCATGGTACATATCCCCTCTGTACTCAATCTCAAAGACAAATCTGTTCTTTTCAATGGAAATGCTGACAGAAACCGGTGCCTTTGCCATGTTCAAGCTGACAGGCTCCTCCTGTGCATATTCCCCGCCAATGGTATCAAAAGCAAAATTGTCGCCCTGATAAATAACCATGGCATCTGCCTTAATATCAAACTCATGGCTGATCTGTGAGAAAGGATAAATATCGTTGTTCATGGAATCGATCAGCTGTTTCTGTACACCGCTCAGGCAATCTTTGGCTGTTCCTGAGAAATCACAGAAAACAGGGAGTGTTTTTACCAGCATACCCACTGTTTCCGAAAGTCTGGAATCGTTTCTTCCATGGTAAATAGTGGTAAATACAGCATCCTTTTTGAAATTATATTTTCCAAGTGTGATACCAAAAGCGGAAATGAAGAATACATTCTCCGTAATTCCATGCTTTTTACAGAATTCCTTCACATCCTGCACGGAAATGGATCTGGTCTCTCTGTGGTAAAGTTCTGCTGTTGGAGCCGCACCGTTTTTGTCCGGATAGAAGCTGATGCTTCCACCTGCATGTTCAAATACTGACTTATAATAATTCTCTGCATTTTTATAGATATCACCTGCCAGGGCATCTCTGTTATCCAGTGCCAGATCATAGGAAGTATAACCTTCCGGTTCCAGCTTCTCACCGCTGTAAGCTCTGTTAATATCATTAATTATAATAGCCAGAGATGTACCATCGGCAACAATGTGGTGAAGGTCCAGGAACAGATAATTGCCATCACAGGTTCTGTAGATTTCAAACCGGAAAAGCTGTTCATTAAACAACATATATGGACGTACCAGAGTGTCTCTGTTCATTCCGTTTAAAATCGGTGTTTTATAACTGAGCCCATCGTTTCGTTTCTGAAGTACATTTCCGTTGTCATCCATAAACAGACGGGTTTTCAGATAAGGATGCGCCTCAACAGTACTGTCAATGGCTTCTGCCAGTCTGTCCAGATCCACCTTGTTATCAAGCTTTAACAGATACGGGATATTGTAAATGGTAGAACCCATATTTGCAGTACACTCAATGAAAATCCCCTCCTGAGTGTTGGTAAGAGGATAACTTTCCTGTACTTCCCTTTTGCTTTCTTTTCCCGCAGTTTTTACAAATTCCTCCATCATTCGGATAGTGGGATGATTCTTAATATCTGAAGTTTTGATCACAATGTCAAAGGCTTTGGAGATCAGGATATTCAGCTTAATGGCAGTGATGGATGTCAGACCTGCCTCATAAATATCTGTGGTAATCCCAAAATCCGTATACCCCAGAACCTCTGCGATACAGTCAAATAATATCTGCTGAACCTCATTCTCAGGCTTAATGATCTCCGCTGCTTTTTTCTCAGGCAGAGGAAGAGCCTTTTTATTTACCTTCTGGTTCTGGTTCAGAGGAATTTTGTCAATCTGCATGGTAACTGCAGGTACCATATAGGCAGGCTTTGTCTCTTTAATAAAATCATTCAGGGCATTGATATCAACAGTGCTGTCCGATACCACATAGGCAGCAATATATTTTCCACCATTTGGATCATCAAAGGCAACTACAGTGGCATCCCTGATGCCCTCATATCTGCGGATCACTTCCTCAACCTCAGAAAGCTCAATCCTGAAACCTCTGATCTTAACCTGGGAATCCTTTCTGCCAATGATCTGGATATTTCCATCCGGAAGAAATCTTGCCACATCACCTGAATGATACATCACTTCGTATCCCGGTGTATCATCATAAAGATTCTTTGTATAGACCTCGGCAGTTTTTTCCGGCTTGTTAAGATATCCTCTGGAAACCTGCCAGCCGGTGATCATCAGCTCTCCGCATGCACCGGGAGGAAGCATATGCCCCAGCTTGTCTGTAATATAAAGCTTCACATTGTCAAGTGCTTTTCCGATCGGGACATTTGGATAATATTTGTCCACTTCAAATACAGTCGTAAAAATAGTCGCCTCTGTAGGTCCATAAGCATTGATAAACTTATAATCTTTTGGCGGCTCACATGGAACCAGTTTCTCTCCTCCTACAGAAAGATATCTCAGGCTCTTACAATCCATCTCCAGCGCAAACTGCCTTCCCACCTGAGTAGTCATAAAGGAATGCGTGATGCCATTTTCCTCAAAATAGCGCTGCAGTCCAATAAAATCCAGACGGATCTCCTCCGGAATAATGTGAAGCTGTGCACCGTTTGTGATGGCACCGTAAATATCCATCATGCAGGCATCAAAACCAAAGGAAGCATATGCAGCTATCCTGGACTCCGAATCTATGCCATAATATCTCTTGAACCAGTGACAGAAAGCAGTAATATTTCCATATTCCAGCATACAGCCCTTTGGCACACCTGTGGAACCGGAAGTATACAAAAGGATAAACAGATCATGCAGCTGCGGCTTCTTAAGCACAACATCCCTATCCTCCAGCTGCCAGATCTGATCTGTAAACAGCACCGGTCCTTTATATCCGTCTACCAGAGGAAGAAGCTCTCTGTCAACAATGAGAAGCTTTGCAGAGGAATCCTCCATCATGTACATCAGGCGGTCCCTGGGATAGGTTGGATCCAGAGGCTGGTAAGCTGCACCTGCCTTTATCACGCCCATCGGTGCGATCGCCATATATTCACAGCGGGGGATTAGAATGGAAACAACATCTTCACTGCCAATTCCCTGGGATGCGATATATTTTCCAAGTCTGTCACTGATCTCATCCAGTTCTCTGTAAGTATATTTTTTATCCTTAAATACCACAGCCGTATGGTCAGGAATGGTCTGTACCAGCTCCTCAAACATATCAGCGATGGTCTTACTTCTGTCATATTCGCAGGCAGTATTATTAAATTCCGAAATTTTGTCTGCTCCATTTTGGGAAAGAACAGAAACTTCCGAAATATATTTTGCTTTCAGCAGGGAATCCATAGCTGCCTCATAGGATTCCAGCATTCCACGTACAAAGGCTTCACTGTACATGTCACTGCGGTATTCTGCAGTAAGCACATATTTATGATCATATTCTCTTACCTGGATCAACAGAGGCATCTTTGACATATCCGGAGAAAGGTCATGACCCCTGGCAACGGTATCACCGATTGGGAAATCATCCCCAAGCTCTGCCTGATATGCAAATACCAGATCAGAATTAATCCCGTACTTTGCACAAATATCAGAGAACGGAAAAATATCATTTGCCATGGAAGACAGAATCTGCTCAGAGAGCTCTGTCATATAGGCCTGTATGGTGACTTTCGGATCACAGGAACAGTAAACCGGCAGAGTCTTTACAAGCATGCAGACTGTATTCTCCAGTCTGGAATCATTTCTTCCATTATAAATAGTTGCAAAAAGACTTTCCTCGGAATTGGAATATCTGCTCATGAGAATGCCGAATACACCTGTAAACAGAATGTTTGGAGTAACCCCCAGCTTCTCGCAGGCAGAAAGTACCAGAGACTCTCCGGTGTCCACAGGCATCGACAGATATCCTCTCTCAGGAGTCTTTCCTGAGCAGTCAGGAAGAGGCAGGGATTCTGTCTCAATTCCCTCGAAAATACTGTCATAATATTTCTCGGCCTTCTTATATTTTCCCTCTTTCATCTGCTGTTCTTCATCAAGGGCAGCATCAAAGCCTGTGTAGGATTCTTTCTCCAATTTCTCACCCAGATAGGCCCGATCGATATCCTCAAAAATAATATCATAGGAATTACCATCTGCCAGGATATGGTGGAAATCTGTAAAAAGATATTTCCTGTCTTCTGTCACATAAATCCCCGCCCGGAACAGCCGTCCCTTTTCCAGCTTAAAGGGACGCACCAGCTCATCTTTTATCTTTTCAAACTGCTCATTTGTGGTCCGGACCACCTCTGGTACAAAGGCTTCCTCACAAGGCTTCTGCACCATCTCTCCGCTGTCACTTAAATAAACCTTTGTCAACAGATACGGATGTGCAGCGATCATCTGAGAAATGGCATCTGACAGCTTCTGAACGTCAACAGAGCTTTCCAGTTCAAACAGGAACGGAATATTGTATACCGTACTCTCAGGATTCTTCATGCACTCTGCAAAAATACCCTTCTGGGAGCCGGTAAGAGGGTAAACTTCTCTCTTTTCATAGGTTCTGATCTTCGGTGCAAGCATCACATATTTTTCCAGTTTCTCCACCGTATTGTTTTCGTGAATATCACTGGTTTTCACAGTCACTCCGAATTCCTCTGAGATCAGAATACAAAGCTTCATGGCACTGATAGAAGACAGCCCCGCCCTGTAAAAACTTGTGTCAGTTCCAAAAAAATCATTCTCCACAACGTCTGCAACGATTTCAAAAATCTTCTTCTGCATAGGAGTCTGGGGTTCTTTCAGATTCTTTGGCTGTGCAGCCGGCTTTGGCAGTGCTTTCTTATCAATTTTGCCATTCTGTGTCACAGGCATCTTTTCCAGTTGGACAAAAACCTCAGGAACCATATAATGAGCCAGGGACTCTGATGCATAGGCAGAAAGCTCCTCTGTATTGATCTGGCGGTCAGCCATAAAATAGCAGCAGAGGAATTTGTTATCTACAGGCAGAGTAATGCTGGTAATGATTCCCTCATAGGAATTGATCACTTCCTCGATCTCACCAAGCTCAATCCTCAGACCGCGAAGCTTGATCTGATTGTCTATTCTTCCGAAAAATTCAATCTCACCCTCAGGGCTGATCCTTGCAAGGTCACCGGTCTTATAAGCTCTCTCTCCGTTAAGATCAATGAATACAGCCTCTGTTTTATCCGGCAGATTCATATAACCTCTGCCAACGCCCAGTCCTGCGATCACAAGCTCTCCGGTCTCTCCGTCCGGAAGGATCTTATTCTCTTTATCTACAATATATACCTTCACATTACCGTTAGGCGTACCAATGGTAATGTTTCTGCTGTCCGTAATTACCTTCATGGTACAGCTGATGGTAGTTTCCGTAGGTCCATAACCATTCATAATGTAAGCATCCGGGTTTACTCTGCGAATCTTGTCATACAGAGCCGGAGGAAAAGCCTCTGCACCTACATCAAACACCTTAATCTGAGAAACTGCTTTTTCAAGCTGGGGCAGATCGATCATATTGGACAGGTAAGTAGGAGTTGTGGTCATAATATCCACTTTATTTCTGACGATCAGCTCACCCAGCATAAGAGGATTCAGAATCTCCTCATCAGAGGCGATCACCGCAGTCATCCCGTTGGTAAGTGGCAGAAATTCCTCCAGAACAGACACATCAAAGGTCATGGCTGCCATGGAAAGAGATACACTTCCTCTGCTTACATAACCATAAGTTTCCGCATTTTTCGGATCCGGATTTACAAAATTGGCAAGGTTGATATGTTCGATCAGCACACCCTTGGGCTTGCCTGTGGAACCGGAAGTATAGATACAATAACAAAGATCATGCTCCCCGATCTTTACCTGAGGATTCTCTGCATTCTCATTCTCCAGAAGTTCCTCGATCAGAAGTACTGTACAGGGAAGCTTAGCAAACAGTTCCCTTCGTTCCTCTGCGATCTCCTTTGTTGTGATAATAAAAGGAGCTCCTGAATCCTCAAAAATATACCGGATCCTGTCATCAGGATAATCCGGTGTGGCAACTGCAAATGCGCCTCCTGCCTTCAGGATACCCTGTCGCACTGCATAGAAATCACAGCATCTCTCAAGAACCACACCTACGATAGTCTCCCGTCTGACACCTTTTTCCACAAGTGCATTGGCAATCCTGTTGGCCCGTTCGTTGAGCTGTGCATAGGTGAAGCTCTCTTTGCCGGAGACAACTGCACATTTCTCCGGATGAAGCTTCACCTGTTCCTCGAACAATTCTGTTACCGGCCGAAACTCAAAAACAAAATTGTTCCTTTCATTAATATTTTTCATTTTCATGTACCTCCTAAAAAGATATTATGGTATTATTCATATCAATCGCACGAATATAATCCATGGATTTTGATACCTTCTTGACAAGTTCAATCCCATGTATATCAAAGTCTTCACTGTCATACTGATATTCCAGAGGGTTGAAATTTACACCGTTATCTCTGATCCTCAGTCTGCAGAGCTCATCCTCCAGACAGAGGTTAATGTCGATCCAGTTGGAGGTTTTTCCCCCGAATCGTATAATATTTACAGTCATTTCCTCCGCACACACTGTGGCAAGATTTGCCTTGCTTTTAGAAGCTCCCTGTTCCTGGCAGAACTCTATGATCCTCTTATGAACCGTTTGTGCTTCCTCCATGGTACTCTTAATGGAAAAATCCAGATTAATCCCCGGATTTTTGTCAGGAACAATATAAAAGCTTGTATTCTTATGCCTGATTTTTCTGAAAATACAGGCTGCAACTGCAGTTATGATCTCAGTGGCAACAAATCCTGCTGCAATTCCGTCGATACCGATCCCGTCAATCTGTTTCCATACAAGGATTCCCACCAGGGTTGCAGGCAGAACTACCACCGCATTCTCCAGAAATGTGGCAAAACTTGCAATGGCTGTCTCCTCAATGGACTCGTAATAGCTGATAATAAACTTATTCCACAGATAAGGTGCCACACACAAAGCAAAGATGCGCAGCGCCTGGACCATATGGCTGCCCAGCTCGCCACCGCCGCTTCCGAACATGACAGTAATTTCCTCGGTAAACAGCATAATAAGGACAAAGATCACAGCCAGCAGGATATAACTGTATTTCAACATCTTTTTACAGAGAACCCGGATTCCCACGTAGTCCTTCTCTCCAAAAAGGATTCCTGCCACATTGGGGATCACACCGATGATTCCGCCTGTAAGCATCTCGACGATCAGCAGCACATTGTCACAGACAGTAAATACTGCCATACCTTCCTCGCCCAGCTGGTTCATGATAATGGTATTCAGTCCAAGCGCCTTTACAAAATTAGCTGCCATAAAGATCAGCATTGGCACGCCTGTGATGATTGCTTCCTTTGTGATTCCAAGTTCGCCTGGCTTTAGCAGGATCAGGTGGAGGTTTCGCTTATCAGAGCGGATATAAAGCACAAAAATTCCCATTGCAAACAGGAAACCAAGAACAGTTGATAAGGATGCACCTGTAATTCCCAGCGGAGTATATCTGAGGAATATATAGTCCAGCACAAGATTGATCACATTGGCTGCGATAAGGTAGGCTGATGCCAGCTCCGGATGATTCTCCACCCCAAGGTAATTGACCATCATCAGTCCAATTCCGATCACCGGTGCCCCCAGCATACTTACACGTATGTAATCTCTGGTATAACCGGTCAGGACACCGTCACCTGATACCAGAAGTCTGGCAACAGGTTCTGCTGCAGGAAGGGCGCAGATTGAAAAAATGATTCCCACCACAAGTGTTACTATAAATGTGGCAGAAAACAATTTCGATGCCCCTTCTTTGTCTCGTTTGCCAAGCATGTTTCCCACTGCTATGGAACCGCCGATACCAAGGCAGTATCCTGTCAGCTGAACGATTGTCTCCACAGGCAGGCTCAGGGTAACTGCAGACATTGCCTCCACCCCGATCAGGTTACTTACAAATATCGTATCTACGATATTTCCCAGCTGAAGCGCCAGAGACATCATAATCCCCGGAACAATATACTTGTTCAGCTTCGCATTCAGCAGTCTGTTATTTCTCTCTTCCATCGCTTCCTCTCCTTTGTTTTCAGTTTTTTCAAAATATTGTGCCGTAAAACTGTAAGATATTTAAATTTTACCATTTAGTGCGATAAATGGCAAGTTAATAAAGAATGGGAGAAAGCAAATAAATATTGCTATTTACTGTAACCTGATTCCCCATATTTTACAGTCTCTGGTGCCTACAACCGCATAGTTATCGTAGACAGCCGGGGAAGCCTCTATCACGCCCTCGCTGACAGATAATACATCTTCCTGTTTACCTGTTTTACCATCAAGAAGGCGGATATCACCTGTACTGTTGCAATAAAGAACCTTTCCTGATCCGTCTTTGTTATAAACGCACACCGGAGAAGACCAGGCATATGAGGAAGAATCCTCCCATGCTTTAGATCCGTCAGATTTTCTCAGACAGGCAAGAACTCCGGATGCATTGTCAGAGGTCTTTGCCACTGTCACATATATATAATCGGCAAGACTGTTCTTTCCACAGGCAATCGTAGACTGAACTCCACCGGAAACACCGTCATCAGTAGTACATTCATAATCTGTATGCCACACGATCTCACCGGTTTCTGCATCAATCTTCCAGACAGGGACAGTGGCTGTGTCATAAATATATAGCCTTTATAGATTGCCGCACTGTCTTCCATTCCAAGCCAGAAAGACTCTGTACTGCTTCTTGTTCCATAGTAGCGCCATTTTACAGTTCTGCCCGGATCAATGGATAAAGTCCCACTGTTCAGATCATATTTTGTATTCAGCCTGATCAGATACAGGATTCCGTTCTCTCCCGGATAGATCAGGGTATCTGTCTCTGCATCCACAAGTGCTGATCCGTCAAAAAAGCTCAGACTTCCTCTGAGTGAAAACTCATCATTGTCTCCAAAAGTATACATAACACTACAATCCAGCAAGTTTACTACAAATACCTTTGCAGTTCCTTCGTTGCTGTTATATCCGGCGCCAACATACATAATCGGATATCCTCTCGGATCAAGGGCACCCGCACCCTTAAAAGTATATCCCAGATATAATGGGTCACGTGTCTTTTCTCCCGTTCTCAAATCCAGAAAATACACATACCCATCCATACAGGCATAGATTACCTCAACCAGTTCATCATCTGCCTTTGCTTTCTCTGTCATATTCATATGTGCTTTGACCTCTTTTGGCCATTTCATCATAAGCGGCTGTCCTGTCCAGCCACTTCCTGTCCAGACGGCACTGCCCGAAGAAAGAGAACCTGTATCTGCAGACCACAGTTTGTTCAGCCTGAAATCAGTCATATCTGCATAACCATGGGAAGGGGTATCGCGAAAACTGTTTCCGCGAAATGTGACGATTCCATCCACCTCAATATTAGTATAGCTGATCAGATTTTCCGGTTTTGTAGAATCCACACAATGAGGCTGAAAATTAATCTCTTTAGTCTCTTTCCTCCTAAAAAATATATCCTGTGAATTTCATCTTCTGCCTGGCTGTATCCGGCACATCGATCAGCCCAAAGCGATAGAACATTCCATAGATATAACTCACTCCGCGGATGTCGCCCAGAGCTTTGGGTCTGTCAACCACAGCTCCCACCTTCTTTATGTTTCTCAATGCCAGCAGCACTGAACTTAACGCCAGACTCTTACTGTTCTCCCTACGGTCGATCCACAATTCCCTTGTGTAGTCTCCATTCCGACCCTTTCTTACTTCATAAGTGAACGGAAGCCCTGTATAGGTTTTGAAACTCTCACCTGCATAGAGTAAAATAACCTCCCACAGATACTTCTCGTCCAGTGTTTCTCTCAGCTTCTCTACTGCCTGATATCCTTGTCTTTGCTGCATCTCTGATCTTTCCTGCATTCCTTCCTTTTGATCTCACTCCTGCTCTTTCGATTTGCACTTACAACTTGTCAGCACGCCCCAATTTATCTTCCTGATTCGGACAGATATATTTATACTCATTTCTGTTTATACTCATTTCTGAGCAACGCAATTTCATGAGTCCATCCCTCATCGTCATTTGGTGTCTCCAGAATAAACGGAATTCCCTCTGTGGCAGGATGATTGATCACGCGGACAAGTGCCTCCAGTCCTATTTCACCTTCTCCGATTCTGGCATGGCGGTCCTTATGGCTGCCAAGGGGATTCATGCTGTCATTTAAATGGATGGCTTTTAGTCTGTCCAGACCTATTATCCGGTCAAATTCTTCAAATACGCTGTCAAGATCGTTTACAATATCATATCCACCATCCCAGACATGACAGGTATCCAGACAAACACCTAATTTATCTTTTAACTCCACCCTGTCAATGATCTGACGAAGTTCTTCGAAATTTCTTCCTACTTCTGTGCCCTTTCCTGACATAGTTTCCAGAAGTACAATCGTACTCTGATCTTTTGTCAGCACTTCATTGAGAATTTCTGCAATTTTACTGATTCCTACTTCTGCACCCTGTCCTACGTGACTGCCCGGATGAAAATTGTAATAATTTCCCGGTGTCATTTCCAGACGTCTCAGATCATCTGCCATGATTTCTCTGGCAAAATCCCTGAGGTTTTCTTTGGCAGCGCAGCAGTTCATAGTGTAAGGCGCATGAGCCACCAGCTTTCCAAAATAATTCTCCTCTGCCAGCTGCCCAAATGCCTGCACATCCTGCGGATCAATGTCTTTGGCTTTCCCTCCTCTTGGATTTCTGGTAAAAAATGCAAATGTGTTACCACCATTTGCCAGCATCTGCTTCCCCATTGCAAGATATCCCCGGGATGAGCTTGTGTGATTTCCTATATATAACATCTTTTTACTCCTCTTCTGTCGTATTTTCACAGTACCAGTTTATAGCAATCCTTTTATCATACATTATGGATTTTTTCAAAATTTTCTGTTTCATATCTGCATTATAGCATTTTAACAGATTTTGTTAAACATTTTTACTGTTATAAACAATTTTACGTCAAAAAGACATTGCTGTGAACGGAGTCAATTGTTCCAAAATTTTTCAGGTTGCGCTTATGAACTATCTTCATGTCAGTGAAGACAATATTTCATCTGGTCCTGCCCTTTACTTTCCATGTACCAACCTTAACATCCTATTCCCCAACAAACACCCCAGCATACATCCCAAACTATTATGAATAATATCGTCAAACTCAAACAACCCTCTGCAAAGCAGCAGCTGACTAATCTCGATAGCAGATGATACCGCAATTCCCACAAGCAATCCCATCCACCATTTCAGTTTTCTGCCTGTCAACCCCGGCAATAAAATCCCTGCCGGAAAAAGCAGCAGAATATTCAACAGATTCTCCTGCAGTAAGCCATCTCCCGTAGTACTTCCCAGTCTGCCACATGCACCAATCCCCAGGATTTCCTTCCATGACCAGAATACCTCCGGCTGATACTGCCTGATCCCCGGAGTCCTCGTAAAAACAGTAGAACCAAATACAATTGCAAAAAACGTCAGAAGCAACAGTCCACAGACTGCCTGAATAATCACTATTTTATGCAGCCTTAATAATACTGCTGCCAGAAAAACAGCCATCAGGAAAACCACTGCAAAAGCAATAATTTCCCTGATCGTCCAGCTTCGATTATGTGTAATAATAATCTGATAAATGTCCACTATCTATCTCTCCCCATCTCATGAATTCTGATTTTAACTGCCTGTCAATCGGATATTCGCAGTTTATCAGAAGGAGCTTACAATCCTCCTGATATAAGCAAGTTCCCACCCACTGCTTATCGCTTTTTGCAACCTCCGCAGAGGACTTACCTGATTCGGTTATATTTTCATTTACAATGAATTATACCAAAACTACCTGATTCTTACAAAGTACTTTTATCAATATCCTTCATATAAATCCCCGGGTATTTCATGGAGTCTGACCCCAATGTGGTCAACTTAAGCCCAGAATGCTGAAAATTCAACGATTCTGGGCTTATATTCTGGATTTTTTATATAAATATCTTGACATATCCTCCTAAATATGTGGTTTATAGATTAAGCAATATTACGTTACCAGCGAAATATTTATCTATTCCAATACGTAGGAGGTATGCCATATGAATCGAACTAATATTTGTAAAAATATCGTCCAATCCATTAAAGATTATATCACAGATCAAGTTAAACTGGAACCCCATCGGGTGGAAGAACATTTTGTACGGCGAAGAAAACTTTCACTTTTGCAAGTTATTATTTATCTGTTCTTCTCTTCAAAAGCTTCCATGTTCCAGAATCTTTCACAGATCAGAGAAGAACTGGGCACGCTTTCTTTTCCGGATGTTTCAAAACAGGCACTTTCCAAAGCCAGACAGTTCATTAATCCTTCACTGTTCAAGGAACTTTATTACCTTTCTGTTGATCTGTTTTACAGCCAGATCCCTTCAAGAAAGCTGTGGCAGGGTTATCATCTTTTTGCAGTAGATGGTTCCAGGATCGAACTTCCGAATTCAAAATCAACTTTTGATTTCTTTGGCGAAATGTCCAGCTATCCTGATCCAAACCGACGTTATACCATGGGACTGGCTTCAATAATTTATGATGTTCTGGATGATTATATCCTTCATGCATCTATCCATAAATTTCTTTCCTCTGAACGAGCAGCTGCATTAGAACATCTTAAAGTTCTTGAAGATATGGGACTATATAACAACAGTATTATTATTTTTGACAGAGGTTATTATTCAGAAGATATGTTACGCTACTGTGTAGAGCATGGGCATCTCTGTGTTATGAGACTGAAAGAGGGAATCAATTTATCTAAAAAATGCAATGGTGATATGATTTCCATTCTTCAGGGAACTTCAAAAGAAGGTACTTCCGATGTACCTATACGTGTCCTTGAGATTCCGCTTGATGATGGCACAAAAGAATATCTTGCAACAAACCTGTTTGATCCTGCTGTTACAAAAGATATGTTCCAGGAACTTTACTTCTACAGATGGCCTGTAGAACTTAAGTACAAAGAATTAAAAAGCCGCTTTGCCATGGAAGAGTTTTCCGGTGCTACTGCAGTATCTATACAGCAGGAATTTTACATAAATATGCTTCTATCGAATCTGGCTTCCCTTATAAAAAATGAAGCAGATGAGGAAATACAGATTTCTGCCAAAAGCACAAATAAGTTCCGTTATCAGGCCAATCGTGCATTTATCATTGGACGGATTAAAAGTATTATTCCCAAAATACTCTGCGGACTGTTTGAGCTTTCAATTATTGAACAGTTATATACAGATGCTGTACGTTGCAGATCACAGCTCCTGCCCGGAAGGTCATTTCCAAGGAAGAAATTGAAATCCAAGGGCCGTTCACATTTTCGAAATAAAAAAGTTTCTTTTTAAAATAGAACCAGCATTCATCAATAGGCTTATTTAAGTGCGGCCATTTTTATAAATCTTCTAGTTTCCAACAAAACAGCAACTGTTTTCTATCATAAACCGATTTATTTTGTAGTTTGCATTGGAGGCTATTTGCTAATATGTCCCTAAGTTGACGCTAGGTTGACCACATTGGTGTCAGACCCCAATGCTACAAATGTGTTGCCTCACCTTCTTTCAAGCAAATTCTAGTTCTTTACGCTTTTATTCAAAAGATCATCTAAGCGAAGTAACATTTTTAACAAATTACCATTTTCTATTTCTGCTGCAACATTACCATCACCGAAACGTTCACTACTTTGAATCAAGGTGAGTCTTATATTAATCTGCTCTACAGACATCTCACTTGGTACTATGTTTCTCGGCTGTTGTTCCATATGTTTTCCATAATCTCTATCCGGCTTCATAAGGTTAAACACCTGCCAAATCCCCTCTGGATAGATTGGAAAGGGAAAATAATTCAATCCATTTTTTGATGGCGGTGTTTTCCATTCAATTTTCCGTATTTTACACAACAGCTCTATACACTGCCACAGCTTTTCTTTATCAATAGATACCAACAATGAATCACCTGTATAATCGAACATAGCATGATATATTTCCTGTCCCATAGCAAGCATCGTATCATCTAATACAGCAAAATAGACTTCCATATCCACAAAAGAATCAAGAGAATCTGCAACTGCCCTTAGTGCCACTTGCCACGCTTCTTTCTTTGGATAACCATATATACCAGAGGAAATTAGAGGAAATCCTATAGATTTACATCCATTATCCCGTGCTAAAAGCAATGCCGTTTGATAGCATTTTCGAAGCAAATGTTCTTTATTATGACTGCCACCATGCCACTGTGGTCCAACAGCGTGAATAATATATTTGGCTTTCAACTGAAACCCTGGTGTGATCACAGCATTTCCTGTATCGCAATGACCTATCTTCGTGCAAGCATCTGTCAATTCATTATATCCGGCTTCTTTGAAAATAGCTCCGCATACTCCACCGCCTGCCCACAATCCTTCATTGGCAGCATTAACCACACAATCGACATCTAACTTTGTTACACTTTTTTTAACAATATGTATGCGTTCCATAGATTTTCCTCCCCTATGTGTATGATACTTTTATACAACTACATATTTGATTCTTTTTACTAGATATTTTCCAAAGTCTATATTGGATTGCTTATCAATGAACGGCTCTTTTTTTATTTCAGTTATACTTCATAGGGTCAGACTCAGACATTCTTGCATGGCTGTTCGCTGATACTCCGAAAGGAGCATTTGCAAATGGAGTATTATATACACTGGTGGAAAGCGCCAGAGCGAATGAACTGGATGTCTATGAGTATCTGAAATATCTGCTCACTGAAACGCCAAACAATCATCATCTGGAAGATCCATCCGTTATCGACAGTCTTCTGCCCTGGTCAAAAGAACTGCCAGAGCAGTGCCTTTTAAAAAGGAACAGAAAAAAGTGCCTCAAACATTGATGTAGGTATTATAGCAGGAACTCTGGCTTTTTTCTTCTCTCTTTCCACTCTATTTCCGATTTTATAATTCTTTTATAGATCTTTTAACTCTGCTTTATCCTTTTTAGTTGTACTTCACAAGGTCAGACCCAGACATTCTCTACAACCCCAACAATCCTGTGTGCCATAGCAAAAGAGATCGGTGGTTTCGACAAGATAAGCAATCTTTATTACGACGGGAACTGGAACGAACACTGGTATGCCCGTGTGACTATTGGGAACCAGACAAAAGATTACACGTTTTGTCCGGATGTGAGTACTGGAGACATTGGAGAAATTCGGAAAATAAATTTTATGGACACTTCCAAAATGACAAAAATTTATTAACCAAACAAATGAGCAGAAACAGCATTAAAACTGTTTCTGCCCTGTTGTTATAAATCTATATTATCCATTTTTGTATTACCACTCTTGCGGTAGATTTTCATATATTTTCCGCTTGTATCCAGAGTACTCCGATTCCACCTGGCGGTATATGTCTGCTTTACTTTTAATTTGACGTATCCTTTGTACAATTTTAATGTTCCAGTGCCGGAATTGCCCCATGTATCTTTCCACTTAAAAGAAACTGTGTTTCCTTTACGCTTTGCTGTAATGGGAGCAGTCGCATAGATAGGCGAACCATTGACTCCCAGTTTTTCAAGCTGAAGCCTGACTTTGGTACTGGTAACCTTATTTACAATGACGGAATAGCTCGGCTTGATGGTGACCGTCATATTGCTTGAAACAGACCATGTTTTTGTGTAGGTCCCGGTGTATTTACCGGAAGCTGCTTGGGCTGGCTGGTAAAACGTAACAGTAATCATGATAGTCAGCATTAAGAATAGTAATCTGGAAAACCTTTTTCTCTTCATGGTAATCAAATCCTCCTTTATGTTTATAAACATATTGTACTACTGGATTTATATGGAAACAAGGACGAAATACGGATTTGGAAGTTTTAAAAACCTTGACCAGGGCGAATATGAAATCACAGAAATTAAGACTAAGCCTGCAGAAGTACAGGCATTTTGCTATTATCAAACCAGTCACAGAACCCTGCCATGTACAGCACAGAGGAATCCAGTCTGGTAAAGATACTCTTTTCTTTCAGGGAATTCCATTCGTAGAAACCGCCTGCCGGAATCAACAGCCGGTGATATAAGATCCCGTTTTGAAAAGAAGGTTTATCCAAAACAGTTTCTACCCTTGCATTGATGACCAGACCCTTGCTTTTTGACAGGGGATATCCCCATCTGCATATACCCAGTTCCAGTCCGTGTTCTGACTGTCCAATGACTGGTGCGACATCGGTCGGACGGGTATCTCCTTGTGCCAGCCAGATCCTCCCATCTATGTTCTGTACCACTCTGGAAATATCTTCCGTCATACCGGGATCAATGTAATATCTGCTGCACATAGTTCTCTCCTATTTAAGAATTCATGTACTGACAGTACGTTAGACTTGGATGATTTTCCTTAGGGTACTATATTTTGATTTATCTCTGCAGTCAGATCCTACGTACTGAAAAAAGGAGTCCAAATGACTCCTTTTTCTAATGCATATCAATTATTTTTAAAATATCGTATATCCGCCATCTACAGCCAAAGCTGCTCCATGGATGAAACTAGCTTCGTCTGATGCAAGGAATGCAATGGCCTGTGCTACTTCGATAGGTTCTCCAGGACGTTTTGCCGGACTCATTCCAATCTTCATTGTTACCGGATGCTGTGGAATTGCAAGCACACGTGCAATCATATCTGTTGCAATCGGTCCTGGAAGAACAGCATTTATACGCACTCCTGTACGTCCATGATCCAATGACATCTGACGGGTGAGTCCAAGAAGGCCATGTTTAGCAGAAGTGTAAGCAAGCCCTCCGCGGCCAGCTGCGGTTGCTGCCATGGAAGCTACATTGACGATGGTTCCAGCTCCTTGTTTTTCCATAATAGGGATTAGTTTCTTGCAAAGAACAAATGGTGCTGTGAGATTTGTTGCAAGAACAGTGTTCCATTCATCCATTGTGATCTGATCCATATTGGCAGTTGTTCCGCCTACTCCTGCATTATTAACGAGAATGTCTATTTTTCCGTAGGCGTCCAGAGCTGTTTTAACCAGGTTATCAAGACTTTCATCAGATGTCACGTCTGTTTTACAGAAAATTGCTTCTCCTCCGGCTGCCTTGATTTCATTCACACAGCTTTCTCCCAGTTCTTCCTTTGTTCCAACAACTATGACTTTTGCTCCTTCTTTTGCAAAGAGTTCTGCGGTTGCTCTTCCGATTCCTCTTGTTGAACCGGTAATGATTGCTACTTTGTTTTCAAACTTCATGGCAATGCCCTCCTTATCTTCTTCCTGTTTCCATGAATGCTGTTCTGTCATACCGTGCGGTAAGCAGATACGGTGCCAGAACATCTGCGTCAATCTCTTCACATAAATTCAGTTTATGAACCATCAGATCATTTGAGGAATACGCACCTCCAATGACTGTTCTGATTGGAAGTTCTCCCCATGGATCATCAATGGACGATTGTAATTTAATCGCTGCAAAACCAGGCTCCCATGAATGGTAATTGTATTCACAGAGATTCTGAAGCAGAGCACCATTCTGGAAATGTGATTTTCCTTCTTTATCCGGTTCGCGGTCAAGGTGGAAGTAGAAACCACCGCCATATGTCTTTTTACCGGCTTCTGGGAACTGATACAGCATTCCGGTCATTGCGTTATTATATTCACCAATCTTGAGATCAATATTTACAAGTTCAGTACCACGACGGCAGACTTGAGCGGTCACATGATCATTGTTTCGACGGATTACAAATTCAGATCCCAGTTTCTTTGGAATTGATCCATTGTCACGTCCACACTGAACTGCCATTTCTGCACCGGTTCCCCCAAGTACAAGTCCTATTGGATATAATCCAAGCTGTGTTCCATATGTACAGTAAACACCAAGGATTGCTTCATAATAATCATCAGCAAAGGTAGGCTCCTTAACATGGCACACAGATACCGTAACTACAGGCACGGAAAATGGTTTTAACGGTGCAGGCAGAACCTTTGCAATCGCCGCAGGATCGGTGAGGTATGCAAGATATATTCCCTCCTGATTTTTCATAAGAGATATCTTACCGAAATTAGGCATTTCCTCCGGAGCAGTGATAAAGCTTGGAGTTTTGACAGATGTCTTAAACAATTTCCTTGCTGCTTCAAAACCACTTCTGGATGCAGGAGCAATCGTACCGTCTTTCACAGCATTTCCGATAGCCTGAGCATGGATTCCTTTTTCTTTTAATTCTTCAACAAGATGGTTGTCCGGACGGAAACCAAGGGAAAGAACAACAGCATCTGCAGCAACTTCCACATTTATCTTATCGTTCAGTCTTTCAAGTACAACTCCATCTTTTTTGATCTCTTTAAGAGCATATGCCATCATGAACTGGGCATTGTATTCTTTCAATCTTCCACATACATCTGCAACATTTGTATGATTTGCATTAGGAGCAACTTTGTCAAGCATATCCGCAAGTACAACGGTATTTCCTTCGTGACAGAGATATTCTGCTGTTTCAAGTCCCGTAACACCTGCTCCGATGATCATTACTTTTTTATTCTTCAGTCCGGCTTTTCCGGAAAGAATATCTTCGATTGTATATACATTTTCTCCGGTTATTCCGGGAATAGATCCTGGAATGACAGATTTAGAACCTGTTGCTACAAGTACCGCGTCCGGATTCATTTCTGCAATTTTATCCGCAGTCGCTTCCATATCAAGTTTTAATTCAACTCCAAGTTTCTCAAATTCAACATTATAATAATCAGCAATCCAGCCCATACGTTCTTTGAAAGGAGGCTTCTTTGCAAGGTTTATCGTACCTCCAAGCTCACTCTGGCGGTCAACCAATGTTACCTTCATGCCGCGTTCAGCAAGTGTTTTAGCAGCGATCATACCACATGGTCCGCCACCCACAACTACTACCTTATGTTCCTGAGTGTCATATTCTGCATTTCCATAAAGACGTTCGCGGCATGCACGTGGATTAACTGCACATTCCGCAGGAATACCCGCGCCCATCCATGCATTCAGGCTCTCAAAGCAACGCAGACAGTTGATACATTTACAAATTTCATTCTCTCTTCCTTCAAGTACCTTGAGTCCCCACTGTTCGTCTGCGAGCCAGCTTCTTCCCATGGAGACAAAATCAACAATACCTCCTTCCAGAAAACTCTCAGCTACCTGTGGTTCACGTATGCAGGAAACTCCTATCACTGGAATAGAAACGTGATCTTTTACGGCCTTGATCAGATCTTTTCTCCAACCCTGGGGGAAGGAGATCGGCTCTACACATACACTTCCTGTCTCGTATAAACCAACAGACACATCAATAAAATCAATCCCGCATTTCTCAAGCGCCATTGCAATCTTAACTCCATCCTGGATATGGATATAATCCTCTGTCACTCCTGTTTTATCCAGAAATTCTTCAACGCTTAAACGGACACCGATCGGAAAGTCCGGTCCACACTGTACACGGATTCCATTTATGATCTCGGTGATCATACGAAGTCTGTTTTCAAAGGAACCACCATACTCATCTTCGCGTTTATTTGTGTAAGGGGAAAGAAACTGTTGTAATAGATACCCATGAGCCGCATGAAGCTCTACTCCATCGCAACCCGCTTTTTTTACCCGTACAGCACCTGAGATAAACTGTTGGATCAAAGCTTTTACTTCTTCTGTTGAAAGAGCCCTTGTTTCTTGCTGAAGATATTTGCACGGTATTGCTGAAGCAGATACTACCGGACCGCCTGTAAGAGCAGTTACTGTTTCACGTCCAGGGTGATGCAGCTGGATGAATATCTTTGTCCCATATTTATGTACTGTTTCTGCAAGCTTTGCAAGACCTTCGATATGTCTGTCTTTTGAAACAGACAGCTGACGCATCATCCCTGCACCATGCAGATCGTTTACCCTTGCAATCTCCGGAATAATAAGCGCTGCGCCACCAATTGCACGTGCCTCATAGAATGCAATCATGTCTTCCGATGGAGACCCATCCATCTCCGCCAGGCTTGTACCCATCGGTGACATTACAAGCCGGTTTTTAAGTGTAATATTTCCAATTTTTCCCTGTTTAAATATTTCCTGATACATGTACACCCTCCTTTACTTGTGTCTCTTGATTATTATGGCTTAAAAATAACATTTTCATTGTTAAAAAAACAACGGCATAAATATAAAAAAGACATTGTGTATTTATGCACAATGCACTATAATTAATAATAATCTGCAAAACACTGTGCATTTTTCACAAATAATTGTAAAGAGGAGTATGAAGATGCTGTTTTCCGATCTTATTGATTATTTAAAAAATGAAAAAACTTTTAACATAATACTAAATTGTTCTACTGATCTTCATGAAATACGAGATGTAGAGCTGCTGGATGGCACTCAAACAGGATACGCCACAGATATTGTCTATTTTGGTTATCCAGATGTCTTGTCTCCTGATATGCAGCCTTCTCAATGTATCCTTGTTCGTGGAGAAAACTATCTTTTTCCTTATTCCTGCACGGATCGTGCAACAGTACAGGCAAAAGAGCTTTTTGCGGTTTTTAATGCAGCAAAACAGTTTCTTCAGACACATGAACAGGTTAGTTTATATGAAGAACTGGTTCGAAAAGGCCACTCTTCCCATAGCCTGGATGAAGTGATTAACTCTGCATCCATCAAATTAGGATATTCCTTGGTATTTTGTGACAAGAAATTCCGTATCCTGTCATATTCTACATCAATTCCGGTTACGGATAAATTATGGAAAAAGAATATTGAACGTGGATATTGTACATACGATTTCATTAAAAATGTAATGTCATTGGAAGCTGTCCAGGGGGCTTCAGCCAGCATTGAGGCTGTTGAAGTATCTTGCCCGGAATCACCATATCGTAAATGTAGTTCGAAAGTGTTTTTAAACGGTGTTCAGGTTGGTTTTGTTCTGATGATAGAAAACAATATCCCTTTTACCGCAGAACACTTAGCAGCTATGAGTGATGTAAGCCGGGCAATCAGCTCCGTAGTTGGACATTATCATCCTGAACTGTTTCAGTACACCAGTGCGGACCAGCAGCTTCTTGAAGCCTTGCTGATTGGAACTCCGGCTGATATATTGGCAGATTCCATTTCTCATCTTCGAGTATCTGATGCAATGTATGCACTTTGTATCCAACCGAAGACATTTTTGAAGGAAAATAAATTAAAGCAGCAGCTTTATCCTGTGATCCGACATATCTTTCCGGAAGCATATATGACTGTCCACGACAATGCACTAGTCCTGCTTGTACCAGATCAGAGTTCTGTTATATTTGTAGATACTCAAAAAGTAATGCTCAAAACGATGGCAGAGTATCATCTGGATGTCGGAATCTCCCTGGTTTTTTCAAAAATGGATGAATTTTACAGAGCTTATCAGCAGGCACGGACAGTTCTTGAATGGAATCACAGAATCCCTGATAACATTAAGAAGGAAATATCATGGGATCAAAGGTATCCGATGGAGCATCAAATACATCGGTATTCTGAAATTGAGTTCTACGAAATGATGAACAAGATCAAAGAACCGGAAAAACTTGCAGATTATATTCACCCTGCCCTTTACAGACTGAATAAATATGACCAGAGAACGGGAAATGAACTTTACCATACACTTGAGGTATATCTACAGTGTTTCCATAACAATAAGGAAACAGCTAACATTTTGTGTATTCACAGGAATTCGCTGGCTTATCGAATGGAAAAAATCATTGAAATAGGTAAAGCCGATTTAAACGATCCCATGACAGAGTTTCTGTTGAGAATGTCTTTTAAGCTTGTGGAATATCTGAAGATAAGAGACCTCGATCTCCCCTGATATTTAAAAAGGAAGCCCGGTATAGGCTTCCTTCAGTTTATATATTACAAACCGTAAATATCTCAAAACATGGCGTAGTGTAAACGTGAACTTCCTGATTTTGTTTTCTACGTTCCCTTGTTATTTATGCTGCAGACACACCATTTTCACCTGTGCGTGTCCGGTTTTCTACGCCGGAACGGCGGATTCCTGCAAAGATGGAGCCTGCAATATTATGCCATACACTGAAAATAGCACCTGGAAGAGTTGCCAGTGGATTGGCTACAAAGTTAGCTGCTGCCAGAGAAACTGCCAGTCCGCTGTTTTGCATGCCCACTTCAATAGCTATAGCTGTTGCCCGTGTATATTCTACATGGAAAATTTTTGCTGCAAGGAGCCCAAGCATCATACCACAGAAATTGTGGATCGCAACAACGCCAAGGACCAGAACTCCGCAGCTTAAGATTTTCTCTGCATTAATTGCCACGATTCCGCCAATGATCATAACAATGGCTACAACAGAGATCAATGGCATAACATCTGAAACTTTATCTACATGATCTCCTGCAAGTGTACGGAGAAGGATTCCAAGAAGTACAGGAACCAGAATTACTTTTACAACAGAAAGTACCATTGCCCAGAAGGATACTTCCACCCAGGCACCTGCCAGAATGTACACAAGAAATGGAGTCATAACAGGAGCAGCCAGAGTGGAAACGATGGTCATTCCTACTGAAAGTGCAACATCACCGCCTGCAATATAGGTGATCACATTGCTGGCTGTTCCACCAGGACAGCATCCCACAAGAATCACACCCAGAGCCAGATCTGCGGGAAGATTCATAACTTTACACAATACCCAGGCTACGACTGGCATGATCGTATACTGTGCAACTGCGCCAATGATCACTTCCTTTGGTCTGGAAAAAATTGCCCGGAAGTCTTCCAGACGTATGGTCAGTCCCATACCAAACATGATCACGCCCAGAAAAACAGATGTATAATTTGTCATCCATGCAAATCCATCCCTCCAGAAAAAGGCAAGGCATGAAAAGGCAATGATGATGATTCCAATATATCTGGATGCAAAACTGCTGATTTTTCCTATTTTCTTTAAAATATTTTCCATATATTATACCTCGTAGCTGAAGTTATCGATCAGTCTTGTTTTGCCAATATAGACAGCCATTGCTACGAGAACATTATGATCAGCTTTTTCCACAGGCTGCATGGTAAGTGCATCTACCATGGAAACGTAATCGATTTTTGCCAGAGGCTCTGCCTCGATCACTGCACGCATTTTGCCGAGAAGTTCTTCTGCGGAAATGCCTGCGTGAATGATTTCCTGTCCGAGTTTTACGGATCTGGACAGACAGAGAGCAGCCTTTCTCTCTTCATCGCTTAAATATGTATTTCTGGAGGATTTTGCCAGTCCGTCCTCTTCACGGACAATCGGGCAGCCTACGATTTCTATATCAAAATTCAGATCCTGGACCATTTTGCGGATGATGGCCAGCTGCTGAGCATCCTTCTGTCCGAAATATGCTCTGTCCGGGGCTACAATATGGAACAGCTTGGTTACAACTGTGCACACACCTTTGAAATGGATAGGACGTGTTTTTCCACAAAGTGTCTCAGATAATGTATCGATACTTACAAATGCATGGGGATCATGATACATTTCAGAAGGTTCAGGGCAGAAGATCAGGTCTGTGCCAAGACTTTCACAGAGTTTGCTGTCGCGTTCGAAATCTCTTGGATATGCCTCAAGATCCTCTGTCGGACCAAACTGTGTTGGATTGACAAAGTCAGACACAACTACAATGTCGTTCTGTTCTCTGCATTTTTTGATCAGACTTGCATGTCCCTCATGAAGAAATCCCATTGTTGGAACAAGACCTATAGTTTTACCTTCTTTTTTCCATGCTTTGATCTGTTTTCTTGTTTCTTCTACTGTTTTTGTTACCTGCATTGTTATCTCCTCTTTCTCGGTCAATGGACCGGTATCATAGTTTTTGAGATAGCCTCTTTTCTGAATTCACTTTCATCTTATGATAGCCTCTAATCTGATATCAACGTTTTCAGGCCATGTCTTTCAGCAGACCATGTTTCTCATAATTGGTCACTCTGCTGATCTTATTCTCTTCATCTACAAATACAACTGCAGGCTTATGAGTGCGTGCCTCTTCAGGCTCATATCCTGCGTAAGCCATGATGATAATCTTGTCACCTGTGCTTACACATCTTGCTGCTGCTCCGTTCAGACAGATCATACCGCTTCCGCGTTTTCCGCAGATTGTGTATGTCTCGAATCGACTGCCATTGTTCACATCTACAATCTGAACTTTCTCATATTCCAGTATTCCGGCAGCTTCCAGCAGTTCTTCATCCACAGTAATGCTTCCCACATAATCCAGTTCAGCCTGGATAACAGTTGCTCTGTGGATTTTTCCTTTTAACATTTCTATTGTCATCTTATATAGTCCTTTCCTGCGGGAAAAATCAGAGTCAAGCAGCACCATAAAAAGGAAATATACCTTTATGATCTGCAAAAAAAGCGCATCAGGATACACTTTGACCCTGAAACGCTTCTGATTGATTCCCTGTATATTGAGTCCTGTTTCTGATACATAAAATATGTTTTACTATTCCATAGATTATTGGAAATCTGATTTTTTGTATCATAAATACCGGCTCGTATCTTTTAAAATTACATACATCCCTCCGTTCCCGTTTCCGGATTCCGGCTGGCTGCTTTTATATAAGATTCCAGTGATTTCAGCCAGAGTATAGTTTTGAGTCCAAATACTATCTCTGAATGGTATTATTACATCTGGTCAGTTATTTGTCAATAAATTGTTTATTTACTGGTTACTGTTCACTCCGCGTCCAGTAATACACTGCGAAATACAATAAATATGAATCTCCTTGTGCAAAGCCCAAGGAGTATCGTTTGCTTCGCAGACTTAATTTATGCTAATCACATAAGGAACCAAAAAATCACTCATCTGACAAACAATCAGACGGATAGCCTCATCCAACCGTACCTTCCCGGGAGTTATTTCCAATTCGTTCATATGTGCAAAGAAATTTTTCCGAAAGACTTCATACGGCATCAATAACTCTGCCGCAAACAGGTTTGTAATCTGAATGTCAGAAACTAAACAGCTATTACCATAAAAATAAAAAGTTTCTCTTTATGATACAGCTCTCCGAACACTGAAAGAAAAATCTGTCGGAAATAAGCTGCCTTCCACGAAATCCCTCTATGCTGAAAAAGACCGACTTATTGAATTGCGAAATATGCAACGGGAAGATTTTTCTAACCGCCGGAATTATGAACGGGAGTTTCGTACCGTGTCTGCCAATATTGATATGATCCTTGGGAAGAGCTACGAACAGGAACAGCAGATTGAGAAAGAACAGAATTTATAAATTTCCTGTTTTCATGCTTTCTAAAAAGAGGTATTATATAAAAAAACGCAGGAGGTATATTCAAATGAAAGCACATAAATATTGGTCACTTGGTGCATTGGCAGCCATGATTGGAACCTTTTATACCGGCTATAAAAACATGAAAACTGCTCACAAATATTTTGCTTGCAGCTCTCTTCTCTGCATGATTATGGCTATCTACTCCGGTCATAAAATGATTTCTGGTAAATCCAGAAAAAAGAAAAATTCTGTTTCTAAAGAATCTGCAGAATAATCAAAACTAAAGAAATGTTTACATAGGATTATAGATGCCAATATAACTGAAGCCGGTGATAAATATGATGCCCTCACTGAAACCTATGTGATTTTTATTACTGAAAATGATGTATTAAAATCCGGGCTTCCAATCTATCACATTGACCGCATCGTCCAGGAAACCGGTGAACCATTTGGCGATGAAGCTCATATTATTTATGTAAATTCCCAAATCAAAGACGAAACAGAACTCGGAAAATTAATGCACGATTTTTCCTGTACCGATCCGAAAGATATGTATTATAAAATACTTGCTGACAGGGTACGTTATTTCAAAGAAGATGAGGAAGGAGTTTTGACTATGTGCAGAGAAATGGAAAATATGCGAAAAGAAAGTTCTCATGAAAAAGCCGTAGAAATTGCTAAGCGTATGCTGGCTTCCGGTAAACTCACTTACGAAGATATTGCCGTTTTTACAGACCTGACCTTAGAAGAAATCAAGGCTCTGGCTGTACAGAAAACTGCATAAAAAAATGACTCCCCATGAAACGCATTTAATATACATATCATGTGGGAGTCATTTATTGTTACCATCCCTACTACCTTGCTGTCTACGCTTAGCACGTTACATTACTGCAACACACCCAACTGCTCTTTTTATCTGCTCTGAATCTGATACTTTCCTAATGAATTTTAACAGATAATGGATGATATGGGTATGGTATCATGTGTTAAATTTTTAAGGTACAAATCTAACTGAATAGGTACGGGCTTTTGACGCTTAAATCATCTAAATTACAAAATATAAGTTTTTCCATATAAGAATCCCCTTAATTATAGTCTATTAAAAGAGTCATATACTGTTGGCTTTTTTCTTCTCTCTTTCCACTCTATATCCGATTTTATAATTCTTTTATAGATCTTTTAGCTCTGCTTTATTCTTTTTAGTTGTACTTCATAGGGTCAGGCTCCAATGTTGGGTGATGTTTTCTGGGTTGAAGGTCTGCTCTCAACTATTTATGATGTCTTTCTCGACCAGATAATTGATGGACAGATATATACGAAAGCGGCCGGCGAACGTGATCCGGCAAGAGAGCACTGGACCCGGCTGCAGGAACTGAACCTTGCCGACAATGCCCTGCTCATTTTTGACCGTGGATATTACTCAAAAGAATTATATGAGGACCTGGTTTCCAATGGATGCAACGTTTTGATGCGTTTAAGAAAAGACAATAAATTTTGCAAATTAGGTTCCGATGATTTTTCATGGACAGCTACTTCCGCAAATGGCAAACCGATCCTTTACCGGGTTGTAAAAGTTCCTCTGCCCCAAAAGTCCAAGGAAGCAAATGAGTATCTGGTAACTAATATTATAAATCCATCTATCTCTCCATCCTTGTTATATAACCTTTATTTTGAACGCTGGAATATCGAAACAAAATACAGGGAACTAAAAGACTGGTGGGAACTGGAAGAATTTACAGGGACAAGCTGTAATTCTATTGAGCAGGAATTATATATAAACCTGTTATTCTCCAATATTGCAGCGCTTGTCAAAACAGAAGCTGACAACATTGTAAGGGAAAAAGCATTTGTAAAAAACAAATGGGCATATCAGGCAAAAAGGACTTTTATCATAGGCGAAGTCAAAGCTCTTATGCCCAAGTTCCTTTTTATGTCCATGGAAATACTGCCAGTTATCATGAATTTAATCATAAAAGCATCAAAAAAGCGTTCACAGATTCACCCTGGCAGATGCTATGAACGCTCTAAAAAGAACAGAGACCGGAAACACATTCACACAAGAAAATCCGTTCTCTAAACACATACACAAGATATAGCCATTTTGAAAGGCCTATCCTGTATAGGTCTATTAAACTATACCATAAATTCTGCAATAAGGCGATATAATTTTTTACTATTTAATTTTTAAAGAACATATTTTAATACATACAGGTATAATTCATTTAAGTTGACGCTAAGTTCCCAACATTGGGGTCTGACCCCAATGTGGACCCCAATGTGGTCTTGTCTTTCAGCGCTTTCTCAATTTCGTCAATTACGATCTTTAATGCTTTAATTCGGGCATATTTCTTATCAACAGATTCCAGTACATGCCATGGAGCAAAAGATGTATTGGTTTTTTGAAGCATCTCATCTACTGCCACTTCATAGGCATCCCATTTCTCACGGTTTCGCCAATCTTCGTCTGTGATCTTCCACTGTTTTTCAGGATTGTTCTGACGCTCCTGGAAGCGTTCCAGCTGTGTGTCTTTGTCGATCTGTACCCAGAATTTAATAATAACTGCGCCCCAGTCCTTGAGTTCTTTTTCAAACTCATTCATTTCGTTATAGGCACGTTTCCAGTCGTTCTCGCTGCAGAATCCTTCCAAACGTTCTACCATAACTCTGCCATACCAGGTTCTGTCGAAAATGGCGATATGTCCATCTTTTGGAAGTCTTGTCCAGAAACGCCATAAATAGTGTCTGGCTTTCTCATGTGGTTCAGGACTTGCGATTGGATTTACTTCATAACCGCGAGGGTCAAGGGCCTCTGTGATTCGTTTGATGTTGCCGCCTTTTCCTGCTGCGTCCCATCCTTCATAAGTGATGATGACAGGAATCCGTTTTCTGTATAATTTGTTGTGAAGTTCTCCGAGTTTGCTTTGAAGTTCTTTCAGTTCTGTTTTATATTCTTCGTCATCCAACGTCTTGTCCTTAAGATCGATATCTGCAAGATGTGGAATTTGCTCCAGTGGAAATACATTCTGCAGGATTGGGACAGAATGTGCCTGATTCTGCATGGCTACTTCGATGTTGCTTACCATAGCTTCAAGTATTTGAAGTTCTGCCCATTTTCGGTCGGATGCATCTATGATGTACCATGGCGCTGTGGATGCGTTGGTGTCGGACATATACTGCGAGAAAATCTTTGCACATTTTTTGTAATGGTCATTCTGCCATTTATCAAAGTTTGATACTCGCCATTTTGTATCCTTATGAGACAGAAGTGCTTTCTGACGCTCTTTCTGGTCTTCTTTGTCAATCTGCATGAAGAATTTCAGAACCAGATAGCCGTTATCTGTGAGCTGACGCTCGAAGCGACGGATACTGTCGATTCTCTGTGTGTATGCTTCTTCCTCAATTTTATCTTCCAGACATTCTCTGCATGTCTGCTCCATCCATCCGGAATCCAGAAATGTGAATTTCCCTGCTTCCGGGATTTGTTTAAAATAGCGGTACAGGAATGGATATCTCAGGTCTTCTGCTGTTGGTGTGGACATTGTGGCTACTTTGAAGAAACGTGGGTCGATGTTCTTGATTACTTTTCCAATAGTACTTCCTTTGCCAGAAGCGCCCCAGCCCTCGAAAAGTACAATGACTGGTATCTTGTGTTCTTTGATCTTCATCTGGAAATCATAGAGCTGATTTCTGGCAGTCTGCAGGCGTTCTTTGATTTCCTCCTTTTCCGGCATATGCGCCGGGGTCCAGTTTTTAAGCATAATAGTGTCCCCCTTACTTTGGCTTCTGGATAAATGTTGATTATTTTGCAAAATGGGTGTTAGTTTTTGTTACGGGCTGCATAAAGATAGTTCCATGTTACCATTTGTCTTTCTGAGTTAATGATAACATGGAACCGAAATAGAGTAAAGGCAAAAGCAGCTACATATATCGTTTTATAGCTTTCACTTTTCCATTCTCGACTTCAATATGTAAATTTCCCCCACCCTTTAAAAGTTTCTCTTTCTTCATTGGGAAACATCCTACATCATCATATTGTAAATACTTTGTTTTCGAAGTTATTGCAAATGTCTTTTTCCCATATTTTACATAATGATATTTATCACGTACTATTTTCTCTTTTTTGCTCTTTAAAAATGAGCCATAAAAAGTGATGCTCTTCGAATTAATTATTATCTTTGTTGTTCCGGGAAAATAACCTTTTTGGGATCCCTTGGTCTTATTATAATTAGTCTCATAATAAATAATACCTTGATTCTTTTTCTGTGCTGCATTTACTGGTATTACGCTCTCACACAGAATTACACATAAAAGCACGATAACTGCAATTAATGTCTTATCGAAAATATTGTTTCTTTTTATTATTGTTCCTTCTCTCTGCATTTGTCTTCCTCCATTTCGTAGTGTGTTGTGTTTCTTGTTGGTATTATCATAACATACTTCCAATGCTCGGAACCCTTTCTTGATGAAATGCATTACTTTCCTGATAGATAACCTATTTATTTTTCTGTTCTCTACAAACTTTACATTTTGCCATCCCTCTTGTCCTATCAACAATAGCTGCGCTCCATTCATATCCACAAGTACTACATTTCCACCAGACTTTTTTTCCTGAACCTGCTGTAAGGAAAGTCGGATCATATTCTACATTTTTGAGAAAATCCCATTCTTGCAAAAGCATCTCATGTGTTTGGCTCAACGGCTTTACACCTTTTTTTAATATAGTTTTTTGACGAGCCTGTGCCTGCTTTATTCTTCCACAGGAAGGGCATCCTGTTGCTTTTTTCCTCGTTCGCATCATGCCTGTAGCCTGCCATTCAGTACCACAAGCACTACATTTCCACCATATTTTTTTGCCATAGCCTGATGTAATTTTATATGAATCTAAATTCATATTTTTCTTCCAGTCCCACTCTTTCAATAACTCTGGATGCAGTTCCGCTAATGATCCACTTTTCTTTACATATGTAATTTGTACATTTTGTGCACGTTTTCTTTGATTACATTTTTTACATCCACTGCCATGTAGCCTATCTGATACCTCTTTTTTCCACTCATATCCGCAAATGTGACATTTCCAGTATGCCTGTTTCTTAGTTCCAATACACACATTTTCAGGTAATGTTACGTTTCTTTCATAATCCCAGTCAGCTAAAAGCTCTTTGCACGATGCAACATCGTTATATCCTCTCAAAACCTGTCTGTTTCCACAAATTGGGCATCCACATTTTTTATCTTTTCTAGTTCGAGAGACTACCGAGCTTTTCCACGAATGCCCCTTGTCACAAATCCACCAGACTTTTTTACTACTTCCAGCTGTAATCATTTGTGGAGTTAACTTACCATTCTTTTCAGTGTCCCACGAACGTACAATTTCAGGATTTTTAGATGCAAGATCATTAAAACCAGCCAACACTCTCATTCCAGAACAATACGGACATTTTCCACTAAGAACTTCATACGCTATTGGACTTTGCCATTCATGTCCGCACTTTCCCTTCCACCACACTCTTTTAGAAGATACTGCTAGAACATGTTCTGGCTTTAATTTACCATTTTTTGAAAAATGCCACATTTCAGCACATTGTGGAAATTTTTCTGCTAATGAATTTTTCTTCTCATAATAATCTATTAGCGAATATATTTTATTACTATCACGGTTTATATCTATTTTATCAATACTAAACCCTGTATTTTTTCCAATTTTCTCTTCTATAACTTGAAAAACTATTTTTATTGCTATTTCCAGCTCAGAACTATTTTTCATCAAGTGTTCAAAAGAGGTCTCATCCAAGGCAAGGCATCCCGGCTCGCGTACCCTGATAAGAAAAATTCCATTTTTTTCACATGCCGCATTTTTCTTTAAATCTCTTTTCCTAACTGTCTCCTTGGAATGTCCATACACACCATCATATTCAATTGCTATATTATATTCTGGTATATAAATATCTAGTTCCTGTTTGCCAAGCCATTCCGGTGATACATTAGACTCTACGTTTTCAAAATATTGCTGCAAATAATATAAGATAGCTTTTTCTGGAAAAGAAACTTTTCTTTCCATATTACAAAGAGGACATCCCGTTCCCCGACTTCTATCAATTATTGTTGCTCTCCATTCATGTCCCTGTTTACATATCCACCAGACTTTCTCGCTACTTCCTTTCCTATAATTTTCCGGTAAAATCTTATTTCTCTCATAATTCCATTCCTGCATTAATTCTGGATAACGCGTTGCCAGATCATTAACACCTTTTATGATTCTCCGATTTTTACAAATCGGACACCCTTTGCTCCTACATCTATCTGCTACAGAAGATTCCCATTCATGACCTTTTGGACATATCCACCAAACTTTTCGTTTTGTTCCTGGAACTACCTCTGCTGGTGTAAGACTACCATTTTTTTCTGGATGCCAGCTTGAAGCTACATCTGGTCTACAAGTCAAAAGATCATTATACCCTTCAAGAACCTGTTTGTTTACACATACGGGACATCCTTCTCCCTTTGTCCTACTCATTATCCTCATTTTGTATGAATGACCTTTTGGACAGACCCACCATGCCATTTTCCCAGATCCTCTTGTAATTTTTTCTATAGATAAATCTATATTTTTCTCTCTGTCCCATTCCATCACTAATTCAGGACATACCGTTATCATATATTCTCTTTTCATTTTTCAATTTACCAGTAGGAATATTTATTTACAACTCTATGCCAAAATCGGCATTTCCATCTTCTCTATCACGCAACTATGCTTTTTTATTTTTTTACTATAATTAATTCCTGCCAACAACAGATCTCCATGGTAATCTTTTAATGCATCTACATATTCTTTCTTTTTAATCTGCGAAATTGCTCCATGGGCATTTTTATCCCATTTCAGTTCAATAACTGCAGCCGGTTTATCTGCGTGAAGTGTTCTTTGGATAAAACAAATATCTGCATATCCCTTCCCTGTCGGTAATTCTCTTATAATAGTATAGTATTCTCTAGCAAAATAAAATGCCAGATTAATGGTACAGCTCAAAGAGTTTTCATCATTATACTGAAGAATTGAAATTTCTTTATGTGCCTTATCAATTCCTTCCGCAACTGCTTTTTCATCCATCGTCCATAATGCCTCCAACAATTTTCTGGATGCCTCTATAGATGTGATAACTTCTTTCCAATCCATAGTACTGATTGCATTTACGTATTCTTTTGATACTTCTTTATTTGGTATGGATACTGATTCTTTCTGACTGTCATAGGTCAGATATCCAAGATGGACTAGTAACGTCAGCACATCATCTTTCGTTGCAAAAGTCGTCATATCATTACTGAAAGTCCCTGTATTGATCCTTGCACTGCTACCTGCCAACATTTTAACTACAGAATCCTTCAATCCATCCATATTCATCTGAATATAAACTTTCAATGCTTCATATGTTTCCGTCTGATTCCAGTAAGTACCAAACTTGTGGCGAAGCATGGCTTCTACTACTGATTTTGGACTATACATAGAATAATACTGATCTCCATAACGGCTATGTGTACATAATCCATATCCATCATACCAGGCTTTTGTTTCCTCAAAGCTCATGTCATATTCTCGGCAAAGTGTTTTTACTTCTTCCTCAGTAAATCCGAAATATTGTGCCATATCGCCAGGATCTGTCATCGAGTACTCAGTAAACATGTTTAATGCCGAATGAGATCCGTATTTCTTAATTGGAAGAATTCCTGTCATATAAGCTAACCCTACATAGTCCTGATCTTTTAGCCATACTCGCAGGAAGTCCAGATATTTCTTCTGTGCATCTCTGTTCTGCTGGTATTCACGAAACAGGCAGTCCCATTCGTCAATCAGAATTACAAAAGGATGTCCTGTAAAAGAGAAAATGTCCATCATTGATAAAATCAACTGTCCATCTTTAATACAATCTGGATATTTTCTTTCCAGTTCCCTCAATATTCTTTCCTGAAGCAGCTCCAGCATTTCATCCGTACTGTTTGTAATACTTAAGAATTGCTGCATATTAATACGTATTACATCATATTGATTTAAATGTTCTTTATAAGATTCTGTCTGGCTGATAAGTAATTTATCAAACAAATTTTGTGTATTCTCTTCTCTGTCATAGTAGGCCGCCAGCATATTCGCCGCCATAGACTTTCCAAATCTCCTCGGCCGGCTGACACACACATATTTCTGCTCTGTACAGATCAAGTCATTTATTTTTTCTATTAACCCACTTTTATCTACATATATCTTTGAGCGAAGACTTCCACGAAAAAGTACACTCCCTGGATTCAGATAACTTCCCATATGTCTCTCCTTTCTATTGGCAGCTCCTTTTAATTTAAAAAGATTTTATGCTTCTCTGCCTGACCGCTTATTGCTTTTTACAAATAAAGTAGTAGACTTCCTTAATTTCATTGAAATAATGATAGCATGAAAACATGTCAGCGTAAAGCTGATTTCGTCCATATAGGACTACATTTAGACTACATTTAAGTATGATTTTTTCGTTGCAATCCTACACATTTTCCTGTATAATATTAAGAAATAATTGTAACAGACAGAAGAAACGTACAAGGGCGTACAACACACATCATCGTGGTTGTATGCCTTTATTTTATATGCCAGAAGTTTGCGGACTCGGAAGCTTCTGTTATATAAAAGAGGGAATTTCTAGTACATAGTTATTTCAAACACGCTCTAGTGTACCAACAAGTTGATTTCTTGAACAATCTTGCGTCTAAATGTTTTATTTCCGCGTTGTCGTCGGTCGCCGTAGCCACCGCTACGCCTCCTTCCTCCGCCTTGAAATAAAGAATTTATCCTGCAAGATTGTTTCAAGAATCAACTTGTTGGCACACTAGCATCTGTTGCATTTTTATAAAATAAGGTATATCAAAGGAGGGCGTCTATGATCAATACTATCGCAAATTTCATTAACAGGCTGGATAGCCTGGTGTGGGGCTGGTGGATGATTCTTCTGCTGCTTGGGACACACATTTTCATGACAATCCGTACAGGTGTGATCCAGAGAAAAATCGGCACTGCTATCCGTTTATCTGTTACCAAGGATACAGAAGCTGAAGGTGAAGTCAGTCAGTTCGGTGCACTTACCACTGCACTTGCTTCTACTATTGGAACCGGAAATATCATTGGTGTGGGAACTGCTATTGCGCTTGGCGGCCCGGGGGCTGTTCTCTGGTGCTGGCTGACTGGTGTTTTTGGCATTGCAACCAAATATAGTGAGTCTCTGATCGCAGTTAAGTATCGTGTCAAAACAAAAGATGGCCGTATGCAGGGCGGCGCTATGTATGCGCTGGAACGTGGATTACATATGAAATGGCTGGCACTGCTCTTCGCCTTCTTCGGTGGATTTGCCTCCTTTGGAATCGGATGTGCTACTCAGGTTAATGCGATCGCTACGGTATGTAACGAGAACCTGAATATTTCGCCTGCATTTATCGGAATTGCAGTTGCCGCTTTGACTGCACTTGTTATCTTTGGCGGCATCAAATCAATTGCTACAGTATGCGAAAAGCTGGTTCCTTTTATGGCATTCTTTTATGTGCTTGGATGTCTGGTTATTCTGGGAATTAATTATGATTTTATTCTCCCTGCTGTCAAAACAATCTGCAATATGGCGTTTACACCTGGTGCTGCTGCCGGTGGTCTGGTAGGACGCGGTATTATGATGGCTATGCAGTATGGAATTGCCAGAGGACTTTTTTCCAATGAATCTGGTATGGGCTCTGCTCCAATTGCCGCAGCTGCTGCCCAGACAAGAAATCCTGTTCGCCAGGCTCTTGTTTCCAGTACCGGAACTTTCTGGGATACGGTTGTTGTATGTCTTATGACAGGGCTTGTTCTGGTTACCAGTATTATGAAAAATCCTTCTATTGATATGGGAAATATCACTGATGGCGGTGTACTTACTACTCTGGCTTTTCAGCAGATCCCGATTCTTGGGCCTGTGATCCTGGTAGTCGGAATTATTTCTTTCGCATATTCTACAGTTCTTGGATGGGCATATTATGGCGAACGATGCGTGGAATATTTTGCAGGCAAAAAAGGACTGATTCCTTATCGTGTTCTTTACATTGCTGTTGCCGCTATTGCACCGATTATTTCACTGAATCTGGTATGGACTGTTGCAGATATCCTGAACGCCCTGATGGCAATTCCAAACCTTGTGGCGGTTCTTTTGCTTTCTAATGTGATCGTTAAGGAAACGCGGAAGTATATTGATCATCTGGATGCGAAGGATGAGACACAGATTGAAGTTATTGATAAATGATGAGATTTTAGAAATAGCCAGGAAACTTCGAATTTTGGTTTCCTGGCTTTCTTTTACGATTTTATTTATAAAACAATTACTTTTATCTGGATACTTTATTTTTCACAGTCGACCATCCACTATACACTTTCTTTCCCAGCGCATTATAAGAATATGCCCGTATTCTGTAATAGTATTTCGTTCCTTTTCTTAATCCTGTGTTAGTGTATCTTACAGTATTTCCGGATTTGATGGTTGCTACTTTTCTATAAGAACCTGTAGTACCGGCTCTACGGTAGATTTCATAGCCTTTTGCATTCTGGGATTTCTTCCAGGAGATTGTCAACCTCTTTGCAACTTTATTGGATATTCCACTGATAACCGGTTTAGAAGGCTTCACGGTATTGTTGTCAACATCATAAGCTTTATCTGTCATCTGCAGAACAGAATTTGCACCGGTTCCGTAGGTGTCTCGGGTATCCTTATCATATTTGAAATATATATTGCCGCTTTCGGTTTCGTAAGTATAACCTTTTGAAACACTGCCATAAGATGGAGTATTAAGGAAAAGATCTCCGTCCTCTCCTACTGTACCTTTATCACTGTTTGTGATGTCTGCCATGTAGTATCTGCCATCCTGCTCTACAATATTCCACATATGAGGTCCAGCACCGGTTCCGCCGTCCATGTCTCCGGTTACTGTATAACAGGTAATATCACTGAGGTCACACAGATACTGGAATGCTTTTGAATAGCCCTCGCAGACTACCTGTGTGGAATCATCTCCGTCAAACACCCAGATCAGCTGCCACGGATCACCATAGCCGTCTGCGTAAGAATCCGACATTGCTTCATCATTATAGTCTGTCAGATAGCAGATCATTTCCTTATAAGCAACCAGTTTCTCTGTCACAGACGAATTCTTAAATTCATTTACAATCTGTTTTGCATTCGCAGCCGATGCTTTTGCTATATTTACCATGCTGGCATCTACCCGATATTGATCGGACGCATAGCCATTGCATACCGGCATGGATACCTCTAGATCTGTAATCCTGACAATACGTTTACCGCCACTTACTGATACAGAATAATTGTAGCTCCACTCCGTATTTGCCGTTTTCTCATACCAGTATAATTCATAAGGACAATCTGTCCGGAGACAGCTAAGAACTTTGTCTGTATCCAGATTATCAAAAGTCTGTGACACTTCCTTTTCTAACCGTGCTCCCGAAGCAGAAGTCTGCCAGCGAAGCCCCAGATCTGAAGTGATCTTGAACTTTGTGCTTCCACCTTTTGCTGCTATATTGGTTACTTTTGTTTTCATCTCTTCATAAAGAGCCTGCTGTACACCGGAAAGAACGCTCTCGCCAATAGAAGTGGCAGGAGCTGTAGCGGCATCTTTCTCGTAGAAGAACTGATTTGCATACTCCCCAAACAGTTCATCATTGTTTGACGAAGTATCGGTATTCAGACTGACTTTCTCTGTTACATGCACAGAACCATCCGGGAGTTCTTGTATTGTTCTTTCTGTAACTGTAAAATCATTTCCTGCTGCGGTATCATCCGTAATGCTGCTATCTGTAACATTGCTGTCTGTGATATCATCATCTGCACTATTGAATTCAGCAATGTCACCACCTGAAATCGCTTTATTCTCTCCGCCATCTGTAAAAACTGTGGAGTTGAAATCTGCATCCGCATTTGACTTTCCCTGATTTTTTGCTGAAGATGTTTCTTGTTCTGTGCCATTCTCAGCAGATGGAATCTGATCCGTGTTAGAAAATGTCTCTACTCCCATCCCATCTGTAAACTCGTCTGCTGCCAGTACCGGTGCTGTCAAAGTTCCTGCTGCCAGCACGAGACTTAAACTCAAACTGATAAAACTTTTTCTTCTGTACATACTTCCTCGCTCCTTATCCTTTGTTTTTACTCAATATTTCGTTCACTTGATATCTACAAATTACCTCACCGCGAAGCAGCTCCCGCATTTTCGTTCCACTGCAATGGGTGCTAAACGTGTGACGCTGCAAGCCCTAATATCTCTCTATTAATAAAATACAAGATTTCAGGAAATGCTGCAAGTGATATGGGACAAAACGACATATTTCGGGATAGTTGGCCAGGATTACTGCATACTTGGCGTGGACTGTGGTGTCTGCATCTTCGGAAGTTTTACCGTAGCTGTCGTATTGCTGCCTGAAGAATGGCTGGATCCGCCCGAGGAATGACTTCCGGAAGAATGCGAATTATGATTGCTGTGAGAGCCATGACTGCTGTGGCTGCTTGAGGAATGAGATGCATGACTTCCATGAGTGCTTGATCTATGAGAACTATGGCTGCTATGGGAGCTGTGCGATCTGTGAGAACTATGAGATCTGTGTGCGGCATAGACATCACTATCTGCAAGCATAACTCCGAGGATCACCATCATAGAACCAATCATGGCAACTTTAGATCTGGAAATGTTTCCCTCTTCCTCCTGCATAAAATCCTCGATTCCTTTTTTTATCTGCGGAAAAATATCTTTCTTATCCATTCTCATACCTTCTTTCTGCTATACACCTTTGTGAGCCTTCCATTAGTGACCTGAATTGAATATACATTATTTTTAATTTTCAACGTTGCCTTACTGTTGAGTTTTCCGTTTTTCCATGTACCTTTTATATAATTTTTACTTTTCCAGGTATACGTACCGGTGCCGTTCATTTTGTCATTTTTCCAATGACCCGTGAATTTGTCCCCATTTTTAAACCAGTAAGTGCCGCTTCCGTTTCTTTTATCTTTTGAAAAATATCCTGTGAATTTGTCTTTATTTTTATATTTAACAGTTGCTTTTCCCTTCAGATAATTATTATCCCACGTTCCTGTGATAACAGTTCCATCCGCACAATAATAAGTTCCTTTTCCCTGCTTGGAAGGGAATATATCTGGCTCCTCTTCATCCGGATCACTTGATTCGCTATCATCTACATTTCCAATATAGCTATCTCCCGTATCATATGTAATGGTTTTGACAGACGCCATTACTTCACATGGCTGTCTGATCCCTAAAGTAAGTATCAGACTGATCATCACAAAAATAAAAACTTTTTTCAAATTCTTCATTCTCTTTCTCCCTCTTACTGACACCAGGACTTCAGAATTTCTATGGTCTGCTTATCATTTTCATACAGTTTCTCAAACAGTACTTCCTGGATTCCTTTGTAAATACTGCATCTGTACTCCTCTTCCATTCTCGGATATACCGTCTTATATCTGGCATAACTGATCACCGGACAAGTTCCGCAGTATGGATGATATACACAATCACAGCAATCCGTCAGTCCTTCCAGACAGGATGCATTGACAAGCACTCTACACGCAGGTGCGCTCATCAGCTGATTATAGTCGTTATCATAGACATTTCCCAGACAAAAGCTGTCATCGCCCATTTCCGCAAGCATTCTCGCCTCATCACAGCTGTATACTTTTCCGTTATAATAATATGCCATCTGCCCGATTGCACCACCGCACGGAGAACGCAGTTCCATATAATTTCCAGCATCATGGTTAAAAAGCTTATCCAGAAAGATTCTGGCATGGCCTTCAATCATAAATATTCCTTGTCTGTTAAGTTCCAGAATATACTCAAATATCTTTCTGTAAAATTCCAGAAATTCTTCTACTATATATCCTATTGTATCCCAGTTATCCTTTGCATATCCTAACGGTGTTAATGGACGGACAATTATCTGCTCTAATCCAAAAGCATGATACTGATCTACCAACTCTTTGTACCTTGTAAGAGAATATCTGGTAGTTGTCTGAATTGCAGATACTGAAATCTCACTTTCTTTTAACTTGTGCAGGCGCTTTTCCAATATTTTAAAAGCATTCCTGTTCAAATACGGTCGGTTCCTGTTATGGAGAAGTTCATCCCCATCCAGAGATGTACAGATAGAAACCTGATTTTCTGCAAGAAACTGTATTTTTTCTTCGTCCAACAACATAAGATTAGAAACCAGTGAAAATTCAATTTTCTTATCTGTCTGCTGTGCTTTTGTGTATTCTACAATATGCCGGAGTGTCTCGAAATTCATCAATGGTTCGCCACCCTGAAACTCAAAAGTCAGGAAATGTGACGGTGCCTGCAACGCTATGTCAACAGCCCTTTCTGCCGTCTCCAAAGTCATCTTTGTATGTCTGTCAAGGTCTGTAGATGCCTGACAGTACACGCATTGCTGATTACATTGTTTCGTCAGTACAAAGATGTGCAACGATGCTCCCTGAAAAAGATTTCTTCTGTACTCCCGGAATTCTGCGCCTGCTTTCTCCACAAAATCATAAGTGCTGCCTTCATAAAGAAAATATTCATCCTTAAGCCGGCCTGCAAGTTCTTCCTGTGGATCAAGTTTATTAGTGACAAACCGCAAAAATTCATCTTTAGTCAGAAAAATATATCTTCCTAAATCGTTCGTCAAAAGATATTTATCTCTTATCTTCTTATAATTAAAATAATTTCTTTTCATCGCATTCATCATCCTAAAACTCTGACTTTATATTTTGTATAATGATAGGTGGAGAAGAAAAATCCTCCGCATTTCAATTTTTCTCCGCACTTTTCACACTGATCGAAGTATCGGATTTTATAATCGCTGATACTGTTCTTATAGCAGTACCAGTATTTCCTGTCAAAAAGACATATTGGAAAGTTATAAAGTCCCGGTTCTATCCCGCACCTGAAGCTCTCCTCCAGTGCACTTTGCAGGTAAAACTTAAGCTCATCCATTTCTATCCAAACCAATTCTCTGTTCTTCCAGGCATTTCCCAGAACTTCCATTCCCATAATATTTATGTATCTCACAGCCGGAAATTCCTGATGAATAAACTGAATGATAGAATTTAATTCCTGATAATTCAATCTGGAAACAACAATACGTATTCCAACTTCTGCACCAGTTTCCAGCAAATGGTGAATCCCAGCCATTGTCTGGGCAAAACTTCCCGGGCATCCGGCTATCAGGTCATGTTTTCCGGGCTCTGCACTATGTACCGGAATCTCAATTTTAAATTTTTTATTGGAAAAAGCTGAAAATTTCTCCGCATATTTACGATCAGCAAAACTTCTTCCATTCGAAAGCATCAAAACTTCTGCTTCCTCTGCCTGTTCCGTCATACGCTGGATCAATGGAAGTAACTGATATTTCAACAATGTCGGCTCTCCTCCGGTGATATCTACATGACTCAGATCCGAAGGCAGTAAGGAAATGTACTCCATCAGATATTCACTTGTGATATGATTCGGTCTTGTACGGGCTTTTACCGAATCCGGACACATAATACAATTGGAATTACATTGATTTGTCACATAAACCAGCGCACTGGATGAACTTCCATCGTGAAGTCTGATTACTTTTCCCTTTTGCGTAAGTTCTATTACATCTCCAGGGCAAAGGTCCTCTGTTTCGTCATTTATTATGGCAGTTTTTTCTCCATTCCTGTCAACCGCATACCAGATGTCCTCACTTTTCTCAATTCTCCAGAGACAATCATTTCTCAGATCCGTCAACTTCGTCAAATCATTCATTTTAAGCGCCATACTCCAATCAAATATGTAATCATTCCTATTAAAATAAATACCGCAAAGGGAATATATCTGACAACCATAATCTGTTCCTTGCCATACTTGGACTTCTCCCATCTCTTAATGGAATCCGCTTCCTCCTGTGTAATTCTTGACTTCGTAGTCTCATCTGTAGTAGTTGGTAGCCCTTTTACTCTGGATCCATAAAACTGCTGAACCGCGAAATAAGATAAAATCATACCAGCTTTCACATCGCATGTCCGGATCCATTCATAATTAAATCTATCCGTAAATTTCAGACTAAAATGCGTTACTACAACAAGAATCACCGTCATTCCCAACGTTCTGAAATCATATCCGCCCCAAAAAGTAAAACTGAGAAGTGAATATACCGTCAGCATACAGATGGTCCATATCTTCTTATGCTGAATCCTGGCTGATACCAGCTTATTTGTCATCAAAATTCCTATCAGAGAGAAAAAAATCCTGTTACTTTCAAAATAATCTCCGAGTACATAACTGCAGGCAGTATAGACCAGAGATAGAAATAATATGGAAAACCCTATATCCCACAACTGCTCCAGCTGAATTTTTCCCTGATGAAAGGTAACTGCCCTCTCTTTGTGAAAAACTGTAAGCCACAGGGATTCTCCGATCAGATAAATATATGCCTCAATAAAAATCAGCATAAACATGATCATGGACGGAAACAACATCTTATCCGAAACTGCATACCATCCGGCAGGATAAATAAAATTTACAAACAGCCATAATTTCGAATCGCCTGCCCCCCATAACTTCCACGCAAAAAACAAAATTGCAATCACAAGTGCCGATAACAGATTCGTCAGGAACAGAGAAATAAGCTCTCTGTGCCAGAAATAATATAAAAATGCCAGCACAATTCCCGGACACATTCCTGCCTTCAGCCATTTGTTGTAAATTTTTCCCCGCTTCCAGTCTGTTACTGCTGCAACTGCACAAATAAAAATAAGATATAAAAGCATAAGGTATTCAACATGGCTTGCGAAATAATCAGTCATACAAATCACCCATATTCTTAATCGTTGCTATCAGAACATAATTTCTGAATTCATTTAATATCATAAACAGTTCTGTCCTGCATTTTTCAAAACGCAAATGGTAATAATTGTCTTCTTCTACAACTGAGATATCTGCAAGACTCCCAAAAGCCGATACTGACATTTGAATCGCATCACGACTGTAGATTTCTTTATTTAATAACAGACTATTCTTCATCCTTCCACGCCTCTGCAATCTCTTCCAGATTATACTCTTCATCGCTGTCGATCTTTTCTTCCGACTCTTCCTGCGGAATAAACGCACTATATAAAGCCCGCGTCACAATCAACTCACGAATCTGTCTGGTATCATTACCAATAGCCAGCTTCATACTCTGATCCAGCAATTCATTCTGAAAACACCCTGCATCTTCAAAATCCACAGCCTTCATTCCTCCATCAGCTGCCCGCTCCTTGCTGGAAAAAAAGATCAAATATTCGTCAGAGTTCTGATCATGTGAACTTCCAGTTTTTTTCCGCCTAAATCGAGTGTCGCTATATCTGCGACTCAAAATAATTCTATTTTTCCGTCTTTTCTCTATCTGTTCCTGCATTCAAAAAGTTCGTGATCTCCTCATATGACCGCCCACTTTTTACAACCGCTGACAGGATCTCTTCTTTTCTTATGGCATCCCGCTTGTCTAACAGTTCTTTCAGATTTGCTGTTGCCTGGTCATACTTTTTCTTCGCTGCGATCACATCAGCCTCTGCTTTTTCAATCTTTTCTTCCAGTGCTTCCTTACTTGTTTTTCTTGTTCTTGCCATCTTTATTTTCCTTCCTTATTCTGCTTTTTTCAGTTCCTTACTCAGCTCTGATGCAAAATATTTTATACTGTTCGCATCCAGTCCAAAGGCTTTCAATATTACTTTCTGATTCGCTGTTACTGCATGATCCAGACGGTATATATTGTCTAACTGACGTACCATTTCTATTTTTTCCAGCTCTTTTATTGCCTCCGGTACCGTCATATAGTTCGGTTTCTTATCCAGTTTTTTCATCTCTTCTTTTAGTTTTATATACATCTTGCAGCGCACTATCATGGCTACAAATTCAACAAATATCTTCGCTCCTGCTGATTCTTCTGAATACACCCGGATGCTCTTATTCCCAAAATATGATTTGTCTCCACGGAATAGTTTCTCCGATACATCCCTGCTCTTATACAGTTCGATTGCTTCCTTCGCACTCATCTTTTCCGATGTAACGATACAAAAATATCCAGCCAGATCCAGCTCTCTTTCTACCACGCTGCACCGTTCTTCCGGTAGTATAAAAGCCTGGCTCTTTTCATCATAATGAAGGTTAAAATACTTCTCAAATCCAGGACCGAATTCCTTTACTTTATTCTGGTACTTTTTCAGATACTGCGTCATCTGGTTGATCCGATTTTCAATCTCTATCCGTTCTGCGCTTTCTTTGGAAATACTATGATACAGATGAAAATAACGCTCTTTTTTATCACTTGCATACAGTTTGTGCCGTATTGTCTTTCCGTAAACTCCATATTCATAGATATTGTTTACCCGCTTATTTTCGAATGTCCCTTTATTTTCCAGGATCAGTTCATTCACAAGGGCAGACATCCCTTTCACCATGATAACAAAACTATACCCACATTTATCCATATATTGTATATTCTCGCAGCTGAAATATCCCCTGTCCAGAATGAATCCGATCTTCTTATAACCATATCCGGATGCTTTATCCAGCATGAACTGAAGCTGGGAGATATCATTCAGACTTCCTGGATATTTTTCATAAAATAATGGTTCCTGATTATGGATATCATACGCAACTGCATAATTAAATACCGGCTCTCCCATATCTACTTTCGGATGCCCAAATTCAACCATTTTTATATCCCCGGCCTGACAGTTTTTATTCGTTGAATCATAAGAAATATAAATCTTTTCACGGTAATTCCGTGACTCATTCCATGTATTCAGAAATCCTGTACTCTGGTCATCTGTTACTGAATTCAGGAAATCTGATACGGTTGAATCGCTGTATTGTTTCATCTTTTCCGTAAAAAGTGGATGGCTGTATGTATAATCCGGATAGTACTGCGCTGCATTGTTTTCTGCTATGATCGAATAAACAGCCAGATCTAAAAACAGCCCCATATCACGCGATCCAAAATACTTTCCAAGGATATCGTTCAAGCTGCATTCTTCTATGATCTTACGCAGTACAAAATATGTTCCTACCCTGAGACAACTGCTTCTGGAAGTCCTGTTTTTGCTTTCCGGAAGCTCTGCATCGGGGAAATATTTCAGGAAATTTTGATTCGGTTTCATGAGTTCCGGATCCGTATCTGACAGTTTTCCGATTGTTACTCTTTTGGGAAAAGTATACTTCCGGGATGGATCATAAACCCGGTCATACTCATACTCTATATATACAACATTTGACTTTTTTCTTCGTGTGATCTTGCCTTTTACAGTTGGTACTTTCACTAAAAAATCCAGATACATAGCGCCCTCCTTTTAGGCGGTTATCCACCTAAAATAATTGTACTATATTTCCCGGCTGTCTGCAATGGAAAAGCGCAGAAAACCGGGATTTTTTATGATTTTATTTTTGTTCTTTTTTCTTTAGGCGGAAAAATTACTGGAAGTTCACATTTCAATTATTATTAAATATTTTCAAATTTTTAATACCGATGTATTTTTGTCAGTAAGTTCCAGAATATATTATGATATCATTTCTCTATACTTTTTCCATTTTCTCTATGGTACAGCTATGTTTCTTCGTCTTTTTATCATAATTAATTCCTGCAAGCAGCAAATTTCCATGATAATCCTTCAGTGCATCTACATAATCTTTTTCTTTGATCTGAGAAATTGCTCCTTTTGCATTTTTATCCCATTTCAGCTCCAGAACCACCGCCGGTTTGTCTGCATGAATTTTTCTTGGAATAAAGCAGATATCTGCAAATCCTTTTCCTGTGGGCAGTTCCCGTACAATTGTATAGTATTCTCTTGCAAAATAAAATGCCAGATTGATCGTGCAGCTTAAAGAATTTTCATCGTTATATTGGAGAATTGAAATTTCTCTGTGTGCTTTATCAATTCCCTCTGCTACTGTTTCTTCATCCATGTCCCATAATGAATTAAGTAATTTTCTGGAGGCTTCTACAGATGTAATTACTTCTTTCCAGTCCATGGTGCTGATCGCATTCACATATTCTTTCGATACCTCTTTATTTGGGATCGATACTTCCTCTTTCAGGCTATCATATGTCAGATATCCAAGATGGACCAGAAGCGTGAGTACATCATCTTTTGTTGCAAAAGTTGTCATGTCATTACTGAAAGTACCTGTATTAATCCTGACACTGCCACCTGCCAGCATTTCAACCACAGAATCCTTCAGACCATCCATATTCATCTGAATATAAACTTTCAGTGCTTCATAAGTCTCCGTCTGATTCCAGTAAGTTCCAAATTTATGACGCAGCATAGCTTCTACTACCGATTTAGGACTATACATAGAATAAAACTGATCACCCTCACGGCTATGTGTCCATAACCCATAACCATTGTACCAGGCTTTTGTTTCTTCAAAACTCATACCATATTCCTGGCAGAGCGCATCTACTTCTTCTTCCGTAAATCCAAAATATTGCGCTACGTCACCTGAATCTGTCATTGAATACTCGATGAACATATTTAACGCAGAATGAGAACCATATTTCTTGATTGGAAGAATTCCCGTCATATAAGCCAGTCCTACATAGTCCTGATCCTTTAACCATGCCCGCAGAAAATCCAGATATTTCTTCTGTGCCTCTTTATCTTTCTGATATTCACGAAACAGGCAATCCCATTCATCAATCAGAATGATAAAGGGACACCCTGTATACGCAAAAACGTCTTTCATTGTCTGAACTAAACTTGTTTTCTCTCTGAAACGAATTTTTTCATAGGCTTCCTGTAAATCCATAATAAGATAGTTACGTAACTTTGAAAGCATTTCTTCCATATTGTGCGTTTCACTCAGAAATTGCTGCATATTGATTCGTATGACATCATACTGATTTAAATGTTCCTCATACGATTCCGACTGACTGATAAGCAATTTATCAAACAGCGGCCTGGTATCCTCATCTTTTTTATAATAGGCAGCCAGCATATTCGCAGCCATAGATTTGCCAAATCTTCGTGGACGGCTGACACAGACATATTTCTGTTCTGTGCAGACCAATTCATTGATTTTTTCAATTAACCCACTTTTATCTACATATATTTTTGACCGAAGGCTCCCACGAAACAACATACTTCCCGGGTTTAGATAGCTTCCCATTGTTCTACCTCCTGCGATTGTCCTGTTATTACCACTTTTAAAATAAAAAATTTCACAGTATCACTATCTTATGTACGACAATGATACCATGAAATCATTTTAGCGTAAAGGTGGAATATTTTCTAATTTCAGGTACACCTTAAACTCCGTTCTTCTGTTATTACTCTGAATCGGACTGGTCAATATCATATGTCAGTTTTGCCAAAGGTCTCATATGCCAGTTTTCCTTTTTAATGTCAGACATATATAAAGTATTCTTTAACTCTTCTCCGGAATTAAATAATTTCGGAAATGTATTCAGAATTTCCTCAATTCTTTTCGGAGTATTGATATACCGATTTCTCAGTAAATCTTTCACATAAGATTTGTGTTCATTATATAAATCACCAAGATGCAATCTTTTTATCTGTCTGTCAGCCTCAGCTTTTTTGTCTTTTGAAAAATTTTTAATTACAATTTCAAATTCATCTGATATCCCTTCTATGATCTTTACGTAATCTTTATTACCATCCTTTGTTTTTATATCAAATGAAATATCATAACCAAATTCATCTTCATATGGATATAATATAGGATCTTTTACTGTATCCAAATTTGATTTAGCTGTATTGCAAATCGAACAACATGGAACCAGATTAAATATAGATAATGCCAGATATGGATATTTTTTCTTAGGATAATAGTGATCCAGCTGAGCCTTTACTTTACCAGATTTAATCGTCATTATATACTCTCTGTTACAGTAAGGACACACAGCTATATCTATAATCCTGAGTACCTTATATGCTGCTTTTCTCTTAGAAAAATTATCAAATTTAAATATTTTTTCCAAAAGATCTTCCCCTTCTTTTTCCTGAAATTCTCCAATCATATCAATATATTTTTTCATTTCTCTTTTTGATGATAATAATAATTTTTTTAATTCATCTTCTCTCACTTTACCATTATCGCCATATAATAAATTGTATAGCTTATGAAATTTATCAGAATCATTCCAGAATTGAGCTGAACGATTCTTATTCAATTCTTTTAAAATTCCTGTAGATGCAGTTATCGCGTCATTCCAAATGATTTTTTCTATTTTCTCTTTCTGTTCTTCCGATATATTTATTTTAATCATTTTTCCGCTCCAGTTCGTTGATCAGTCTGTCTATTTCTTCTCTTTGTTTTTTTAACAGTTTCAATGTTTCAGAAATCGCATTATCCTGTTTCTTCTTTTCTATTTGTACCGGAATATTGGGGAATTTTCGTGAATACAGTTTTTGCAAACGTTTTTGCAGAATCCCCTCCCCGATGCATTCAATCATATTTTTGACGTATTGCTCATCCAGGTCAGAGTCACTGTCGTTCAGCAGAAAATCAGCAAGTTCGTTGATTTTCTTTTCTGCAAGCATTCCTAAAGTTCCGCAATCTTCCAGAAAAAAAGAATTCAAAAAAAGTGTATGTATATTACAGCCAAAAGTTTTTCTGCTGTCATTTTTCAACGCCATATAATCTTCAGCACTTCCTGACTTACCCCTACCTTTTGACAAATATGAGACATTCGTAGATGGAAAATCTGATAACAAAATAGGCGAATGTGTCGCAACAATTATCTGAACTTTTACACCAGTAAAATTAGAATTAATAAATTCTGTCATCCAACATATAAAATTCTTCTGCCATCTTGGATGAAATGACAGATCAGCCTCATCAAGCAACAAAAGAAGATTATTTACATTATTATCAATTGCACTATAAGCATATACATTTCCTGGCATCTCTTCCTTATCCACAATTGAATATAATTCAGAAAAAAATGAAAGAAAATCATATTCACCTGTACTTATATCAAAAGTAAACGTATAAAATGGAAATGCAAAATTCATATCTCCGTATTGTCTGATCAGTTTTGTCATAAATTCATATGTCCCATCATCTACCGGTACAAAAAGGTTATTCCAGACAAAATATGGATATTCAAATGTTTGTATTCTGCTTTGATTTTTTTCCAGCCATTCTATAAAATCTATCGTTTTCTTTATGCAAAGATGATCTCGGAGTTCTGATTGTAATTCATTCAAAAAAGTTAATGTGTTTCTGTAAATATTGTTTTGCTTACTAATTATATTTTTTTCAAACAACTCCCAAAAAATTTCACAGTCATGGCATGTGTCAGGTGACGGTACTACTTGCGGAATAACTATCTCTTTAAAACAATTTATGATCAACTTTTTTATCGTTTCAGCAATCCATAAGCTTACATATTCAGCAAAATCCTTATACATATTCTGTATTTTTGTCTGAAATGTACGCGCCTCGTTTTCTATTTGCGCTTCTGTAAATCCTTTCCATTTTAATTTTTTTAATTCTTTTACAATATACTCCCAATTATAATGATCATCTGTAAAAGAAATTTCAATTGTCTTAGGAAGTGGTAATGGAAGATTCTTCCCGTTTTTTTGTTTGAATTTATATACAAAATCAATCATTTGAAATTGCTGCTTATCAAAATAATTTCGTATTTTGTCTATTCTGCTGCTTGAATATTTCATTTCCACATTCATTTTAAAGTCACGATTTATTAATCCTCCAACAGAAAAATCATAATCGCATGATAAATCATTGATATAGTCCTGCCTGCTTAATATATTATGAACATATGCAACTTTATAATTTTCAGATATTTTCCTGATATTATCCTTCGAAAGTTCACAAATATGTTTTTCTTCCCCATCTGTCTCCAAATAAAATTGCAGATTTGAATTTAAACAATAGTATTCCAATTCTTCTGTTTGAATGTTTTCAAACAAAATACAAATCTGCTCTGAACCAGCTAAATTTTTGTCTTTCAGGCATCTGAACAGTTCCATTATTATATTCATCAGCCGTGTTTTTCCGGAACCATTTTCTCCAACTATGGCATAACAATCAGATATAGACTTTCCCCATAGTCCGGCGATGTAATGCTTTTCTTTTTTCACTATTATTTTGCCATTATCTTTTTGTTTTATATTATATTTTCCATTTAATATTGCTTCTGTTTTATGTTTATGGTTATCATAATCACTTTCTTTTCTTATGTATATTAATTGTAAATAATTCGCTTCCATGATATTTCCTTCTCTATTCTTTTCAGTGCATTTTCAGCAAAAATCCTTGATTTTACTGACTTTATTGAACAATTAGTTTCCTGCTTGTCTGAAAATAGTTCTTCTATATTCTTTCTTATTCCAGCAAACTCATATTCTATATTATATTTTTTCTGACATCATTTCAATAACTCTGTCATATTTTGCTATATTTGAGTCACATTTTGTATATTTTTATGTACCCTCTGGAAACAACCTTTCGTAAGTAGGTTACGCTCTGAGCGATAGTTCTCTCTGATAACAAAAAAGACAGTCACTGTGCCATGTTTTGAGGCACTTACAAAATGTTCCAACTGTTTGCAGCAAAAAGCGAACTGCATTTTCGCTTTGCAGGTAAGCGATGAATAATCACCCGGTCACGACTTCCAGGGAACTTTAAATATTCAGGTTCCCACGTTCTTCAGGTCTTACTTTTTCGATATCTATGATC
>OLRU01000092.1_pt1 | contig 98931 bp, 125 predicted proteins | sample 1672961 | NCBI WGS metagenome assembly OLRU01 (sample SAMEA3136741, study PRJEB25190) | human gut metagenome | biome: human gut; feature: human-associated habitat; material: faeces | place: Austria | collected 2013
GTGCATTTCTTCCTGCTGTCTGTATTATTTTTCCCATTTTCTGTATACCTCCATAGCACTGTTATTTATAAAGATTTTACCCACTCACTGATTTCCTGTTTTGTTCCACGGTTTAACAGGCTGCCTTCTGTGATAACCGCATCCGGTGCAGATGGCTGTAATTCCTTTACAGTATTACCGAATCCACTTCCACCGGATGTTGCAAAGAGCACAATCTTTTTGCCACTGAAATCATAGGCTTCCAAAAATGTATTGACAATTGTCGGAGCTACATACCACCATATTGCGTAATCAAATTGATACAATTCCAAAATCGGAGCTATCGTTTTTTGAGTATACGAAAACGCCCATGGTTAGGGCGTTTTCTGTAATGTCGGATGCACCCTCGTAGGTGCTGTTATCGTTTTTCGAGTAGGGATTGCATCTTTTTCGTGAGCCTTGAGGGTATAATTTAACGATACTATCGTTTTCTGAGTAGGAATCGTTAAATTTGCACCCTTGGGTTTGAAAATGCACCCTATCGTTTTTTGAGTAGATATTGTTCCTTTTTTGCGACTGCCTATATAAAAATTTAACGATAGCGCCTTTTCATGTCTGCTATCGTTAAATTTGAGCCTTTTACCTGAAAATTTCCCTATTGTTAAATTATCAGCCTGACAGGATATTCAAAAAGAAACCGTCAATTGCATTTTGAACCGTTCCTCTCCGTACACTGCATGCGGAACATCCTTAGGCATAATGAGCGTTTCTCCCTCATTAAGAATAAATATTTTACCCCCTACGGTGAATTTCCCTATGCCTTCCAGCACAGTTACCATCGCATCCCCACCGGATGCATGGGTGGAAATTTCTTCTCCTTTATCGAAGGAAAACAGCGTTATCTCCTATACCATCATAAACGGCTGGAGAGGCAGCCCTCACCCCCTGATGCAAATTCCTTAAATATTCTGTTTCAGGCAGTTCTTAATATCATCCTCCGCATTACTGATCAGCCGCAAATCAAAAGTGTCCACCAGATACTGCAGCACATTCGGACTCAAAAATGCCGGCAGGGTTGGACCCAGATAAATACCTTTTATTCCCAGACTCAGCAGCGCCAGCAAATCAGCAACTGCCTTTTGCTCATACCAGGATAAGATCAATGACAGCGGCAGCCCATTTACATCGGTATCAAAAGCATCTGCCAGGGCTGTCGCAATCTGTATTGCAGAATATACATCATTGCACTGCCCGACATCCAGAAGCCTGGGCAAGCCCGCTACTTCTCCAAATTCCAGTTTATTAAATCTGTATTTTCCACATGCCAGCGTTAAAATCATGCAGTCTTCCGGAACCAGCTTTGCAAACTCTGTATAATAATTTCGTCCGGGTCTTGCTCCGTCACAACCGCCAATCAGAAAGAAATGCCTGATTTTTCCCGCCTTTACGGCCTCCACGATTTTTTCAGCATAACTTAATGCGGCATGATGCCCAAATCCAACCAATATCTCCTGCGGCTCCTGATCTTCCGGATAACCGCCCAGTTCTATTGCCTGTTGAATGATTTCACTAAAATCCTTGTCCCCGTTTTCTTTTCTGCCGATGTGCTTTACTCCTTCCCATCCTACCACATTCGTGCTGTAGATCCGGTCTTTATAACTCTCCCTTGGCCGCATCAGGCAGTTCGTGGTCATCAAAATACATCCCGGAAGGTTGTCAAACTGCTTTTGCTGATCCTGCCATGCCCCTCCGAAATTTCCCACAAGATGAGGATATTTTTTTAATCCCTCATACCCATGACATGGCAGCATTTCTCCATGCGTATAAATATTGACTCCTTTCCCCTTTGTCTGTTCCAGCAGCATTTCCAGATCCTTGAGATTATGACCTGAAACAATAATAAAAGGCCCCTTCTTCATATGGATATTGACCTTGTGCGGAGCTGGATTTCCGTAAACCTCCGTATTTGCTTCATCCAGTTTTTTCATGACCGCAATTGCCATTTCTCCGGTACGCATGGTCATCCGGATCAGTTCTTCTACTGTAAGGCTATCGTCTGTGAGAGCCTCCAATGCCTGAATATAAAAATCATCTACCTGGTCACTGTAATAGCCCAGTTCTCTCGCCTGATGCCCGTATGCGCTGATACCTTTTAGTCCGTATAAAATCGTTTGCCTCAAAGAACGAATATCCGGATCTAAGGATTTATCATACATAATTCCTGCCAGATGCGCATCCTTTAACATCTCCGTCTTTGTTTCCGGAAGATCATAAGAAGCATGGGCAGTATGATTTTTAATCTCCCCTGCCCTTTCCCTTAAATTTTCTTTGATTTCCTGTGATTTTCTCAGCAATTTCACATGTTCCTTAGCATCAAAATTGACATTTGTAAGCGTGGTGAAAAGAATGTTTTCAATAAAACTTATTACGCTTTTTTCAATCTCCTGTCCAGCTGCCGCCAGTGATTTTCCAAAACAGCTGATCCCTTTGATCTGAAAAATCAATAAATCCTGCAGATTGGCAATTTCCGGTGTTTTTCCACAAACGCCTAACTTTGTACAGCCCTTTCCATTCGCTGTCTGTTCACACTGATAACAAAACATCTCATAACCTAAATCCATGTTATTGCTCATATACTGACCTTCCTTATCATTCATTTTTGTGATATAGTATTAGCCAGCATAAAAAAAATATACTTATCACAGGAAAAACTTCCCATATAGCAACTCTCTCTTCTGCCCGGGCTTTATCTCTTGTAGAACAGCCCATACACGCAACATAATTTCGCTCCGCCAGAAATAAAACATCCCCCGTATTATAAAACAGTAGTGTTTATAGACTTTCCCCAAGGTCTGTATGCTATACTACTGTGTTATATGGCTCAACACACCATTCTGAAGCATCCCCATTCCATGTAACACCGGCTTTTGTTACGTCTACCCATGCGGCTTGCTAAAACTTTTGTGATGCCCAGATGCGTCTTTTTTGTAAATAGTGGGCAAACTATAAACATTGTTGACGTTATCAACGCCGATTGCTATAATTTTCTCAATATATGTTTATTAATTTTTCGCAGCAAATTAAGGAGGTATGATTATGGATTTTTATAAACGGGCGCTGGCACTGCGTGAAGAAACTATCTCTCACCGCCGTTGGCTGCACCGCAACGCAGAAGTGGGCCTTCATATGCCAAAAGGACAAGCCTATATTATGGATCAGTTGAGAGGACATGGATTGGCTCCACATCCCTGCGGGCATGGAGTGACTGCGGAGTTGGGCAAGGAAGGGGGCAGAACAATCCTGCTCCGAGCGGATATGGATGCACTGCCTATGCCGGAGGAAAGCGGCGAACCCTTTTCCTGTCCAACCGGCACAGAGGCTCATACCTGCGGCCATGATTTCCATGCAGCCATGCTGCTGACAGCGGCAAAGATGCTGAAAGAAAATGAATCCATGCTGGCTGGCAGGGTCCGGTTTATGTTCCAGCCTGCGGAAGAAACCTTTGAGGGTGCGAAAGATATGCTGGCGCATGGGATACTGGAGGGTGTGGATGCAGCTCTAGCCTATCATGTCGGTTCTGGCAGGATGCCTGTGGGCTTATTCATGTACAACAGCGGCGGAACCATGATGTACTCTGTGGATGGTTTCCGAATCACAATCCATGGACGGGGTGCTCACGGCGCATATCCGCACAGTTCCATCGATCCAATCAATATCGGTGTTCATATGTACCTTGCCTTTGAATCGTTGATTGCGCGGGAAGCAGATCCCAGCAAATCCTGTGTGCTGACCATCGGCAATTTTTCCGCAGGTTCAGCACCCAACATCATCCCGGATACTGCCGTCCTCCAAGGAACCTTGCGCACCAATGACAGTGCCAGCCGCGAGAAACTGCTTCGGCGGCTGAAGGAGGTTGTTCACAAGACTGCGGAGGTATTTGGAGGATCGGCAGAGATTGAGATGATTTCTGAGGTGCCGCCGTTAGTATGTGATCCTGATATGACGAACGAAATAGTGGACTATATGAAAGAACTGCCAATCCCTGGTCTGACTCCTGTTCCTGACACATCAGCCAGTGCTTCTGAGGACTTTGCGAATATTGCAGAGAGAGTCCCCAGCGTATACATGTATCTTTCGGCAGGATATATGGATGAACGGGGAGATGCTCCTGCACACAATCCGAAAGTTCGGTTCAATGAGGATGTTTGTCCAATCGGCTCCGCTTGTTTGGCGCACTGTGCAGTCCGCTGGCTGGAAGAACACCAATAAATAAGATAAGGACATCCTGTTGAAGACTGGTATTTTTCCGAATATCCTGAATATGCGACCGAGATGAATATTCTTGCGGCTCGAAATCTCGAATCTGGAAATTTGGAAATCAGAGTTCCAGTACTCGGAAATCGCCTTTTTGTGCTTGATTACGTGTTCGTTTCTATGAGAATATTCGTCAAGGCCTTGCCGCATCTGCGGTACGCAGCAGCCTTTACGAATATTCTCGTAGAAATTATAATTCAGTATGCACAAATGTGAATCTAAAAAGTGATTTCCATATCACCAGACTTCACAATAGTCGGGGCAACGTATTACCATATGCAGATACTCATTTTTTATAGAAATTGAATGTTTCTTTGACACAAATAAGATCTAAATAACATCTTCCTCATCGAATTTTGCTAAAATCACATCCTTCATTACGTTCAAAAGATAAATACCTTGTCCCCTGCAAGGACAGCTTTCCACAATCCCCCTCTGCTAACATACCATACTCTGAGCCGATAACAGAAAACTCCATCCGATCTCCACTTTCAACCTGAAATGTCACATAGTACCACGTAGAAGAAGATGTACTATATCCATGCGCTCCAGTCGCATCACTAGCATTTGCATGGCTGTGGTGCGTAACCTCTGTCCGCTTGGATACAACCACTGCCGGTACAGACAAACGCGGAGACTGATTATTTTTATTCCACGTACTGATTCCTTTCACAGCCGTTACAATAAAGGATCCAATGACGATTACAAATACAATAATAAATATGATTTCAAATGCACCAAAACCCATGTCAAATCCGCCATACCCAAATCCCATTTCAGTCCCTCCCTATTTGTATCTGGAAACCATACACATTTATTAGTTTCAAAAATTATCCTCTCAAAATCTCCACAGTTCTCTGATCCCGTTCCCCATGGAAGAACTTGTCCAATACCTTCTGGAATACTTCACATTCCGGTTTTGCCAGAGCAAATAAGGTCATGGAAGATTTCAGTTTCAAGTTATCCGGCCGGCCCATCACTTCGTCCGCATCATTGGATTTTATCTCCAGAAGTGCCTGAGATATTTCAATCAGATTCGTTCCAAGCGTGTAATCTTCCATATATGCTTTCGCTTCTTCCATATTCTTAATAGCATAATACCGGGCAGTCTCACTGTAGCCAAGCCCCGCTATCTGCGGAAAAATAAACCACATCCAATGGCTGCGCTTCTTCCCGGATTTTATCTCCTGCAAGGCAGTTTGATAATAAGTCTGCTGTGCGATTAAAAATCGCTCTAAATTGTTATCCATTCTCTGTTGCCTCCTCTGTTTGCCATTATTCTACCACAGGTCAGGCTTTTTTCCTACCACAAACAAAAAAAGCCCGGAGCCGGACGGTTTCACACACACCGCGCCGAACTCCGGGCTGCCTGGTTTTAATTTATATTAAGAGGTGCCGTTATCCCTCGATGGCAATATATTTCTTTTCTTCAACCTCCGGCTTCCTTGTTTCTGCCTTCGGAATGCTCAGTTTCAATACCCCGCTTTCATATTTCGCATGAATATCTTCCTGCTTTACATCCTCCCCGACATAGAAAGACCGGCTCATGCTGCCTGCATAACGCTCCCGGCGGACAAATCTGCCTGTTTTCTTTTCCTTCTCGTCCTTGTCAAGCCCCTTCGCCGCGCTGATTACCAGATAGCCATCTTTCAGCTCCAGGGAAAGTTCGTCTTTCTTAAAGCCTGGCAGATCAATGTCCACCTCATAGTGGTCGTCATGTTCCTGCACATCGGTCTTCATCATATTCGCCGCATGGCGTCCATACAGTTTCCGCTCCGCTTTACGCATCGCCTTATCGTCAAAGGACGGGAAATCAAAAAAGTCATCAAAGAAATCGTCAAATAAGTTCTCTCCAAAAATACTAGGTGTCATCATAAGTCATCGCTCCTTTTCCTAATTAAAAACATCTTGTTAATTGGAACTGGGGATGATTGGGAAGAAACCGGAACCCTTTTCTGGTTCCTTTCTTTCCTTCTCCTTTGTTCTATCTGTGTTATAACACTTTTATTAGCACTCGTCAAGAGTGAGTGCTAATAATTTTTGTGAATTTTCTGTGAACTGTTATTCACACGTATGTAATTAACCCAAAAACTATCTGCTTTTATATCCATGCTTTTTCCCACCTATTTCGCATACCGCACTTCTATTTCATAATCTCCCTCGTCATACTCCACCTGCAGTTCATAATCCCCGATCTGCACACTTCCGTCATCCACAGCGTAAAACTTCTGTCCTTCTGCGTCAAAGATCACGAATTCTTCTACCAGCTGGTTTTCAACTGTTTCTAACATCTCCCGGATACAGTCATCACAAAATAACGATTTCATTCTCTGGACGCTGACAATCCCTCGTCCCCTCTGCACTGTCACAGTTCCTTCCTTATTCTCCGGAGTTTTTGTGATATGCAGACTTGTCTGGCTTACCTCATCATATCCAAAGCTCATGCTCATGTAACCATATTCGCCAGCGTCCGGATTCGCCCCTTTTTCAAATAAATCTAGGTCATACAGTTCTCCCGTATTGGTACACACAAGGTACACCTGTGACGGGAACCCTTCTCCGCATGTCCGGCAGATGTCTGCCGTATTGGGAATATAACGGATATAGTTCTCTATTTCCTGCCCATATTCAGAAAACACCAGATCATGCCGTATGGTCTTTGCAATCTCCTCATATTCATCCTTCGTGGCAGAACCCATATATGTGGCTACCATTTCCATAAGTTCTTCCATATCTTCGCTGTTCTGGCGGCTCACCCGGATGTTACTGAACGCAATCGAAAAACTGCAAAGGGCGACCACGGACATGCAGACCATAAAAGCTCCATACCACAGTTCCCTTTTATCCGACTGGCTCAAATGCTTCACATAAGGATCATACTCATCATCCCTCCAGAATTTCCTCCATTTTGCCTTTATCCATTGGCACAACCTTTTCATACTCCACACCTTATCACTTTCTTCACTCTTATCACTCTTTCTTTTGTTTTCACTACTCTTACAATATAAAGTGCTATCACTTACCTGTCAAGTGACTGTATATTTCACATCCAATTTCGATTACCATTTACCTATACTAAAATTGGAGGACAGGGAATATGGCAACCAATAAAAGAGTATTTACTTTACGTTTGTCAGATGAAGTATTCGATAAAATCGGCATTCTGGCTACCAGCGAACACCGCTCCTTAACCAACTATATTGAATACATACTGATCAAACATTTAGAAGATGTGGAAAAAGAGCATGGAGAAATTAAAATGGAAGAATAAAGACTGCCATCTGTGTCTACTTTTTCACTTTTTGATGTAAAGTGCTATCACTTAGCTGTCTAGTGAACGTATAAATTTACCGCATATTGGTATACCATAAATTCATACCCGGAACGGAGGGCAAGGGAAATGGCAACCAACAAGCGTGTATTTACTCTGCGTCTGTCGGACGAAGTGTTTGACAAAATCGGGATTCTGGCTACAGAGGAACACCGTTCTATGACCAACTACATTGAATATGTGCTGATCCAGCATCTGGAGCAGGTGGAAAAAGAATGCGGTGAGATCAAGACAGACCAGATACAATAACAAAATTAAGATAACCAGGTCAGTTTGATATACCTGGTTATTTTTATTGAAAAAAAACTGGCAGTTACTTCATAGTTGCAACTGCCGGTTTTTTCACGTTTCAAAACTATATCCGTACCCACCAACGGTCTTTATGTTGTATTTATTCATTTCCCATTTTTCTGAGTATCTGGCTAATCAACTGCCACCTTCTCCAGCCCCTTTCCACATTTTCATATGGACACATATTCCTTTATCGATAATAATAAACAAGACGGCATTTCAATTTATAGTTCAGCTATTTGAAATTTTATAAAATAATAATGTCACCGCATTAAGCTCTATGGTGTGTTCTATATAAAGAGGTAAAGATGATGAGAGCAGAAACATTATTTACTGAGCATATGGATCTTCTTTATCGAATGGCGCTATTCATGCTATCAAATACCCATGACGCTGAAGATGCCGTTCAGGAAACCTATGTGAGATATTTATTAAAAAAACCAAAGTTGAAAGATGAAGAGCATGCAAAAGCGTGGTTAATGCGCGTCTGCATCAATATATGCAAAAACCAAATCCGATACTGGAAACGTCATCCTTCTTCCCCTATTAGTGAAACGGATATATCTGAAACCACTTTAGGTGAACAGGAAATTTTGAGGGAGATTTCCTTATTACCCACAAAATATAAATCCGTTATCATTTTACATTCCATAGAAGGTTATTCGGTAAAGGAAATTTCAAACATATTAAAAATATCTGATGCTGCGGTAAAAAAACGGCTACAGCGGGCTCGTGAGCAATTAAAATTAAAAATAGGAGAATGACAATGAATGAATTGAAAACTGAAATCATGCTAAGTGAAAAGAAAAAAGTCCAGATTATTGAAAATGCACACCAAATTGCCAAGCAAAGGAAGAAGGCATTAAAATTGCGTTATTGCAGTGCTGTTTTTTTATTGCTTATCATTGGAATAACAGGATTTTTTGCGAATGGGCATTACGGGATAATGGATGAGTATCCGATTAAAGTATATGCCCAGGATCTATCCGGAGCCAGCGAGATTGACTTAATACCGGATAAAACATTTACGCTTGAAAAAATACAAACGCCTTTAGGTGAAGGATATTCTCTCTATATATCGGCAAACGACGGTTATTATTGTGAAACCATCTGTAATGACTCAGACGATGGCTTAGAACAGATTTTTTCAGACGAAGATTATATATACTGGATTCCTGATTATTGGAAAAATAAGGATATGAGGATTTACGATGCAGAAGGAAATATATTAGATCCGCAGGATTTGTTTTCAGTTTCAGATCAAACAGCAACCATTACTTATTGTGTATATAATGAACGTGACAGCTTGCAGTTTCAGATGACCGTTTCACTCCGTGAAATAGATGGGGTAGGAAAGGGAGAAATTCTTAGCTTGGTAAGTTATCCAGAACTGAAAACAGAATAAACTGTGCTATACATTAACAAAAATAAGCCCCGGAACCAGTATCTCCACACTGAATTCCGGGGCATCCCTCTTTTCCTATATTCTTGTCTCAACCTCCGTGCCATTCCGAAAGGCAAACACCACCCTCCCGTCATGGTACACTGTTGCATAATCCACCAGGCTGTGGAACAGCTTCACATCAAACTCCAATGGCAGCTCCTCCAGCTCACTCAGTTCAAACAGGAACCCGCTGAAAATGCCAAACTTGATTTCCCGGCTCTCCCGGTCTTTTTTCAGGCTGTCCATCCGGCTCTCTAAAGCTGCGTACTTATTGACATATCCCTCATACTTCCTGCGGTAATCGTTCTGATCCAGTTTCCGGGTTGCGTTTTCCACAATCAGCTTCTGGATCAGCCCGGTGACTACCTCCATCTCGCTACTGACGGATTCCAGTTCCTTCTCAATGGTGCTGCAATCCCCAAGTACATCCATCACTGCACGGCAGTCATCCATGACCGTCTCCCGGTTTTCCAGTAGCCGCCCCAGCGCCTCCAGAAATAACTCCTGTATCCGCTGTTCGTACAGATGCGGCGTAGTACACTTGCTCTCTCCCTTAAACTTGGCGTTGCACTGCCAGATGGTGCGTTTATACTTGCTGTTAGAGTGCCAGACCTTGGAACCGAAGAATTCCCCGCAGTCTCCGCATTTCAGCTTTGCAGAAAACGTTCCGCAGCAGTTATGGCTCCGCCCCATGTTCCTCCTGCGTTCCATCTCCAGCTGTACCATCTGCCACTCTGCAGGTGCGATGATGGCGTCATGGCTGCCTTCCACATAATACTGCGGAACCTCGCCCTCATTCACTTTCCGCTTCTTGGAAAGGAAGTCCACCGTATAGCACTTCTGGAGCCTGGCATCGCCCTTGTACTTTTCATTGGTCAGTATGTTCTCAATCGTCCGGTGCTGCCACCGCTGTTTCCCGGTCGGTGTGGGGACCTTCTTTTCCATCAGGTACTTTGCAATGGCGTAAGGCGTCTTTCCCTGCATGAACATCCGGTAAATAAGCCTTACAATTTCTGCCTCCTCCGGCACGATCTCCATCTGCCCGTCCTCCCCTTTCTGGTAGCCGAGGAAAGAGCTGTAGGCGATGCTGACTTTGCCGTCTGCAAACCGCTTTCTCTGGCCCCAGGTCACATTCTCTGAAATGGACCGGGATTCTTCCTGCGCCAAGGAGGACATGATGGTGATCAGCAGTTCCCCTTTGGAGTCCAGAGTGTAAATGTTTTCTTTCTGGAAGTACACCTCCACGCCCTTTTCCTTTAGTTTCCGCACCGTGGTAAGGCTGTCCACCGTGTTCCTTGCAAACCGGGATACCGACTTGGTGACGATCAAATCGATCTTTCCGTCCAGCGCATCCTGTATCATCTGGTTAAAGCCGTCCCGGTGCTTGGTGCCGGTTGCGCTGATACCCTCATCGGTATACACGCCGACAAACTCCCATTCCGGGTTATTTTTAATGTAGTTAGTGTAATAATCCACCTGCGCCTCGTAGCTGGTCTGCTGCTCCTCACTGTCCGTGCTGACACGGGCATATCCGGCGGTCTTTTTCTGGACCACGGCATCTTTCCTTATTCCGGTGTGGAAATTCCTGGTTGCCGGGATCACTGTCACATTAGCCATCGTTCTGCGCCCCCTTTCCTGTTTCCTTTGCCCGCATTTCTTTCATCAGGCGGCTCACCGTCTGCCTGTGCCCCTCTGATGCTTCCCGGTCATTCCAATATGCTTTCATCTGCTCACTCTGCCGTCTGCGCTGCTCCTCCGGGAACTCGCGGTCTTTCCAGTATTCCTTCATCCGCTCACTTTGCTGCCTGCGCTGTTCCTCTGTCCGTTTCCTGCCAGAATTTTTCCGGCTGATCTGCCTCTTCTGCTCCTCTGTGCAGACATGCACGGTTTCATGCTCCCGCCACTGTTTAACGGTTTCCTTGCCATTCTTGAAACAGAATACCAGGGTGCGGTCTTTCTCTGCCCGGATAACCGTTATTTTATCCCTGACGGCATCCTCAGTAACTTCCCCACTGAGTATCTCTGCGGTAAGCCGTATCAGTTCTTCCTCCGGGATGATCTCTGCGTCACAATGTTTCAGCCCCTCTTTTCTCCGGGTCCTGCAGGTCCATGTCCGGTAACTTTGTGTACCTGACCTCACATAATTTTTCCCGCAGCAGCCGCACCGGACCATGCCAGTGAAGGGATATGTCTCACACTTTTTTCCTTCCGGGCTTTTATATCTCTCCGCTCTGCGTTTGATCTCTTCCTGCACCTGGTTGAAGGTATCCATGTCAATGATCGCCTCATGGGTGCCTTCCGCAAGGTACATCGGTTTTTCACCCTGGTTGATGATGCACTTTTTCGTGATGTGGTTCTCACGGTAGGTCCTCTGCTGGAGAAGGTTTCCGGTATAGGTGTAATTACGGAGCAGCTTTAAGATCGGGCTCCTGTTCCACTGATTCCCCAGCCTCGTCTTGATTCCCATGGCATTCAGCCGGTCCCGGATAGCGGTTGCCCCAAGCCCCTCCAGATACCAGTCAAAAATCATCCGCACGGTTTGTGCTTCTTCCGGCACGATCTCAAAGCGCCCGTCCACGTTGCGGTAACCAAGAAGCGTACTGCTCCATGGCTTCCCTTCCTCAAAATTCTTCTTGATGCGCCATTTCTGGTTCTCGCTTGCCGACCGGCTCTCCTCCTGTGCATAGGATGCCAGGATGGTCAGCATGAACTCCCCGTCTGTGCTCATGGAATGGATGTTCTGCTCTTCAAAGTAAACATCTACGCCCATCAGCTTCAGCTCCCGCACCGTCTCCAGCAGCGTTACCGTATTTCTGGCAAACCGGGAAATCGACTTGGTCAGTATCAAGTCAATCTTCCCCGCACGGCAGTCGGAAAGCAGCCGCACAAAATTTTCCCTGGTGTCCTTGGTTCCGGTTTTTGCCTCATCCGCATAGACCCCGGCATATTCCCATTCCCCATGGCTCTGGATCAGCTCACTGTAATAACTGACCTGCGCCGCCAGCGAATGGAGCATGGCGTCCTTTCCGGATGACACACGGCAGTAAGCCGCCACGTTTTTCTTTTTTGGAATCTCCGGTACGTTAAAAGCCACCCGTGTCACTTTTCTGCCCATGTTATCCCTCCTTGTATCAATTTCCGCCATCTTTGGCGTACCATATTCATCACTCTAAAGCGGAGATATATCAAGCGGTTTCCGCGAAAATACTATCCAAAGATAAGCCGTGGCGTCTGGCAATGATTGTGTATGCTTTCCTCCGGTCTGCTGCCGTAAGATGCCCGCCCGAATACAGGCTGTCGATCAGGGAAAGGGACACCCGGTAAGCCATCAGGTTATCCGCTGAATACTTTTCCTGCGAGTTTTTTTCTGTGGTTTCCGTAACATTCCCTGCTGCAGAACTTCCTTCTCTGGTTCCCATAACTTTCAAACTCCTTTCCGCAAAACTGGCACACCAGCGTGTAATATGCCTCTTTTTTGATCTCCGACTGATGGCTGTTCCACCATTGGTTACGGCATTTATCCGAGCAGAACTTCTTTTCCTTCCGCCCTTCCTTCTGCGCTACTGGTTCCCCGCACTGCGGGCAGACACGGGAGGTGTCTGCTTCCGGGTGCCGGCGCAGATAAGATTTTACTGTGTTCAATGGCAAGTTTAGCATTTCCGCGATTTCCGCCGCGCCCTTGCCCTGCTGTCTCAGATCATTCAGTTTTATAATATCCTGGTTCTTCATCATACCCCTCCATTGGAAAAGCCCATGTAAAAATGATGCCCGCTAAGGAAATCTTCCTCAGTGGGCACCGTTTTTATTACTTTTTACTTATACCTTCTGTGCATGGTCCAGCGAAATCCAGCCATCACGGTTCTTCTGGTACGCTTTCAAAAGCCCCCACTTGGATGCGCCGGGGCCGTCCGCTTCCTCTACAATCGTAAAGATACCCTTTCCCGTGTACTTCCCGGTCTTGGCCTTATCGATGCCGGGGCCTTTGCGAATACGCAGGTCAGAGGCTGACACCTTCACCAGATACGGCTGAAAGGCAGCCTGTTTTCCGGTATAGATATTCCTGCCGGATTCATCGAACACGGAATACCCCGCATTCTCATCTGCACACTTCTTCGCATTGGCAAGGCTGTGGAATGCGCCTTTCTGGGATGCTGCGTCTGCCCAGGTTTTACGCACACGGTACCAGACTTCCGCAGTTCCGGCATTTGCCACGTCATACTGTGTCAGCTTCCACTTCTCAATGATGGAGCAGAGGTTCTCCACATAGGTCGGGGAAGTTGCATATCCGCCATCCTTGATGATCTGCACCGCTTTCTTATAGTCCGTGCAGCCTTTCAAGCCATCATAACGCAGTTTCGCACCATTCTTCGCTCCCAAAAGATACGCGGAATGGTCTGCAATGGATTTCTCCACGGACGGATATTTGCGGAAATCTGCCGTTACCGTCATATATGCACCATTCTCGTATTCCTGTGTTTTCTTGGTGTAGATGGAAGTGCCGTCCCAGGTGGAACCACTCCAGGTATTCCCGGACAGGGACTTCTTCATGCCAAAGCAGTTGTTGGCGTTCTGTGCCAGTTCACTCTTCCCGTATCCGCTCTCCAGAATAAACTGTGCCAGGGATACCGATGCCAGAATACCGCTTGTCTTCTGGTCTGCGGTAAACAGCGGCCCCACCTTGGCGATCACATCTGCCTCAGAGAGATTTTTAAGGGCAGACGCCTGCAGGCCGGAAGTTCCAGTGCTGCTGCCAGAACTGCCAGAGCCATTCATCTTCGCCTTTACTGCTTTGCGGAATCCATCCATGGTGTAGCCCATGCCGAGTCCATTCCACAGATGCTCCGGGTCTCCGTGGTTAGAAGCAATGCCCCGGCTGTGCCCCTCCCTGTGGCTGATGATGACGCCATCAGCGGTCGGGTTTAAGTTGTACTGCTTACAAAGCATAGCAAACAGTTCCACCGCCGCCTCATACGTTCTCTTTGCCACAGCCTTTGCCGTTGCTTTATCCGAGCAGGTAAAGTTACTGCCCGATGTGTACTTGATGCACGCCGGTTCGCACATTTCCACTCCGATATGGGTATTGTTTCCGCTTCCCTTACTGCCGGAACCACAGTGCCAGCCACGATGATTCCATGGAAGCGTCTGATACACCGTGCCGTCGTTGCCGTCAATAAAACCATGCACACAGGCATTGTTATAAGACGGGCTGTTCCACGAATTGATAAACACCGATGCCTTGGGCTGCGGGCATCCTACGGAATGGAGCATCAGCCCCTTGACCGTGATCTTTCTCCCTGCCGTATAACAGGGGTTTTTAGTCAAAATACTCTGTACTAATTTCATAATCCTGTCCTCTCTTTCCAAAGGAAAAAGCACCGGAAACCCGATGCTTACTCTCCCTCTTTCCCATCTTTCAACTGTTCCAATACATCCTTTAACTTCTGCGGCACAGGTAGCCCAAGGACCGATGCGTTCTCCAGGATGCTGATCCCTTCATTGGATAAATAAAAGAAAATCACCGCCGTACGGATGACGCTCCCGTTTTGAATGACATAGGCATCCACGATATGCCCCACCGCCACCAGTGCGAAGATAACCACTTTCTTAAAAATCCCGTGGAAACCCACCTCGCTGGACAGCTTCTTATTCAGAACCGCAGCCATGACGCCCGTCAGGTAGTCCACCACCACGAACACAATCAGGGCGTACAGGAATCCGTCAAAACCTCCCATGACAGCGCCCACCGCCCCTCCAAGTGCCGCGAATGCGTACTGTGCCGCTTCAATAAAATTTTTCATGCTCCGTTCCTCTCTTTCTTTGATTTTTGTATTGAAAAAGGCAGCCGTCCCGAAGGATGAACTGCCTGTTTTCCACATTCGTTTTATTTTTTTATATTAAGCCGTCCGTTTCCACATATAGCAGACGATATACGGCTGAAGGTTTGAATGCGCCCCACCGCCTCCCGTATTGGCATTCGTGCCTTTCGCGGTAAGTGTATGGGTATGCGCGCCCGCGCTGTTTGTTGGGGATGTTCCCCCTGCGCCGGACACTCCCGCGCTGTGGACAGTATACGTGCTTGAGCCTGATGCACCATCCCCGTCACGACCGACATTGTGGGTATGCGCCCCTTTGCTGCTTGTAGTAGCGGAACTTCCGGTAAACGTATGGGTATGTGCAGGCATCTGTGCAGTTGTCAGTGTAACCGTTGCCGCACCACCGGTCTTTTCCACTGTATTGAAATTCCCGTCTGCGGTATTGATACCCACAGGTACCCGCCCTGCGCCCCAGGCTACCCATGTTCCGCCAAAGTAAGCGGACGGGTTAGTGGCATTGACGCTCATATAGATACTGCCCACCGGATACAGCGTCTTAATGAAGGACTGGATATAATCTTTTAAAAGTTTCCCATACACCCGGACATCCCAATCCTCCGCAACCTCGAAGGTATTATCCTTCTCCGATACCTTCCCAACAGCCACTCCCTTACCGCCTCTCTTAAAATCCATGACCACGGCTGCCGTAGAAACGATGTCCTGGATAGCAATGGTGGTAAAGGCATCTGTCAGCGTATATTTGATGTCATAGGAGGTCTCCGTGGAGATGTTTCCGCCGCCAAAAGTAAACGCCGTACCGGAACTGAAAGCGGCATTGGCATTCGTCCACGCGGTATCCGATGCCTTTTTGTAATAGGTGGCGCGGGTAATGGTGTTTTTACTGCTGCATGACGCATAACTGTAGGAAACCAGTCCCCGGATATACGTCCCGTCATCATTAACAGTTCCATTGCTTAAGCACCGCTGTGAGAGGTAGCTGGCAAAGGACGGCGGGGAATAGGCCACCACCGAAATGCTCACCGTGGCCGCTGCTGACACCCGCCCCCTGGAATCCGTCACCGTCGCCGTAAAAGTAACCGTGCCGGAAGTATTCAGGAACCCCGTTGTAAAACTGGACGCCGTACTGGTGTAGCCGCCGCCCGTAATGGAATAGGAAGAAATCGTGGAGCCGTAGCTTCCCGCCGCCCCGTTAATGGTAAGCGTTGCTTTGGACTTCGTCTGCACATAGATCCCCCAGGTACCCGGCACCGCCCCGTCCACCCTGGCAGCAGTCAAACTGGTAATGGTAGGTTTTATTGAAGCCGGGACGGTCAGTGTCAGCGTACACGTCTTACTTCCAATCTTCGTACTGCCGTTATAAGTCGTACAGGTGACCGTGCAGGTTCCGGTCACCGCTTTGGGTATCTGGCTTGCCAGTGAAAGGGGCGGTGTCCAGGATACCGATGTGGACGTGGTCTTTGTGGCTATCGTCCCGGCAGCCGTGCCGAAGGTATAGGTCAGCGTGTGGGTAAAGGAAGAAGAGGCACGGCTGATGGCAATGGCCGTAGCAGACCCCATCGTTGCATTAGGGGTAGAAACACTGGACGCCCTTGCAATGGAATCCAGCGTAATATTGGCGCTTGCGGTAATCGACTCATAATACGTCCCGCTTAACGTCGCCCGGATATAGAACACCGCGCTCATGGTCAGGCTTTTTGTGCCGTCACTGTTATGGTTCACGGTCTGTGTTACAGTTCCCAGAAGGTGCGTGCCTGTACCGTTGACTGCTGGTGACTCATAAATCTGTGCGGTTCCGTTGATCGTTATGGAATTGTCCGAACGGCCATAAATAGACAGACTCCAGTCATTGACCAGATAGGCTTTCGCTGTGACCGTGCTGGTATTGGCAGATATATTTTTTGTCTGCGTCCAGTCCACCCGCAGCACATAATGCCCGCTGTGGATGGAACCGGAAAAGCTGCCGCTGGATGCCATTTTGCTTTTCCTCCTTCCCCACAAAAATAAAAACTGCTGTTATCCCGCCGGGTCACGCCATTTGATAGACAGGTTCCCGTTGGCTCTTGGGATAAAATCAAACCATCCCCGGCTCTCATTACCCAGGGACAGCTTGTTCCGTATCTCCGCATTGGTGATCACAAGGCTCTGATTGGAAATATAGGCAATCTTCTGTCCGTTCTCCTTAAAGGCCAGCTCCTCGTTGGAAAGCTCCGCCGTGAACGCATTCCCGACCTTCCCAAGCTCGATCAGCGCCCCTTTAAACCGGATATACTCCTCCAGAAGCGTCTGGTTTGCAGACACATTGTTGATGATCTCATTGGTGATAGCGGTAAAATCCATGCGGATCTCGCTGCTGTTCTGGGTGATGCTCGCCTGGAAGTCCTGCTGGATGCTTTCCAGCTCAGACTTTGACAGGTACATCTCCCGGACAGAACTCTGAATCTGCTCGGAGGTCTTTGTGATCTCCGAGTAGCACTCCCGCACGTTGACCTTTAAGGCTTCCACGCCCTCCACCGCGTCGTCATACGCCTGCACGTTCTGGAACGTATGCTGGCAGACCGTTAAAAGCGCCATGCCCGCCACCCCCCTCAGCCCGTCCGAAAACTTGATTTTCAGGCATAAATTTAGCCCCTTCCTTTCATCTGTGTCATTGAAAACTGAATAAAATACACAGAATGAAGAAAGAGGCTTATGCCTGTTCCATCAATTCCATCATTTTTTGAAATCCAAGGAGATTTTTGGCTCTTTCCAGGTTATATCCCAGGCAAAAGAGTGCAAACTCCCCAGCCACTTTTCGCATTCCTTTTAGAAGAAAATAAGTGGCTCCCATGGCTCGTTTTATAGTTCCAAATGGATGCTCTGACAGACACATCCGCTGGTTCGTTTTTTCCTTGTCTGGTTTCAGAAAGAATTTTACAACCTTCTTTTTCTCGTAATGCCATTTCTCTTTCGACTTTGTTTCTTCAGGTTCATTTCCTTCTGCTTTCAGCCAGTCTTTACATGGTTTCTGCAACTGATCTTTTGTAAAATCAATTTCTTTCCATTCGGCTTTTCCTTTGTAACACTTGTTACGGTTCGGGCAATGTTTACAGGCATTTTTGTTTGCATAACGGATATTTCCATTTTTCTTTATACATTTCTGTCTTAGGATTTCTCCTGTTGGACAGTATACAAGATTTCGTTCGGGATCTCTGACAAAATACCCCTTTCTTGCCTTTTCCAGCATTTCTTCCTGACTGCCATATACACTGCTTTTTTCCGTTTTTTCATCTGGCACTTTCCGGCGCACAGTCTCTACTTTCATGTCCTGTATCACTGACGCATAAGCTTCCGGTATCTGTCCTGCATGCAGTGCTTTCTTTAATTCCTCTGGATCTGTGCTGGTAAGATCAGCTTCCGCCTTTTCATAAGGTATTTCGATTTCGTAACCATCTTTTCCGTCATCTGTTATGACATGGGGAATAATACCATTTTCCAGGCAGTTGACCATATCTTCCGTATCCTCATAGCCTTTATCAGCCACTACTTCTACGATTTTTTCTGGTTCAGCTTTCTTCACTTCCTCCACGGTGCTTTCCAACAGACCATGGTCTGTCACCTGGTTCGTCATTTGGAAATCCCGGATCAGATGTGTTTTTGAATCCACTGCCGTCTGCGGATTATATGCTACTGCAAAACCATTCTTGTTTTTCATGAGTTTTGCGTCTGCATCCGTAATAGATAGCTGTGATACTCCGGTTTCCTCCATTAACTTCTGATAGCCTTCATACCTGGCAAGACGCTCCTGTGCTTCTTTTAGTTTAGCCTCAAGATCTTCTTTGGTTAATTCTCCTGGAATCTCATCTGCTTCTTCCTGCTGATCCATTTCATTAAGTATCCGCAGATATTCATCTGTATGTCCGTTCAGCCACTTGATCCGGTCATCCAGTTTATTTTTGGTAAAGTTATTGTCTTTTGAATTATTGGCTTGGATCTTTGTTCCATCCACAGATGAAAATCCCCATTCCACTGCACCGGAAATCCGGCGGTTGAATTCATGAAAAATTTCCTTCAGACTGTCTATATTGTTTTTTCTGAAATCTGCGATGGTACGAAAATCGGGTTCTACACCACCAATCATCCATTTCACTTCAAGATTCACCTTACAGTTCTCTGCCAGTTTTCGTGAAGAACGGATTCCTTTTCTGCTTCCATAAATATAAAGCTTGTAAAGACTTTTCGGATCATATGATGGACGCCCTTCCACAGCAACAGCTTTTACACCGTATTGCTTTATGTCTAGATGCTCCACAAACGCATCAATTATTCTTGCAATACTTTCTTCATCTACAAATGCATCCCATGAACAGCACATCAGCTGATTACGGTCAAAGCCGGAAACATATGGCATCTCATCACACCTCGAAACGAAATATTTTCTCTGGTTTTATTATACTATATTTAAACCATAGATGCATGATTTCTGTGTACTTTATTCAGTTTTCAATGTGCAGTTTTTTATATCTATATTGAACACTCATAAGAGTGAATCAAACTTAATTCAATTCTGATAAAAACTCATCCTGGTTTTCGGACAGTCTCCCCTAATTAGACACATCACACTGTAGGGTGGCGATGCTGTCAATGTCCTCCGCAGATAAATAAATGACTTTTCCAGTCTTTCCAAAGGCAGCCTCCCTGCCGTCCTTATCCTGCTTATACCAGGTGTAGGTAAGACTCTGCTTTTCTGTTGCCGCTGCCCACGTAGTCCCGTTATACTTCATCAGCGTGACTGTTTTCGCTGTATGGTCGATCTTGTACCAGAACATCCCGTTTGTAGGCGTGGAAGGGGCTGTCTCGCTGATATTGCCGAGCAGTGCATCCACTTCCTTCTGGTTGGTACGGACGATCACATAGGGAACCAGACCGCCCAGGTTATTTTTTACGGTAAAGCCGCCGATGGAGAGCATCTCCGATACATAGGGATCCGACTTATCCTCCACCGTGATCACATCCACATAGGACTTGCCGCCATAATTCATGGTGCACCGGTAAGACTGGATATTCACGATATCCGCGCCGGAAACCGTCAGCGTATCAGACGTTGCCCCGCTGATATCTGTCCATTTTCCGGCTGTGTATTTCGACCACTGGTAAGTCGCACCTGTGGTGATCTCCGTTGTGCCGCTGTAGGCGGATGTTGCCAGTACCAGGGAACCGGACTGGTTTTGTACGATAGTCCCGTTTGGTGCGTAAACAGAGAACACCACCGCACTGGCCCCGTTGCTTCCCTTATTGGATTTCGTCCAGGCAAACTTCTTCACCACGCTCTTTCCTGAAATCGTAAAGGTCAGGTCAATGGTTCCAGTCAGCACCGATGCCCCGCCCAGGGTGGCATTGGCGGCAAAGGTAAGCACTACGGAACCTGAAGCAGACGCCGTGGCTGCCGTATTGGATTTTACGGTCACTCCGGTGGGCAGGGTTCCCACTGTACAGGTACATGGGGTCTGCGTAATGCCTACATACCCGGTAAAGGGAATCGTCACATCCACGGCAGCCTGTACCGCACCTCCCGTGGTGCAGGCAATGTTCTGCGCCTCATTTCCAAGGATGACGGACAAACCTCCCGCGCCTGCCTGCCCCGGCTGTCCCTGCTCCCCGTCATACATCTTCGTGATGGAAATGGTGTCGAACACATCCGCATCATCGGTCACCAGCTTGATCTGCGCCACGTTGTTGAAGAACACTGCGTGTGCGGGCTTTACTACCAGCGTCCCGCCGGTAATACTGGTATTGTCCGAAGTGGTCGGATAATCCGTCCACACACCGGAACTGTTCAGATACTGCCACTTGCTGACCGTTACCCCCTGGACCTGTGCAGACAAAGTCGCCTGCGTTGCCCCTACCAATGCAGAACTGGTATTGTATTTGAACACATAGGTATCCGCCGTCACATAGGCCAGTTTTGCGTTCTCCGCATTCTTTACCAACGTATAGGTAATGTCAGAAGAAATATTGACCGTATTCTTCGTTTCCGAATCATAGTAACTGATATAGCAGATATAAGTGATCATCCCGGAGGAAGATGCGGAGAGCTTGTTCTGGCTGACCGTCAGGATGCCGCCGGACACCGTTTCTCCCGATGACAGGGCGCTCTCTGCCCCCGTTCCGTCTTTGCGTTTCCATGAAATGGTCAGCCCGGATGCGTCCAGCGCCACGTTGGTCTGGTCTAAGAAGATCACCGGGGTCAGCACCAGATGGGATGTTTCCCAGTTCGGCGCATAGGCGTGGGGCAGGGTGTTCGGGTCCTCACTCTGCGTCTTCGGTAAATTGGATGTGATATAAGCCGACAGTTTCCGCTGATCTGTGATGTCCACGAAAGTCTGCTGGCTGGATGTTAAGATAGTAGGCATTTGTGTTCCTCCTTCAAATTAAATGGTGACTTCACAATAAAAGGACGCATTATCGAACACGTCCTCGGTTGATATGGTTACGCTTTTCATTCCTTTATGCAACCCATCCCAATCGGCATCCGTTTCCACATTGCCGGACTTCCGGTGCCAGTTAAAAGAAGATTTGGGAAGGGTATCTGTGATATCCTTGTCCCAGGATAGCACCCTACAGGAAAGCCTGCTCATCTGCCCCTTATCCCGGAAGATGCTCGTGCCTTCCACCACCAGTTCTGTCCGGTACATTTTCGCTGTGGTGATATCCTCGACTTTCCCGAAGATGTTCTCGATCTTCTCCGTCTGCCCCAGGATATCCTGTTCCAGTGTGCTTAAGTTCTGGTTCTGCTTCGCACTGATGGCAGTCAGCCGGATACCGCTTGCCCCGATGGTAATGGTGTTGCCGGAAGGATTCAGATAATCCCGCGTCCTCTGGATGCACAGATACCTTCCGTCGATCCCATGGGGCGGGGAAGAACAGTACACATACTGCCTTGCATGGATATCCGCGATATCTGCCCCGGTATCGGATTCATCCACGATAGTCAGCTCCATGCTGGTGATGCCCTTCGCCAGTTCAGAAATCCTCGCTTTCGCCTTCCTGAGAAGGTTGGAAGAAAGCGTTACATCCTCCCACACTTCCGTTGCCCATATCCAGCCGATCTCCTTGACCGCAACTTCATCGAACACATAATTCTTCCCGTCGTTGGCAGCTTCAATGGTAACGCGCTCATCCGTTTCCACCTCATTGCCTTCCTCATCCGTGGTCTTGACCTTTGCCCCAAGGGGAATGAGTGCTGTCACCCGTTCCGTATGATCCTGGTTGATTTTTACATCGGTCAGGTTTTTCCCGTACTCCACTTTTTGAAGTGACGCCTCTGTAAAGTCCGCCAGGTAGTCCAAGACTTTTCCATCGGCTGTATACCGGAGCCGCAGATACCCTCCGTGTGTTTTCATGAGCTTATCCTTAATGGCATCCATCGTCATGGAATACTCAGAACAGCTGTAAGCCACATAATCATTGTTATCGGCTACCGTTACTTCCCCCACCGTGAACTGCTTCTGCTCCTCCACGGTTTTGTTGTGTTCGGTTATGAAATACTCGAAAAGCCCTCTTAAGCTCCCTTTGTAGTTATAGGGCGGCTGCTGGCTGTCTTTTAAATAGGAAAGAGCCGATTCACAGGTCCATGTGTGGGTGTTATAAAAATCACTGCCGTCATCCAGCGCTCGCCCCTCAAAGACCGTTTCATTTCCTTTTTTGCAGACAATCACAGAGGCCATTGGCTTAATGCTGTTCAGGTACGGATGGTTATAGGGGGCCGACAGCGTCAGGCTGTCAATGTTCTCCGCATCCTCTTCCACCTTCGCCTCCGTGACTGCCAGTTTCGATAACTGCGGATGGTAAAACAGCGCCCCATCCACATAGATACGGAATAATCTCATAAGCATCCCTCCCGGTACCGGAAGGTCACTGTCCCGGAGCCAGTCACCGAAATGGTATTGCGTCCGGCCTGTAATTCCATTTCAGGAAACTCCCAGGTGCCGGAACTGACCGTTTTTCGGAAGGTGTCCGTACCAATCTGCCAGCTGAGTGCCGTTTCCGCTGTAGCTGTGATGACCGGAACCACAGGCATATAATCATTGTCCAGAATGACATTCCCTCCGCCTGTCACTGTGATAACCGTCTCCTCCACGTGGTAACGGTAGGAATCGCCATCGGAACAGGAAATGGTGAGCTGCCCTTTTCCGGTCAGAGGATCATAGGCCGGGGCCATTTCCAGTGTGCCGATGGCATACAGCCCCGGTTCCTCGCTGCAAACCACTTTCACCAGATGCCCCGCATACTGGTTCACGATTTCACCCACCTTTGCGTTGAACTGTACTCTGGTGTCGAGCATGGAAAGTATGATCTCAAAGCTCCGGGGCTGGTAGGATACCCGCCCCAACGCTTCCGTGTACCGGATCGGGGAATTCCGTCCCGGCACCACAATGGTATTACTCTGGGATTGAGGAGTTGGAAAGTTAATGCTCTCCCTTAGCCACCCAAGGCCAGACATCCATACATTATTCAGTTTTACATCTGGTCTCATAGGCCCAACCTCCTGTTCAGTTTCTGCATCTGCCCCAACTTACTGTCAATGGCCGGGAGCAGATGCCCCACCAAAGTTCCGTCCTCCAGATAGATCCCCTTGCTGCTGTTTGCCGCAATGATAGACAGGTAGCGCTCCATCGTGCTGGTATCCATCCGGTTAGAAAGGATACTCTCCAACTGGCTGTAGAAACCTTTCAATGGCAAAATTGCTTCTGCTCCTGCTTCACCGCCAGCCATTAAGTTCGTGCCGTTCATGCCAAACAGTGTCGGCCGTGTCATGATACCGCCCTCTTTGTACCAGTCAATGGACAGGTGCGGCACACTCGGCGGCGCAATGGACAGACTGCCGGAAATCCTAAAGTGCGGCAGCTTGATGTGCGGCAGGGAAATCTTCATGCTGGAGAAGAATCCGGTGATCTTATCCACAATACCCTTGATGGTGTTTTTCGCTGCCTCAATCGGAGTAATAATGGCAGTCTTGATGCCGTTCCAAACGGAAGTGGTGGTACTCTTGATGCCATTAAATACGGAAGTCACCGTACTCTTGACTGCGTTAAATACAGAGGAAACCTTGCTCTTGATGCCGTCCACCACAGTAGAAATGGCAGATTTGATGCCGTTCCAGACACTGGACGCCACCGACTTGATGGCATTGAATACGGTAGTCACCACGGATTTTATCGTGTTCAGCACTGTTGAAATTTTCGTGCTGATTGCCGTCCAGATAGTCGAAATGACGTTCTGGATCACGGACATCACGGACGAGATCACGCTGGAAACCGCACCGATTGCGGAAGACACCACAGACTTGATGGCGTTCCAGGCGGATATAATGATTTCCTTACAGTTCTCCCAGATAAACTGGAAAGGCAGCGTGATAATGTCGAAGGCAGCACCCAAAATGGAGCCGATCAGCATGATTCCTGTCTGCACCACATTTGTGATGGTCTCCCAAATACCGGAGAAGAAGGAAACAATGCCGTTCCAGATACCTTCAAAGAAGGTCTTGATATTCGTCCAGACCTCGCTCCAGCTCGTGCCGAACCAGCCGAGGAACACATCGACAATGCCCTGGATGATGCCGACCGCTGCCGAAAGGACGCCCTTGATTCCCTCCCATACCCCGGAGAAGATTGTCTGGATGCCAGTCCACATCTGCGACCAGTTCCCGGTAAACAGTCCGATAAATACATCTAAGATGCCGGTGATCACGTTCAGCACCGTAGAGAGTACCACAGCAATCGCCTGAAACGCACCTTCAAAGACCGGGGCAAGCAGGGAACAGAAACCGTTCCACACTGCCGAGAGCACCTCTGTGATGTTCTGGAAGCTGAAACCAAGGGCATTCAGCCGGTCAACGATTCCCTGGCAGAAGGTGCTGACGGTCTCTTTGATGGTATTCCACGTCCCAATGATGGCCTCCCGGAATCCCTCATTGGTATTCCACAGATGCAAAAATGCAGCCACCAGTGTCCCGATGACTGCCACCACCGCCACAACCGGGGCAGAGATACCGCCAATGGCGGCTCCCAGTTTTCCAAACAGCCCTGTGCCGCCCTGCACCGCCACTTTCAGTTTGTTAAAGCCGTTCGCCAGCTGTACAAACCCTTTCATAGCCGTGCCGATCTTGGCTATCGTGGTTCCGAGGATCACCAGGAACGGCCCAAGCGCCGCTACCAAAAGGCCAATCTTTAAGACCATCTCACGGGTGCCTTCATCCATGCTGTTTAACTTATCCACGAACTCCTGGATTTTCGTCACAATGTTACGGATGGCAGGCATCAGCATCTCACCAAAGGAAATAGCGAGCTCCTCCAGCTGGCTCTTTAAGATGGTAAGCTGCCCCATCAGGTTATCCTGCATGGTGGCAGCCATCTTTTCCGCAGTTCCGTCACAGTTATCAATGGCACCGCTTAACTTTTCAATATCCGCAGGTGCCGCGTTCATCAAAGCGAGGAATCCACTCATGGCGTTCTTGCCCACAAGGGATTCTGCCGTCTGCGCCTTCTCGGATTCGGTCAGACCTCCAAACGCAACCCGGCAGTCTGCCAGGATATCCGACAGGCTCCTCATGCTGCCGTCTGCGTTCGTTGTGGCAATGGTCACATCCCCGATGGCCTGCCCGCTGATCTTCACTTCCCCGGCAAGATTGTTCATGATAGTACGAAGTGCCGTACCTGCCTGGGAGGACTTGATACCCGCATTCGCCATCAGGCCGATCGCCTCTGCCGTATCCTCCGCAGAGAAACCAAGCGCACCCGCAATCGGCGCACAGTATTTGAACGTCTCGCCCATCATGGACACGTTGGTGTTGGCATTAGAGCTTGCCGCTGCCAGAATATCCGCGAAATGCCCGGAATCCGCAGCCGACAGTCCAAAGGCAGTCAGGGCATCCGTTACAATGTCCGATGTGGTCGCCAGGTCTTCACCACTGGCAGCAGCGAGGTTCATGATACCGTCAATACCGGAGATCATGTCTTTTGACTTCCATCCGGCCATGGCCATGTAATTCATGGCCTGCGCTGCCTCGGATGCGGAGAACTTCGTTTTCTCGCCCATCTCGCGGGCCTTATCCCGGAGAGACTGCAGGTCATCCCCGGTCGCGCCGGATACCGCCGCCACCTGGCTCATGGCAGAGTCAAAGTCCGCAGCCGTTTTCACAGCCGCAATGCCCAGGCCGCCGACCGCCGTGGAGATCGGCATGATCGTTTTCCCGATACCGGCGATAGAATTTCCCATGTTCTCCATCTTGCCGCCGATCTCTTCAATCTTAGCAAGGGCTGTACTGGTAGTTGCGGCCTCCTGCTGGAGCCGCTTTAATTCCTGCTCGGTCTCGATGATCTCCCGCTGGAGGGCATCGTATTTGTCCTGCCCCAAGTCACCATTCTCCAGCTGCTCCTTCGCCTGTACCTGCGCCTGTTTTAAGGCATCCAGCTTTTCCTTTGTGGATGAAATCGCATCCTTCAGTAACTTCTGCTTCTGTGTGAGAAGTTCTGTGTTGGCGGGGTCCAGCTTCAGCAGCTTATTGACATCTTTTAAGGCACTCTGGGTGTGGGTGATGGACGAATTAACGTTTTTTAAGGCTTTATCAAGCCCTGTCGTATCGCCCCCAATCTCAATCGTGATGCCCTTGATTCTGCTTGCCACTGTTCCTCACCCCCCTAAAAATGTGCAAAAGAAAAGCCCGGAAATTCTATAAACATTTTTCCGAGCATAAAGAAAGCACCGATCATATCACTGACCGATGCCTTGTGTAATTTCATTATTCTTTTTTAACACTATACATTTAGCTGCCGCAAAATTTCATCCATATTCCGTCTGCCATAAATAATCCGCAAGACAAAAATCATTTTTTCATCAAAATCCGGCAGATAATACATAATATAATTACCCACCAGTTTTTTTCTGATTTCCGTATTTGGTACAAATTCATTAACGACTAAAGAACCGCTTTCCGGGAAAGACCGAGCCTCCTCAATCGCCCCCTGCAATTTGTCCACAAAATCCGTTGCTGCCTTTGGGTTTGCCAGTTCCACAGCGATATATCCCACAATGTCATCCAAATCGGCATCCGCTTTCTGCGTCAACTGATAGCCCCATTTAGATTCCATACTTTCTCCTTATATCGCTGATCGCTTTTTCTCCATCCACAGTCCGCCCTGCTTTTACATCCTCCAAACCTTCCATGATCGTTTTCGCTTCGTACATTTTCTGCATGGTCCGTTCGTAATACTCAATATCCATGACAACCAGACGGCCATATCCATTCTTCGTTACATAAACCGGTCCATTTTCTTCGGCACAGCGCCGTTCTACCTCGACCGTGTTTTTCAAATCACGCATAGGAATAATCTGCATAAAAGCGCCTCCTTTCTTGTGGCTTTATTTTACCCTAAATTCGGTCACAAGTCAAGGAGAAGGAGGCTTTTATGATTTCCAAATAGTGCTAAAATATATTGATGCCTCCCAAAGCCTGCATTTGTTTAAAAATATTGACTTTTTTATTCCTTACGGTAGACTTTATACAGTGATCAGGTTTCAGATACTTGCGAGGACTGAGACCGTGGGAGGACCTGAGGGCCCTCTTTTTTGTTTTTCATAATGAAAACCATACTAAAATTTTTTGATTTCGATATAACCGGGAGGGCCAATGCATGGTAATTACTGTCACAGAATTAAAGCAAAATCTTGATAAATATCTGCGGCTTGCAGAAACTGAAAATATTCTCATTTCCAACAATGGAAAAATTCTTGCAATGCTGTCCAATCCCCATGCAGACCGCATTGCAATGGCAAACGCCCTTCTCGGTGTGATTCCTGCTGACATCACTCTGGAAGAAGCACTAATGGAAAAAGCAAATAACTCCCTGTAAGAACATATAAATCACGGATAAGGCCGCCCTCACTGGAAAACCAGCAGGGCGTGACCTTAACTTTTTTCAAACAGGTCCTAAAAGGCATCGAAATCTTCCTGCGTGGCCTCACGGGCCACTTTTTTGTATTTCACATCATCGTTTCCTTTTTCTGTCCACATATCAATAACTAGGCCAATCGTAAGAAGGTCCAGGTCAGAGATCGCAATGCCAAGCTCCACACAGCGCAGGAGGAACAGGGGCGTTGTCATTTCCCTTGTACTCCTGCCAACTCTTTTTTTGCCTGCACCTCCACCATCATGTTCTGTCCCCACAGTTCCAAAATCTGCGGCAGGACTTCATAGATAGAGAACATATCAAACTGGTCCAGCCACTCCTCAATGGTCGGAGGAATGGAATTGTCCGCATGATAAGCCATGATATAAGCCACGTTCTCGAAAATCTCCAAATCCTCGATCTGGAATTCCTCCCCGTCCTCGGTCTTGCCTTTGTAGGATTTTTCCAGCTTACTTAAATCCTTAAAAATATCACGTTTGAATTTCGCCCGGTACAGCCGGGGGATGGTGGCCGAGGAACGGAACGCCACCTTTTTCCCACAAATCTCGATTTCACGTTTCAGCATTTTTTACGCTCCTTCCTGACCTGACTCTTTTTCCGTCGGCAGATACACCGATTTATACCAGTTCGTATATGCCTCCTTGTCCGTGGTGTCTCCCGTCCTGGCCTTTACCAGCCCATCCGAGCGCGGGTCCGCCGTGATCGACAGGGTTTCCGTTCCCGGCTCAATGGTGTCCTCTTTCGTCTCCGATTCAATGGACGGACGGGATGCCGAACAGTTATACAGCACATGGCGGATGGCGTTCACATCCCCGTCAAACTCAAAGAGCAGGGCAAACTTCACGCTCTCGCCAACCCCGCTGTTTTCCACCAGGACACCCTTGCCGTCCAGTTCCTCCTGCAAAATCTCCGTGCGGAACCACTCGGGGATCAATGCGATCTCCAGATCTCCGCTGTATCCGTTGTTGGTCACGGAACGGAAATATACAATACCATCCGCATAGAACGGGCTGGATTCGCCCTCCGCATCCAGGCTGATACTCACCGCTCCGGGAATCGCCTTCGGTGCGGCATAGGTAAATGCGGTCACGCCGTCTGCCACAGTTTCTGTCAGCTTTGCGGCATGGACATTTTTCAGGTTATATTTGACTTTGTTTCCCATAGCCTTCATACCTCCATTTCATAAATCACTTCATACAGTTTCTCGGACTCGATGTAGGTTTCCGATTTCTCATAAAACAGCCCATAAGCATCAAAGGCGGCTTCCAGCCGTTCTTCCAGTTCCGGTGCCTTCTCGTCCGTATACAGCTCCACATCCAGCTGCTTTGCTTTGAAGTAGACCTTCCCGTCTGCCGCAAAGTTATTGCTGCTAGGTGTCAGGTAGCAGATAAAAGGCGGCTGTGGTGACTCCCCTTCCGCAAAATGGTGGTATGCGAAGGGCAGCCCCGTGCCACCTAACATGTTTGCAATCTCTTCATAATCCATCACGAAAGCCCCCTTTTAATCGCTGCTTCCAATTCATTCACGGCATACTCCTCCGCAGGGGCGATATGCAGCTTTCCTGCCACACGGCCGCCGCCGCGCTTGGCATGGCCCTTTTCCAGAAGGTGTGTCAGCCCCGGCTTGGTACGGTTATAGACCGTGATACTGACCTGCCCGGTTTTCTCCGAGGTCTTTTTGACCGCCCATCCCTTTTGATAACCGCCGGACTTGACCGGGGAGCCGGCCTGTGCCATTGCCTTCGTCTCTTTTGATACAGAATTCACCGCGGTCTTCACTACTTCATCCGTGACCTTTTTATACTCATCCAATGCGGACATGATTTCACTGGAGAGCTGGTCTACTGATATCTTCTTTGCCATAAGCCGTTACCTCCCTCTCACTGCCTCGGTTCCCTCCGGCATTTGAACCGGATCTCCTTCTTCCGGTAATTCATCAGGTCCACCGACTCAATGTCATAAACTTCTCCCCGGAACCTCACACGGAAGCCTGTGGAAGTGACAGTGGCAGTCTCACTGCACCAGCGCACCGAAAAGGTGACGGAACGTTCCTCGCTGGATACTGCGCTTTCCTTTTCCTCCGCCTGGTAGGTAGAAGCATAGGCATAGCAGGAAAAATAAGGCGCCCATGTGTTCTTGTGGTTCCCGATGGCATCCGTAACGACTGTGTTCTTCTCAACCGTTATCCGCTCATTCAGCCTTGAAATCTCCATGCCCGCCCCTCCTTACAGAATCCCTTCCCGAATGGAAAACAGGAGGGAACGGAGCGTCAGCACAAGGCTGTGGTGGTCCGCTTCCTCACGATGTTCATACAGATAACCGAGGGCATACAGCACCGCTGCTTTCATCACTTCCCGTATCTGGGAAAGTTCTTCTTTTGTGTACAGTGCCGTATCCTCGGTTTCATTCCCATCTACTGCTTTCCACTGTTCCTCCGAAAGCCTCGCCACATCCGCGCACAGGTTCCCGGCAGAGCTTAAGAGGATGCCGACCAGGGCATCCTCATCCGAGGAATCCACACGCAGATAGGTTTTTGCTTCTTCTAAAGTCACCAATGCCATGGCCGCATCCTCCTTTCCATCAGCAGATGGCCGGCATATACATATAACCGCCATCTGCCATAATCTATCTGTCTTATCAGGAACCGCTGGATGCGCTGGCTTTCATCTGGAGCACCTGCACCGCTTCCGGCAGGATCAGCTTTCCGTCCACACGCTGCGTGGAAAGGAAACCTACCTGGTCCGTGCGGGCATACAGCTCATTCAGGCGGCGGAAGGTTCTGCTCTGGCGGTCTGCGATCCAGTAGTAGCTGTAATCGCCAAAGGCCAGCACCTTGTTTCCCGCTGCCACGGCGGGCATAAAGGCAGAGGTCTTCAGCGGACGGTTCAGAAGTGTATCCGGCTTGCCGATCTCAAGGCCCGGCTTCCAGATATAGTTGCCGTTGTTGTCTTTTAAGGTCATCAGCTGCAGCACCACCGCCTCGTTGCACAGGAACTCCGCTTTCTTGCGGTATGGTGCTTTCAGCGCATAGTACAGCTGGAAGATTTCATCAAAGGTCAGCTTGGTCTGCGTTCCTGCAGTTACGCCCACCTTCGCCCCGGCATCATCCAGGATGCCCAGCGGCTTGCCCACACCGTCCCCGGTAATGAATGCCTTCTCCTCCGCGTTGCCCATACGCACACCAAAACGGCGGGCGATATAGGTCGCAAGGTCAAACGCGGAATCGTTCAGAAGTTCATTGGAAACCTTGATCATGGTGCCCAGCTTATAAGCCGACAGCATGGTCTGTCCAAAGGTGGTGTCGCTCTCCGGGATTTCCTCCCCTTCATCGATCCAGCTGGCCTCCCCGGTATCCTCCGCAATCGGAATCTTACGGGTGCCGGAACTGGTGCGGATCACATTCGCCATGCTTCGGAAGATGTTATTCTCCTCCAATGCCTCCACCAGTTTCTTTTCAAACTCATCCGGCACGGTGTATCCGCCTTCCGTATCCACACCGACAGACAGGGCGTTGCGCACCTCGCCGTAGTTGCCGCGGTTGCGGATCATGTCCCAGAATGCATTCTTATACTCCTCCGTCCCGGTCGGGCTGGTGTTCTTATCCTTCGGGCTGCCGTTCTTTGGATTGCCATGCACCGGATTAGAGGTCGGGGCCGACAGCTTGGCGTCAAACTCTGCCTGCTGCTCCAGACGCTCGATCTCCGCCCCCAGGTCTTTGACCTCCTGGGCCATCTTGTTGTACTGCTCCACCGCATCGGCAGCTACAAGGCCGTTCTCCCCGCGGTGCTGCTCCAGGAATGCCTTGGTCTGCTCCCAGAGGGTATTGCGCTTGCTTCTCAGTTCAAGAATCTTACTCATCGTCATTTCCTCCATAAAAAATGTGATTTTGGGTATAAAAAGAGCCGGATCTGTCTGTTTCAGGCGCTTGCCTTACTTCAAACATTCCAGCTGTTTTTCTAAAATCAGATATGGCACACTGCCATCTTCTGTTGTGCCGTCCATGCCGATTGCAGGATGCGGCGGCTTTTCTTCCATAGATCTGGAAGGTTCCGTGTGTGTATCCACAGGTGGTTTCTTAGGAGGCTTCCCGCTGTCCACACCGAGCCGGTTCAGAATCGTCAGCCCCATCTGTCTCGTGGAATAAATCTGTGCCTCCAGATGGATACCCGGCTTTTCCTCTTCCTCCTCTGTTTCTTCCTCCCCGCCTTCTTCCTCTTTTTCCGGTTCTTCCGCATCAAAGAGGATCTCATCTGCAAACCCCAGTTCCACTGCCTTTTTCGCATTCATCCACGTCTCGTTGGACATTAAGTTGGAAATGCGGCTGTGGGACAATCCGCTCTTGGCGGCATAGGCGTTGATGATACTCTCCTTCACTTCATTGAGCGTATGGATTGCCCGCTCCATGTCTTTGGTATTGCCATAAGCGATGGTGCTTGGATCATGGAGCATCAGCATTGCCACAGGGGACATCAGCACTCTGCTTCCGGCCATCGCTACCACAGAGGCAGCGGATGCGGCAATGGCGTCAATCTTGACGGTGACCGCCCCCTTATAATCCCGGAGCATCGTATAGATCTCCGCTGCTGCGAACACATTTCCGCCGGGGCTGTTGATCCAGACAGTAATGTCGCCGCTGCCCGCCTCCAGTTCCTCACGGAATGCCTTGGGGGTTGCCTCATCGCCCCAGAAGGACTCCTCATCAATCGAGCCTTCCAGACGGAGCACCCTGCCGCCGGCTTCATCATGAATCCAGTTCCAGAATTTCTTCATCGTTTCCGTTTCCTTTCTCTTGGTTTTTGCGGCGTACTCTCACTCCGCCCGTTTTCACTGTCAGCTGCATTTTCCGTTCCTTCGGATGGTTTCTCCGGTTCATCCTTCGGCTGGTTCTGCTCCACAGGCGCCTGCTTTGCCTGGGCAAACTTCCCCGCATCCCGGAGCTTTACATATCCGCCATTCAGATAATAGTCATCCCCGCCTTCTTCTGCCGGGATCAGGTCCATGTTCTCCAAACGATGGATGTCATTCGGGCTTAAGAAACCGTTGCTGATTCCCGTTGCATAACCGTTCATCCTGCTCTGGTAATCACCCCGGAGCAGTCCGTCCACGTTGAACTTGGGAAACAGCACATCCTGTTCTTCTTCAAGCAGAAGGTCTTTGATGATCGCCTGCTCGAACCGCACCAACCACGGAGTCAGGGTATGCACCACAAAATCAATCGACTGGTGTTCGATGTTGGAGAAGGTGGCGTGTTCCAGACTCTGTACCATGTGGGGCGGCACCCGGAAGATCCGGCAGATTTCCTCCACGCCAAACTGCCGGGTGGATAAAAACTGGCTGTCCTCCGGCGGCAGGGAGATCGCTTTGTAGGCCATCCCCTCTTCCAGCACAGCGACCCTGTGCGCGTTGTTGGCCCCGCCGTATACCGCAGTCCAGTTATCCCGTATCTTCTGGGGGTCTTTTAGTACCCCCGGATGCTCCAGCACACCGCTTGGCTGCGCCCCGTTCTTAAAGAACGACGCCCCGTATTTCTCCACGGCCAGAGTCGTGCCAAGGCTGTTCTTCATCATGGCAATCGGGGAAAATCCCACAAGGCCGTTAAACCCAAGCCCCGGAATGTGCAGGATTTCATCTTTCCTGAAATAAATATCCTGGTTCTGTTCCCCCGGCACTTCATCTGTATAAGCGTGGTAGATATAATAAAGCTGCCCCTGCTCATCACGGTCGACTTCCACGTTTTCCGGGAGCAGCGGATACAGGCCGAGGACGTTGTTCCTCCCATCCCGGATGATCTGGGAATAGGCATTCCCCCACAAAAGCAGGTGGGTCATCATGGTTTCCCGCCAGATAAAACTGCTCATCTCATCGTTGGGCTGCCGGTATAAGATCCGGTACAGCGGGTGGTCAAAGGCGCTCTCTTTTCCTTTCCCACCATCGGTGTAACGGTATAGGTGCAGCGGCAGTGCCGCCACTGTTTCCGCCAACAGCCGCACACAGGCATATACCGTGGAGATCTGCATGGCAGACTGCTCATCCACCTTTTCCCCGCTGTTCGCGGTTCCAAAAGAAAAAACCTGTCCGGAATCTCGGACGCTGTCTGTCACCTCCGGCAGATTTTCCCCTGGGGCATCCCTGGGTTTTGAAAAACCCATCCATTTTAAAAATCCCATTGGATTATTCCTCCTCACATAACTTCCTGTCTGACCACTTTCTCTTGGTTTCTTCGGCAGCACTGTTCGCCCGGACGTGGAAAATTCACACAGGCAAATTCGCCGTGAAAAAAACGGGCAGCCCTGTCATAGGCCCCCGCCGCTTCTTCTATATCATCATAATATCCAAGGAATATACGCACCCCATACGCCCTAATGCTGGCATGAAATCTGCCCGATGCTTTGTGAAAATATACGCCCTTGTAACCAGACGTATTATTGGAAACCAGTGCTGTATTAAATGCGTTTTCACAAGCATCTGCCAGACGCAGGTTATCCCTCCTGCAGTCCAGCGGATTACCATTTATGTGATCCACAAGCGTATTTTTATCCGCATCTAGTACGAGCCTGCTCAAAAGTTCATGTTCTCCATCAATCGTTATAAAAACATATCCATTTCCCGCTATATAGCAGGGGTATTTTTCCAGAAGTTCTTTTACTGAAATATCCGCCAGAAATGACTCCCCGCTATGTGTGTAGTATCTTAGGCAGCCCGCTTCTTCTTCGATATGGATGCAATCTCCACAGGAACAGCTATCCCCATGAAGCAAATGATCCCGCCGGACGTAAGTGGTTTTCCCACAATCACATTGGCACAGATACCTATAATTTCCCCATCGTTTTCCTTCTTCCCGTCCCACACATTCCATGGCAACAAGACGTCCAAAACGTCTCCCTACAATATCTTCCGGGTTAATCCGTCTTTTACACCCACAGCTGCTCGCAGTCCCGTTTAATAGAGAATAACGGTCCGTTGTTCTTTCATTTCCACAATCGCATTTGCATTGATAGCGCAATTTCCCATTTACCGTCCCTATGCACTTCTCAACCTGCAGCATCCCAAATTTGCGCCCTATAATATCATTTTTACTTATTTTCCCCAAAATTTCCCTCCTCAAAATACGAATAACCCCCGGTCTGGATCATCATATACGCTCCCCGTATTCTCCTCATGCCTGATACAGCGGTCAAGAGCCATAATAGCCGCAACAATCCCATCAACCTTATCCGGGCTGCGTCTTTTCGTCACCTTGATATTTCCGGCCGGGTCCGTGTCCACCACAACATTTCCGGCCATCCATCTGAGTACCGGGTGCGCCCCATGAACCATTTTCCCCTCCATCAGTAATTCATAAAACCTTTTTGTAGGCGGGCTCATGGAAGAAAATCCCTGTCCAAATGGCACAACAGTAAAGCCCATGCCTTCAAGGGCCTGCGTCATCTCCACAGCACCCCATCGGTCATAGGCTATTTCTTTAATGTTATATATTTTTCCAAGATCATCTATAAATTTTTCGATAAAACCATAATGGATCACATTTCCCTCGGTTGCCATCAGATACCCCTGGGCCTGCCATTTATCATAAGGAACCGATGTACGGCGCACCCGGAGCGGGATCGTATCTTGGGGTACCCAGAAAAATGGAAGTATGACGTATTTCTCCTTCCCATTGTGTGGCGGAAACACCAGTACAAAAGCTGTAATATCACCGGAACTGGACAAGTCAAGTCCTCCATAACATTCCCGTCCTTTGAGGCTTTCCATATCAATCGCCTCGTTTCCCAAAGCGTATATCTGGTCGGGAATCCATGCCACAGTGCTGGAAACCCATTGATTTAACCGGAGCCACCGGAATGTGACTTCATCCGCCGGATTCTGTTGGGCTTCCCGAAATGCATCCCTTAAACGGTCAATCTCAACCGTATATCCAAGAGAGGGATTCACCTTGTACCAGTTCTTTTCATCCGTCCAGTCCTCGTCATCCGCCAGCCCGTATACCACTGGATAAAACGTCGGGTCCTCTCGTCTGCCGTTTAAAATATCCAGTGCTTTCGTGTGCAGCTCAAACGCAATCGAGTTTCTGTCATTTCCTGCGGTTGTGATGATAAAATGGAGTGGGTTGGCACGGGCATCCGACGATCCTTTTGTCAGGACATCGTACAGGTTACGGTTGGGCTGATTGTGGATTTCGTCAAACACAAGTCCTGAAACAGAAAAGCCATGCTTGTTTCCAACATCGGCTGACAGCACCTGATAGATACCGGCATTGCTGTAATTTACAATCCGCTTGGTTGCCCCCATGATCTTGCTTCTTTTCAGTAATGCCGGGGTCAGCTCAACCATTCTTTTCGCCACATCAAAGACGATGGAGGCTTGCTGGCGGTCAGCAGCCGCACCGTAAACTTCGGCCGAAGGCTCGTTATCCGCATAGAGCAGATACAATGCTATTGCTGCTGCAAGTTCACTCTTTCCAACTTTTTTACATATTTCAACATAAGCTGTTCTAAACTGGCGTGTTCCATCCTCTTTTACAGTCCCGAAAATATCCCGCACCAGAGTTTCCTGCCAGGGCAGCAGCCAGAAACGTTTTCCTGCCCACTTTGCTTTTGTATGGCGGAGATTCTCTATAAACTTCACTGCCCGGTCAGCCTTCGCTTTATCATAATGAGAAGTTGGCAGCATGAACCTTGTTGGCTGGTAATCTTTCAATTTCGGATAATCCTTCGGTCTTGTTTCTGCCATCAGCTTCCACCTCCCAACAATTCCTCCATCTCATCTGCTGGTGCGGAATCCCCTCCGCCTGCAATAATCCTGCTTCTTGCCGAAGGCGTCAGTCCGAACTGCTCCGCAAGCCGGAGCATAATCTTACTATAAGTCTGTGCCTGTGCCACCTGTGGAACCTGCTGCCAGTATCCTGACGGGGTTTTCACAATGGAACCATGCTGCGTGATAAATTCCTCCGCCTCCTTGTATCTGGCATACGCCTGACAATAAGCTGCAAACGATGCCATGTCCAGTTCTGTCAGCACTCCAAGCTGCTCCAGCTGTTTAGACAGCCGCCGCCATTCTTTTTTTGCCTCCGGCTCCAGCCACTTCGGGCAGGATGGTGCCTTTTTGACAGGTTTCGGTTCTTTCGCATTCAATGGGCGCTTGCCCGGATTTCCTTCTAATTCTTTAATCGCAGTCGGAGTCGGTTTCCTTCCCCTTGTCGCCATATGGCATCCCTCCTTTCCTCCAAAATGGGCAAACAAAAAGGACCTCCGAAGAAGCCCTTAAGTAAAATCAATCTATATAAAAACGGGGATAACGAGGCACAGCCCCTTGGGGTTATGCCTGTAGTTTCGTTGTAATTTTAAAGTTCGGTTTTTTCGCCGGTCAGGACATTGACCACCGTGGTTCCTTTTCCAAAAGCAGCCTGCATCTCCATGCGCTCCTCTTCGGAAACCGGCCTTGCGCTCTTCCGATATTCCGCAAGGGATTTGGAAACCTCTTTGTCCCTGGCCGCTGTGGTTGCTTCCACACTGACCTTGTCAGTGACCATTGCCAGCTTTTCCAGCATGTCGCTCATCAGCACCCTGCCGATACAGTTGCGGGCAACCCCGTTCTCATCAATGGTAATCTTGCCGGCCTGCAGGTCCTCTCTGACCTTTTCCAGTTCTTTCTCTGCTGCTCTTTTCCAATATGCTCCAAGTGCTCCGCTCAGTTCCTTTTGAAATCTTGTCATCGCTGTTTCCTCCGTTCTTTCTGTTTTCCCTTTCGGTAGGTACATATTACCTCTGGTTCTGCACATTATCCAGTCAATTCTGAGCCATAAATGTACCAAAGATACGGGAAGAAAATTGTCCATTTTACTACGAGGGACAGCCCCTTTCTGGGCATATGCCTGCAACAATGTTTATGCATTTATCTGTTTCCATGCATCATATTCATCTTCAAGTTCTGCCTCCTCAATAATCTGGTAGATGCTGCTGAAGCGCTCCCTCTGGCGCTCCGTTTCCTCTTCCGTGTACCCATCCCCATCCTTCATCATCAGATAGCCATCCAGCTCCGCTTTCGCCCGGAAGAAAACCAGTTCCTTCAGTTTTGCTGATTCCTGATCCGTGCGAAGACCGACTCTTTTTTCCTCAATGGCGTCATTCAGCCTCGTAAACTCTGACCATTCAAATGCTGTGTCCTTCTTGATTGTGATTTCCATTCCTTTCAGGTCATATTCATTTGACGCTGCTTTGATCTTTGTAAGGTAAACCTGCGCCTTCCTGCTCATTCTTTTTGCCATGTCCGTTTTCTCCGTTTTTCTTTGTTTTCCCTTTCGGTAGTAGCATATTACCTCTGAAACACATGATTATCCAGTCAATTCTGCTCCATAAATGTACCAAAGATAAAGAAGAAAATTGTCTGTTTTACTACGAGAAACAGCCCCTTTCCGGGTACTGTTTCATTGGTGGAAAATTTAGTTGTATTCCTTCATCAAAAGGGCAACTGCCGTCCGTGTTGCTTCATCTTCCGGTTCCAGGTCCCATCCCCTGTCATAATTGCAGGTAAATTCCCCTTCCCTGCGGATCGTCAATTTGGAAATCCGCCCGCCTTCAATACCAAAACGGCTCGGTTCGTCAAAGTATTTCATCTTATAATGGCAGGCCACCATTTTTCCGTTTTCCTGAATCCCAATCGTTCCTTCTGCTAACATTACGCTGCCTCCGTTTCCTCTCATGCCCTCTCGACATCCACCAGCCATCCCACTGTCTTGTGGAAGGCTCCGGTTGCCTTTTCCAAAACGCTGCTCTCCTCGTCAATGAAATGCAGGCGCCTGCCAACTTTGATAAACCTTGCTTCCTCGTAACCCGGAATGTCTGTCCGGTAAATGTATGCCTTGCGGCTCTCGCCGTCATAACTTTTTCCATCCCAACCGTTGAAAGTAAATTCGATGCGCTCCTTTGTTTTGGTAAAATGAGCTTCAAAATCTGCTCTTGTGATCGCCGTATTGTAATTTCTAAGGTCGAGCTCATTTCTCAGTGTGTAAATGTTTTTCATGCTGTAATCCTCCGTTTTCTTTGTTTTCCCTTTCGGTAGTGACATGTTCGCTCTGTTTCGCACATATAGCAAGTCAATTCTGCGCCGTAAATGTACCAAAGATACGGAGGGGAAATTGTGTATATTACAGCAGCCTTGAATTTTCCCTATGGAATCTTCCGGACCTTGGACTTGATCATTCTTCCCCGATCCCCTCATAATAAACATCTTCGCAGTCACAGCTTATCATCTGCATCCCGCAGACCGGGCAGCGCTCTATATCACATCCGAAATGGTGGAAGAAGCCTTTCATCGCGCCGCAGTCACCGCAGCGTTCCCCTTCTTCCATGGATGGGTTAAAATCCCGCGCATCCCCGGCCTTGATCCTTGGGTATACTTTACCGTTAATGTGTACCGTGCCGATGGCGCATCCCTGCGCCGTCAGCATCTCCTGTTTGCATATTCTGCATCCTGCCATAATCCGTGTCCTCCCCTACTTTGCTTTTTCCATGCACCATGCGATGGCATGACCGCCATCCTCGAAAGCGTCCTCTGCCGCTTCTACCAGGTTCAGCCTGCATTCGATATCCGCCAGTCCTGTTTCCTCCGGGGTTTCGATGAACTCGTAAACCGCTGCAGCGAATCCCTTCCAGCCAATGTCTGTCACGAGAACCTGCTCCCCATATTTTAATACCGCGCCGTAGGAGCTGACCTTCATCTGCAGGTTCTCCATGTTAGTGGTCTCTTCAAACTTGTAAAATGCTTTCATGTTGTAATCCTTCGTTTTCTTTGTTTTCCCTTTCGGTAGTGACATATTCGCTCTGTTTCGCACATATAGCAAGCAGATTATCCGAATATACCGCACAAAGATATGGATGGGTATTTGTGTATTTTATTCCCCGTTTTCCTGCTCCTGCAGGATTTTGTCAACGGCCTCCTTCGCCGCTTTTTCTGCGTTATCGTCAAAGAAATAGGCTGCATCGCTCCGAGCCACCGCTTTGTTTTCCGAATCGTATACGTCAAAATCAAATCCCATCTCCCGATTGTTCCAGCCAACTGCTATGTAGTAACCCTTATATTCCACTGCTTTGCCCTCCTGCTTTCTGTTCTCCCCGCAGTGCCCGCCACAGCCGCCCGTGTCCGCATTTTTACCGGGCATCCGGGGGATTTTCCGGCGGCAGCCTTCAGGGGCTTACCGCCCCTTTTCCGGCCGATTACGCCTTATTTATCCTCTGCATCCCCGATGGAAAAAAGGTAGCCATGGGCTTTCTCGTATTCGTCGCTCATAAATGCTTTGTGGCGGCCGTTGATCTCCACCAGCCCCTCCAGCCTGCATCCATTCTGTGTGAAAAGCCATGCGGTTTCCACCGCCGAAGACCAGGTGGAGGAAAAGGTAAATTTTTCAATGCCGTATTCCCGGAGGTTTCTGATCAATGCCGGTACCTGATCATCCCAGATGGTATCGTTTAAATCGATGTACGCATTGCCCCGTTCCTGTGCCTCGCTGTAAAGCCGGTAGATTCTCGCGTAGGGATTTCCCTTTCCTGCAATCTGCTCCTCCAGCTCATGGTAGGCGTTCCGTGCAGCTTCCTGTCCTTCCGTATTTCCTGCCTTTTCTGCCTCGTGGTACTGTGCCTTGATCGCCGTCTCCTGTGCGTATTCTTCTGCAAAATTGTTTTTCTTCATATTCTGTGTCCTCCTTGATTTTGGGGTTGTTCCCCTTTGGTGTGACACATCTTACCGTCATGTGCCCGGAATAGCAACTACTATCGGAGCCATAATGTACACAATCATTTCAACGAAAAACTGTGCATTTTATGGCATCAAGCAGGCACGAGCAAAAGGCCGGCCGTGCCAGCCCCTTGCCCCTGCCTGTTTTCCGGTATTTATTTTGTGACTGTCAGGTAGCTGATGTTTCCCATGCGGTCTGTGCCCTTCAGCCTGATCTTGGTATCCGTTTCCCTTTGGAGAGTAAATTTTCTAAAAAGTTTCAGCCTGCCAAGGTTCCTGACCAGTTCTGCCCCCGTCCGGCTGTCCTCAACCGCATCCGTGAAAGTTGCAATGTCGCAGTCACCAGTGTACCAAAGGTTGCTTAAGCTCTCCGGAATCCCGTCTGCCGTTGTCAGGGATATTTTCCTGCCGCTACGTTTGTTCTGGCTGCTTTCTTTCCCAAGTTCGTAAGCCGCCGTCAATGCTGCCTTGATGCTCCAGACGGAAACATCCAGAAAATCCTCGCTGTCATTGTCGCGGGTTTCCAAATCCCCTCTGGCCTCAACCGGGTAAATGTGTTTCCTTGCGATCTCCACCAGGCTTTCCAGTTCCTTTTTGCTTAATTCCTTCATGTGTGTTTCCTCCGTTTTCTTTGTTTTCCCTTTCGGTAGTGACATATTCGCTCTAAAAACATATATTATCAAGTCCATGCTGAACCATAATGTACACAAAGATTTCTGGCGGAAACTGTGCATCATTTATACAGGAAAAGAATATAAAAAACTAATCCTCATCCGTGAAATCCTCATTTTCTTTCATAAATAATTCATAGTATCGTTCATCCAGTTTATGCCTTAAAAGGCATATTGGCAGGCAGCACCGCATTTCATGCACCGCCTCCAGGTCATCCCACAATCCGCTTTTTTTCAGGTAACCAATGCATTCTGCCTCCGCATCAGACTCCATTTTTCTCAGACATTTTTCTCTCTTCCGGTAAATCACTGCGAACTTCTGGATTTTCTCTGAAGTTTCCCCGCCTATCTTCCATTTCCTGTACTCCAGTTCTGTATCAGTTCTTCCTGCTTTCTTCACCAGCTCATGGTAGCGGCCGTAAAGATAAATCCGGTAATGGCAACTTGGAAGAATGCTGATGATATTCAGTGTGGCGTCAGTATCATCCTGCAAATGTTCCCGCTCTAAATAGGCCTCTGTCTCCTTTGCTATCTTTCTCATCCGTTTTGAGTTTTTTTCAAAATGGCGTTCGTAATCTTCCTTAAATTTCAACGCCCGCTTTCTGGCAGACTCCTCTATCCGGTATTCCGACATATCTGCGCCCTCCTTTTCTTATGGTACGTGCATATTACCGTCATTTCCACAGAATGGCAAGCAAGTCTGGCACCATATATGTACCAGACATGCCGGTAAAAGATTGTGTACATTATTATTCGGAATCCGCTTGATAAAACTCACTTTCAGAGCGAATATACGGTAAACTGGAGAGGGGTGCCGGGTTATTACCGGCCCTGTTTTCTTTTTTAGGTAAAATCCACCATATGGGATGTCCTGCATATACGCTTGTAGCGGCACCCTTTCAGGGCATCCTTATTTCTGTGCCGGACTTTTCGGTTCAGGCGTTTCTTATTGAGAGCGGTTCCTCTTTTCAGCTCACCCCTCATACTGTACACACCGCTGCCCCTGTTCCAGTTGTTCCTTTTTATCCGTGCCGTTCCCGGCATTGGCTCCTGCATCATGGCTGCCTCCTATCCCAGTGAAGCGGTCGCATCTTCCTTTGACCGGAACATTCGGGACGGGGAAGCGTTGATATGGCTTCCCGTCCGGCTTTCCAGAAAATAAAACCTGCCATCGAAGGAAAGAACCTTATATTCCATTGACTGCCGCTTTTTCTTATTGGTGATCACAAAACAGGTATCCCCCGTTTTCCATATTTTAGATTTCATCCTGTTCATATCCTCCTTCCACCCATACAAACTGCATCCGCGTCTTTGTCCGGGCCTTCTTTTTCAAATTCCGTTTCCAACGGCGGATTGTAACTGCCCTGCAATGGTTCCTGGACCAACAGTAATCATCCAGTATGTATCTGCCGCCATGCTCGCGTTCTCCGTAAGCAGGCATTTTTCTGTGGCTCATTTTCCTCTCTCCTTCCATGCCTCCCATGTAAACAACGGTTTCTTCTCTGACATCCCTGCATCCTCCAGCGCTTCCTCCGTTCCACACAGATCGCATACAATGAGGTGCGCCCTCCGGCTGACTGCATGGTGCTCCAAATGCGGCATGGGGCTGCCGCAGCGCGGGCAGCTCCCTCCGGCCTGTGTTTTCCCGTATCCGTCCAGAAATTCTTTTACTATCGCATCTGTGTCGATGCGGTGGCAGGCATCCTCCCCATAGACCACGCGCAGGCTTCCGCCCGTGCGCCATGCAACTTTGATACTTCCCGTATCATCCACTGACTTCACGGTTCCGTGTGTCCCCACCGGAGGAGCCTGCACATCCTCCATCCGGTCAAGCACCACCTCACAGCCGACAGGATAATCCTTTCTGATTTTCTCCACGATTTTTCTCTTTGGGAATCCCATGCTCACACCTCCGAATCATCACAGTCTGTCATTCCCATCATCAGTTTCATGTAAATATTTGTGTAGCGTTCTTTCTCACTGCCCTCGCAGGCTGCCATTGCCCGCAGGAAAAACTGCTTCGCCAGCTCACGGCTCTTCCAGATATCCTCTGTATCATAGCAGACGGTACGGACCGTTTCTGTACCACATTCGATGTCTGTCAGAAGCTGCCACACCCCATCCCGCAGATGTGCCGATAGGACGCTCTGCGGCAACAGTTCCTCCGCAGGAGCATCCCGGAAATCCTCCCTGCATCCGGGATGGGCCTTTACCATTTGTCCGGAGAGGAGCCGTTCTGTCTGCGCTTTATCCAAATCCACATACCCTCCCGGTGTCATCATGGATATCCTGTCATCCGTATGCCTGCCAAGGAACTCCCGCACGGAAATCTGGTATGGCTGATCCGGCTTTAAATTTCCTTCCTGAAACAATCCCTCCAGAAATTTTTCTGCCGCCGTAACATATTTTTCTACTGCCTCTTCGATCAGGCTGTTCCTGGAAACCCTGCGCCCTTCCTGCTGGCTCCGCTCCCTGCGGATGATTTCCAGTTCATCCAGCATGGCCTCCGGCAGCTTAATATTCAAATTCTTTTTCCCCATTTGCTACCCCCTGCAATCGTCCTGATATCCGTTCAAAAATACTCTGGCTGTACGTTTTCCAACGCTGTCCACAAGTGCCTGCTCCAGAATTGCTTTATCAAACCCGAAGTCCTCATAACCGTCTGCCAGCACCTTGTAGTAATAGCCCGTTGGACTGGCGAGGCGGCGGCGCTCATCCATGATATAGACCATTGCGGTCAGTTCCTGGCTGGCATCCGTTCCGGTCATTTGGACTGTCAATGTCAAATCCTTTTTGTAGTAAAAGTTGGGATAGCCCTCATAGCGGTCAAGGTTTTTTTCGTCACTGGGGGAAATCTCCCAGATGAGTACTGGCACCTTTTTTCCTTCCCTCTGCTCAATGGTGGCGCAGCCCTTAAAAAGCAGCGCGTAATCCTCAATGACCGCGGTTCCGATGACTTTCGCATCCGGGCAGCGGTAGGCCATCTGGCCCACTGATAAGTTGCTCCCGTACGCTATGTAGTATTTTTTCTTGCTCATTTGCTTTCGCTCCTTTCTTCCGCGCTTCTCAGGCGGTATGGTATTAATCACTCTTTTGGCCGGTAATAGCAAGCGAATCCTGATCCATAAATCCACCAAATGTACCGGCCGCAGATTGTGTACTTTACCCTCGCTGGTAACGTTCTATGTATTCTCCCGCAGCCCTGATCCCGATACTGTCCGCCAGCCCCTTATCCAGAATATCGGTATCAAAATTCCACTCGCCGTACCCTTCATCCAAGAGCCGGAAATACTCCATGTCCGGTTCCCCAAGAATACGCTCCTCGTGCATCACATAGGCCATGCACCATTTCCTTTCTTTCATCCGCCTGCCGGAATCCAGCCTCGTGACAGAAAGCCGGAAATTCCGCTTATAATAATACCGGGGATAACCCTCACAGCGGTCAAGCAGCGCTTCATCCAGTTCTGAAATCTTATAGACCAGTGCGGGGACACAGCAGTTGGCATCCTGCTCGATGGTTGCGTAGCTTCCGGTCTTGCTCTTTTTGAACAGGAGACGGTAGCCGGGAATGACAGCTGTGCCAAGCACCACAGCATCCGGGCAGCGGCTTTTCATCCGTTCCAGGGACAGGTTGGAACCGTAGGCCAGATAAAAACGGTTCGGTTTCCTCGCTGCCCCTGTGCTAAGCCCCAGGGAGAACATTCCTGCCATTGTCACTCACCGCCTTCCATTTCTGCCGATGCATCCATTATTCCGGTCAGGGAATAGTCCACGCCCTGGAAATCCGCTTCGTTTAAATCGATCTGGCTGTCCTGCCACCAGTTCTCCACCATGCGGAGGGCTTCCTCCGGTGTTGCTTCCTTCATTTCTGATTCATATACGGTAATCTCCCTCTGGTAAAGTTCCGACACCGTCACTTTAAATGCCCTGCCTCTTGGGGCAGCATCCATATGTTTCATCCTGTTTTCGTTTTTCATGATATCTTCGCCTCCTTCTACCACCCCAAGGGCGGTTGCCCGCCCGGAAGTTTCCGTGGATGGAAGGCTTACTGCCTTCCGTTTCTCCAGCTTGCGTTGCCATCCATGTTCCGCAGGAGGATTTCCCTCGCCGTTGCGAATTCCTCCCCAATGAAGCCTAACCGAAGCATCCAGCACCGGAAAGCGTATTTTTCGTTCTCGGTCTGCTGCGGCTTGCAGCTTGCGCTCCGAAGCTGCTTGGCAAGCTGGCTCATGGCAAGGCAGAGCTGGATGTAAGCCTTTAATTCTCCCGCATGAAGCCCATTCCGTTTTCCGTTTGCCGGGTCTGCGAACTGGAAAAGCCGGAATTCGATGGTCCCCTTTGTGAAAGTGGCATGCAGGTTCAGCATATGGTAGCGGCTGCCGTTGTAGTGGTCATGCCTGCGCCAGTCCTGCCCCTGGCTCTCGTACCAGATGTCTGCCAGCTGGCTCATGGTGCGTGGTTTTCTCCGGTTGAGCTGTTCCAAGAATCTCTGGTCGACCGTCCGGCAGTATTGTCTCTGCCGTCCCTGGTCCAGCCGGATGGCCCTGCCGATCTGTGTCTCATGGGCTGCCATGATGTTGACCAGGTTGCGGATACTCTGCGGAGTATGGTTACCCTTTCCAATGTGGATGTGGACTCCGCATCCTCTGGAGGGGCTGCTCTTTGCCCCGGCCTTTCTCAAAAGGCGGACAAGTTTCTGCAGCATCTCGATGTCGCCGTAGGTAAGGACCGGGGTGACCATCTCGCATTTTTCGCTGTCCGGTCCCTCGATGCTCACATCCCTCTGGAACTTCCATTCCCTTCCCTGTGCGTCCCATGCCGACCAGGTGTAATATCCGTTCCGGCCTGCTGTGTATTCATATCTTCTGGTTCCAAAGAACTCTGCCGCTTTCTTTGCCGCCTTTTCCCTTGTAATGTTGTTCATTTCTACTTCAACCCCGATGGTCTGGTTTTTCATTGCCTCGATCTGTGCCCTTGTCTTTTCGTTCATGTTCGTTATCTCCTTTGCTAAAGCCGCCTGTCTGCGGTGTTTTCTGCTCTTTTGTTGTGTCTATATATCACTCTGAATGCAGATAATAGCAAGTTGATAACGGGCATAAATGTACCAAAGATCCGGGGCAGAAAGTGTGTATTTTATGGCAGGAAAAATGCTTGATAATGCACACTTTCAGAGGTAATATCACTTACAATGGAGAAGGCGCCTTATCATTTCCCGGCCCCGGTTACTGACCGGGAGTAAAGGCTTATTCCTCAAAGCTGGCGTTGACTGCGGCAATGTAGGCGGCATCCGCCACAGCCTCCTCCGTCTGTGCCTCATCCAGACCATTCAATTCCGCATTCGGACGGGTATCTGCTTCCAGCTCCGCAAGTTCTATTTTCTTTGCCTCACGCTTCGCTTTATTTTTCGCTTTTGCCTTTTCCGCTTCCTCCGGTGTCCGGAATGCGGCGTGGCCGCCGAGGTTCTCCATCATCACCTTTCTGGTAGATTTGTAGGCATCCCCGTTCATCCCAAGCCGGAGGAGCCAGATGCGGAATGCGTATTTTTCATTATCCGTGCTGACCTCTTTTGCCTGAATGCGTTTCTGGGAAAGCGCCATGGCATTCATCATGGCTGCAAGCTGGAGGAATGCATCAGCGTGTGGCTGGTCTGCCGGAACTGGAAATCCTGTGAAAGAAATCTGCTGTTCTGTGATCTGAAGCCCCTCCATACCGCCATGTGCTTCCATGTAATCTGCCAGCGCTTTCAAAAAGGTCTGGACTGTGGCAGTGCAGGCATCATCCCGCAGTCTCTCTGCCAGCTCCTTTTCCACACGGAAGTTCCCGCCGGATGCTTTGCTAAGAAGCGGGCCCCTGCTGTAGACCATGTTCACAAGGTTTCTTAGGGAAACTCCTGTATGTTCTCCCATCGGAAAGCTGAGTGCCAGATCCAACGGTTCCATTCCTTCCTGGGCGGCTGTTTCTTCCTGACCTGCTGCCTCTTCCCGCACCTCTGACTCGTATTCGCTGTCCGGGATGGGCTCTGTCTCTGCCTGCTCTGGTTGTTCCGCTGCCGCTTCGAGGATTCCCTCTGCATCCCTGATCAGCCCCTCGTCTTTTAACGTGGTCAGGATTCCAGGCTCTGCCGCTTCCTCTCCGACCGTAAGGCTGCCGTCACGCTCCACCGTATAAACTCCAATCTCATAGGCACATCTTGGCATCCTTGTGTAATGCGGGGCAGTCCCCGTAAGTTCCCCAAGCCTTTTTACCAGCTCTTTCCTGTCTGCTATGTTCAACTTAAATCTCATCATAACCTGCTGCTCCTTTCCTTTTCCGGTTCTTTCACCGGTATTCTTTGGCGTATGGTATTAATCACTCTAAAGCCGGTATAAGTCAACGGATATCCACGCAAATGTGCAGAATTGACCTAATGCACAAATCCAGGGGAAGGAATTGTGCATTAATGTAAGTTCCGGTCATCCTCCCGTTTTCTGCGCTTTTCTTCCATATCCTGTATCCATTTCATCTGCTCCGCATCATCGTCCTCGTCCCCGGCAGCCATACAGAGTGAAAACGCAGCGAAAAATGCGGCCGCAAGAAAAACAATGGCTCCGATAGCAATCAGCCATCCCATAAAGCATCCCTCCTATGTACTATGGCAGGGGCCTGCCCTGCTCCTTATGGTCTCCCATCAGAAGCAAAGGCGTCCTCTGCCATCGTTCATTCCTCTGTTTCCGCCCCGTTCTGTGCAGCCCAGGCAATACCGGCCAGTACGAAATAAGCGCACGGCAGCGCGATCCCATTCCCCCAAAGTTTATACTCAGCGGAGTCCGAGTATGGATCTGCCAGCCATTTCCGGATCTGTTTCTCCGTCTTCGGCTTTTTCGATGTCCCCATGACCTTCCGGTGTGTTTCCCACACTTCCGTCCAGAACGCTATTTCCTCTGCGGTCGGTTCCTCGATTCCCAGGCCGGCACACCACCAGTCCGGGAAACCCTGGAGCCTTGCACACTCGGTCGGAGTCAGGCGGCGCACAATATAGTACGGTTCGGGTGCAGGCTTATCGTTTACCACTGGCGGGTCTTTATAATCCCTCGCCATCAAAGTCGGTGCTTTTTCCTTTACCACCTGGGAATATTCCCCGGTAGTCATGCAATAAGCCACAGCATGGCGGTCGGCCGCATCCAGCGTAAAGGACACATCCTCATTGATACCGCTGCCCTGCGGTCCGTTCTTATCCTCCCTGCCGATCATGCTGCCCTGCAGGACATAGGTCTGCTGTTTCATTCCCGGTTCCGCCGCAAGTGCGCCGGACTTATCTCCAAGTGCCCGTACCTCGTCCCTCTGGTTCTGCGTGAAAGCAACAATGGCGATCCCACCCTGGTTGCATCCCGGATTCCCGCCATTGGCATCCAGTGTCCGGCTGGTCTGCGCTTCATAAAACCCTGCCTTCGGATTATCGGATTTCATGGCGTTGCTGTCCTTGGAACAGATGCCGAACGCACCTACCACCAGTTCGCTGCACCGGGTTTCCCCGACATCAAAAGTATTCAGCGTATTTGCTACATCCCCTTCTTTCCAGACCTGGCCTTCCTCAGATGAATGCGGGCGCATCCCTTTGCAGAAAGGCACGAATACAGTCTGGTCGTTGTTGCATCCGAGGGTTGCTGATTTATCATCCTGTAATAAAATGCCTTTTCCCCCACCGTCACATCCGCTGCGGATTTTCATTGTCTTTGGTTTTTCAACTATAAAAGGCTGGTTATTGCCGCCCATGCCATAAGCGGCATTGACCGTAGGTGCTGTGTCCAGCGGTCCTTTATACCGGGTATCCTGTGAGTGGTTCTCATACATCTCGGCTTCTGGCGGTTTCCCTGACTCAGCCATGACCAGCGGCACGTTCCCGCCGCCAGTCCCCATCCGGCCAGTCAGTGTCTGTACCTTATCGTCCTCAGAAATCTTCACACGGCTGTCCGCCGGATGGTTCTCCAATGCGACCGCCGCCGGGACGACTCCGGCCCGGAGCGTTGGGGAGGTTTCTTCTTCATACCCGATGCCCCCCGACTGTGCGGAATGCTCCGTACAGAACCCGGCCGCCTCCATCACGCATGGGGGATGGTGTGCCTCGGCCCGCAGGGTACAGGCGACCTCCTCGGTCACATCCATACGGCTCCCGCCCTGGTCATTCAGGACGATCCTTCCGGTTCCTCCGCAGCCTGCCTCTCCAGCGCGATCCGCAAGATCTCCGGCAGCTCTTTGCCACGCACGGAAGCCCTCCGCAGAATACCCCGACACGCCTTCGGACTCAAATAATATCTCCGGGGCACGTTCCCCTGCAAAATCTGCGACAAGGAAGATACGTTTTCTTCTCTGGGGCACTCCCCACCACTGTGCATCAAGGACTCTGTATGCGGCTGACCATCCGTCTCCCACATAATAGTCGGCGTAGGGCCAGCCTTTTTTACCAGGCGCAGGCACCTGGGCGGACGGTTCTTTAATGCCGATGACGGCTTCAAGGACCGCCCTGAAATCTTCTCCTTTGTTGCTGGAGAAAGCGCCGGGGACATTCTCCCAGCAGATAAATCTTGGTTTCTCTCCATTGGTCTTCTCCCTCATTTCTTTCACGATCCGGATCGCCTCATAAAACAGGCTGGAACGTGAGCCGTCCAGACCGTCCCTTTTCCCGGCGATAGACATATCCTGGCACGGACTCCCAAAAGTGATGATATCTACAGGCGGGAGGTCTGCCCCGCTGATACCCGAAACATCTCCATAGTGTTTCATCTGCGGAAGCCTTGCAGTAGTTACACGTACAGCAAATGGCTCAATCTCGGATGCCCACAGAGGCGTCACCCCGGCAAGGATGCCGGCCAGTGGAAAACCCCCGGAACCGTCAAACAGGCTGCCGAGAGTCAGTTCATTTTTATTTTTTATCATGATTTCCTCCTATGCTGCCAGCCCCTCCTGTTCCCGGTGCAAACGTCTAAACGCGGCATCCAAAAGTTCCGGATTTTGCGCCCATTGGATTCCTTCCAGCCTTTTCAGACAACGGTATACCACATAAGATCTCTGATCCGGTGTCGCGTGAGGGACGCCGGCAACACACTCCCTGTTCAGCCTGCAAAATTCACCAAAAAGCAGCTCTGCCGCCGCGTCATATACTGCTGCCGCTTCAACCTTTGTGTCATAAAGGCCAAGACTGATCTTCTTTTGGCAAAAAGTAATGACAGCGTTCCATCTTCCGCTTGTATGTTTCGCCAGACCTTTGTACCCAAGTGTATTCGTCTTTGGCATCCCCTGATTAAACGCATTCTGCTGGTCACAGCAAAACCGCAGGTTTTCCCTGCGGTTATCAAGTTTATCCCTATTGATATGGTCTATCCTCTTCCTGCACTCCAGATTATCCAGAATCAGAGTGTGAAAATAAGTGAATTTCTGTTTGACAACCGTATACACATACCAGCCGTCCCGCATATGTTTCCTGCTCCATGTGTGCCCCTTTGCCTTCTCAATATCAGCCGTATCAAACAAAAAGCACTCAGCATTGGACGTATAACCATAAACAACCGGTCCGTCTACGATAAAGGTATTCTGAAATATTCCACTCTTACGTTCCTTCACCTGTACTGCCACACCATTGGGGAGCGCGGCAATGTCCAGCACTGTATTCCTGGGCTTGCACTGGCTGCAATAAGGCACCCGTATTTTCTGGATGCCATCTCCGCGCATCACTTTCCGGTTTCCACAATCGCACCGGCAGTTCCAATAGAGCCGCCAACCTTTTGTGTGGGACAGACTTTCCACTGTCCATGACTGGAATTTTCTCCCTGTTAAATCCACAAAATTAGCCGGATGCTCCATTTTCCCCACCTGCTTTCTTTTTGCAGCCCTTTTGTTTCTCATCCACGCTGCCTTCTTTAAAGGAAAAATTTTCATCCTCCAGGATATAAATTTCATCGCATCGGAGTTTCTGCCCATTACGGATCACCGTGATATCCTCTGTTCCCCCTTTGTATGCCGCATACCTGCGGACAATCGCAGATGCATACTTTGGATCAAGCTCCATCAGACAGGCAATGCGGTCAAGCTGCTCCGCCGCCATAAGGGTAGAACCAGAACCTCCGAACAGATCCAGTACAATTCCGTTTGCCTGGGATGAATTCCTCATTGGATATGCGATCAGGGGAAGTGGCTTGCTGGTCGGATGCAGCTTGGATTTCGTCGGCCGGTCAAACTCCCAAATAGTAGTCTGTTTACGGTCGCCATAAAAATTGTGCCGTGCTGTATCCTTAAACGCATAGATCACCGGCTCATGGCGCATCTGATAATCCATCCGCCCGATTACCAGCGCATTTTTCACCCAGATACAGGTTGTAGAATAATGAAAGCCTGCTGCAACCGTAGCATTGAAGAAGTTTACCTTCTCCGCATCCGAATGAAAAATGTAAACCGCCCCGCCGTCCGTCAGGTTCTCATACACATTTTTGAACGCATCCAGCAGAAATTGATAGAATTTCTCACCATCTGTCCACTGGTCATTCATGATGGTCATTCCAGTACCGCCTTCATAAGAACAGTTATACGGCGGATCCGTGATACACAGGTTTGCTTTCTTCCCATCCATCAAAACCGCTACATCCTCCGGTTTTGTGGAATCTCCGCACATCAGCCGATGCCGCCCAAGAAGCCAGATATCCCCCGGTTCCACAAAAGCCTCTGCTTCTGCCGCCTTTTCCGTATCAAAATCATCTTCCTGTACATTTTTGTCATGCACATTATTGAAGATTTCAGAAATTTCCGGCGGCTCAAATCCTGTCTTTCCCAGATCAAATTCACTGTCTTCCAAATCCTTCAACAGGTCAGCCAGCAGGGAATCATCCCACGCACCCGTGATCTTATTGAGGGCAATGTTCAGCGCCTTCTCCCGGACTTTATCGACATCAACCACCGCACACGGTACTTCCGTATAGCCAAGTTCCATGGCAACAGCCAATCTCTGGTGCCCTCCCACGATTGTCATATCGGAATTGACCACAAGCGGGTCTGCAAACCCAAACTCCATAATGGAATTCTTGATCTTCTCGTACTCCTTATCCCCCGGCTTCAATTTCTTCCGGGGATTGTATGCGGCCGGCCTGAGTACGCCCACCGGCAGCACTTTCAGTTGTGCAGTTTTCTGCATCCCTGCGTCCTCCTTTACTCAGACGCGCATGACCTCTGAGAACGGCACGAAAAAAGAGCCGAATAAGAATCCCAGCTCCGCCTCTTCCCCGTCCGACCGCGTCTGTTCATTCATGGGACACCACTGCGGATTTTCTCCATTTGCGGATGCAAGCACCCTGTCCTCACAGCAGTCAATCTCATGTACGCAGATACCCATCGTATTGCAGACGCAATACACACCGATGGTTTTCATCTTATCCTTCATTTTCATCACGCTCCTTTCGCTTTGCCCGTCCTCTGTTGGCGCAGGCATGGCTGCAATATTTCCTCTCTCTTCCATACTCCCGGCTTGCCAGAAATGGTTTCCCACACTCTGGGCAGACAGCCGTCCGGATGGATTTCCAATTTTCCGGGTGCGGGTTTCTATTCTTCCACGCATACCGGCAGGATTCTGAGCAGAATATCCTCGGACGCCCTCTGCCGTTTGGCATCACTGCCGCACCGCAGTTGGGGCAGAACCGTTTCGCCATATCCTCTAACATCTCTGCTTCCGTATTTGCTTCCATCGCTGCCCCTCCTTCCTGTGTGGTTCATGCTGCACCGTTTCCAAGCTGCGCCGTAACCCCGCCCATTTTACGGAAAAATCCCAAAAAACACATAAAAAACAGTGAGGTAAATTTTCCTCCTGTCAGTATGGATGCCGCATGGGTCGTTCCTGTTTCATTCCAGATTTTCATGTTTCACCGGAACAAACAAAAACACACGAAAGTTCCCATTTTATCAAGGAATTTCATGTATTTTGGTTCATCTCGGATATTTATAAGATGGGGGCTGGCAGTGCTGCCGCGCCTCTTCGTCTGCTGGTTTCATTTTGCGCCGTAACTGCCAGACCCCCGGCCTATCAAATTCGCGGTTTTGCACAGGAAAGGGGGCGGCGGTCTCCGTGGCACTTCACCACAGAGAAGTGAACCCGGCCCCCGGCGGGCCCTTTCCGCCATAATGTACACAAACAAAACCACGAAAATCTGTGTAGTTTATGGCATCGGATTTGCTGGATATATTCTGCTTTCAGAGGTAACATAACCGTACCGCAAAGAAAGGAGGCATGAACCTTTGAAAGAAAAACAGAAAAGAAACCGCCGCAGGAAAGTCTACTACACTTACCAGGGCAGGAACCTTTCTCCACAAATCCGTCTGGAAGGGAAGTGGCTGGAGCAGCTTGGCTTCACAGCCGGCAGCTTCGTGTCCATCCAGTGTGAGGAAGGACGGCTGGTGATTGAAAAAGACACTGTTCAATAGGTGTAGGTCGGATTGTTATCTTCCGCCCGCGTCTTTTTATCATGGCACTGCTTACATAAACTTCTCCAGTTGCTCCGGTTCCAGAACAGCTTTTGATCGCCGCGGTGTGGGGTGATGTGGTCAACCACTGTCGCCTTCACATACCGCGGTGGCTGTTTCTTCATACACAGCACACACAGCGGATGCTCCTGCAGGTATTCCCTGCTGGCTTTCTGCCATCTCTTTCCGTACCCGCGCTTTGCAGCTGACCGCACTTCTTCCGGGTGCAGTGCTTTGTGCTTTTTACAATATTTCTGTCCGTAAGGGACAAGAGCAGCACATCCGGGATGTCTGCACGGTGTGTTCGGTCTGTATGGCATCTGATCCACCTCCCATCTTCAAAAAATTTTTTTCAATCCGTTGCTATTTCGGTGCAATTTGAGTATAATAATAGTGAGCCAAGTGCTCGCCGGTCATGACGGCAAGAATATCATGAACGTGTATGTTTAGCTTCCGCAAGCGACGGGGTGCTGCAAAGCGTAGAATATCGCTTACTTGTAGAAGGGCTTGCCGCAAGGCAGGCCCTTCGTTTTTACGGGAGGATATCTTTGTTATGAGACTTGTTTCCATCGACACAACACTTTTTGATAAATATAAAAATGATCCAGAGGTTCTTACGAAATCCAAACGCCCCTATGTACTTGTAATTCGTTTGAAGTACAAAGGGAAGAACTGTGATTTTGCTATTCCGATTCGTTCCAACATTCCTGCCGCAGCACCTAAGGATCAGTATTTTGCCTTACCTCCCAGACCTACTACACGCCCTAAAAACAGGCATGGCCTGCACTACATAAAAATGTTTCCCGTTACCAAACAATATCTCAGACGGTATCGCACCGAAGGTAACCAATTTGCCACACTGATTCAGACCATCATCGATAAAAACACAAAAACAATTGTGGATGATTGTCAGGCATATCTTGACGCATATGCCAACGGACACCATCCACAATTCTCAACGGATATTGATTATCTGCTTTCGCAGCTTTTCTCAGACAACTGATTTTTATTTCACGGGCTTCCAACCAGGGAAGCCTTTTTTATTCCTCCCACGGAAGTCCAGGCTTCCCGAAGTGTCCATAGGCAGATACCAAGTTATAGTCCACATCCCGGAGATGCAGCCGGTTAATAATCCCCCTTGGTGTCAGATCATAGCTGTCCTCCACATAAGCCTGGATAAAATCCAGCGGCTGATACTCTGTACCGAAGCAGTCCACGTTGACTGACACAGGATGTTCCATCCCGATGGCATAGGCAATCTGAATTTCACACTGCTCCGCATATCCGGCCTGCACAATGTCGCGGGCAATCTTCCGTGCCATATACGCAGCCGAACGGTCTACCTTGCTTGGATCTTTCCCGGACAGCGCACCACCGCCAAGCCTGCCGATGCCGCCATAAGTATCACAGGCAAGTTTCCTTCCTGTCACACCACAGTCAGCAAAAGAGCCGCCGACCACAAACCGTCCGGTCGGATTGACCAGTTTTACGAAGTCACCGTTCAGCCCGTACTCACAGGCAGCCAGCACCATCATCCCTTCGATGACGTGACGGAAATCGCTGACCTCCACATCCGGGCTGTGCTGCACGGAGCAGAGGAAAGCAGTGATCCGTCCGCTGCTGTAATCAAAACTGACCTGTGCCTTGGCATCCGCCCGGAACATTTTTGACGGGTGGTTCTTCAGAAGCCGCAGGAACTTGGTCGCCACGGCAAATGGAACCGGAAGGAGCTCCGGCGTTTCATTCGTAGCATACCCGAACATGATGCCCTGATCTCCGGCTCCGCCCTTATCCACACCAAGGGCGATGTCCGGCGACTGCTCCTTTACCATAAGGGCAACATCCAGCGGGCTGATGATCTCCATCCTGCCATATTCTGTCTTTCCCTTTCCGATACGCTCCAGCACATCATCCACCAGTTCCCGGTAGTCCGGCTGGTGCTTACTGGTCAGTTCCCCGGCAATGATCAGGCGGCTGTCCTTTAACAGACACTCAATCGCCACCCTGCTTTCTTTGTCATGTACCAGACAGTCCGTCACAATGGCATCCGCAACCTGGTCACAGATTTTATCGGGATGCCCGTCTGACACCTGTTCGCATGTTAAAATCCTGCTCATAGTTTTACTTCTCCTCTCGTTTGGTTTATGTATCAAAGCAGGCACCCTTTGCCGTTGCTCACCCTGTAGGGATTCCCACAAAGCAAGCTGGCGCAAAGGATGCCTGATATGGTCTCATATACTTTGTGGTAAGATATAATCCGTTACACACAATGATCCTCCAATCGCTGGACCGGCATAAGAAAAACCGTTAACGCCATATCTCGTGCAAACCATTTGAATTCCTTTCATTTTCTTTTTGGGGCAACTTGTGGCAAGTAAAAACAGTAAAATATATAAAAGAAAATAATAAATAGAAAATACGGTTTTTACTTGCCACGTCCTGCCCCATATTTTTTCAAAGGGAACTTCCATTTTTCAAAAATACTTAAAAGTGCTGGTAAATTGCTGGACTACACAGGTTTAAACTCTTTTTTCGCATCCTGAAGCACATCGTTTTGTTCATCCTCTTCTCCAAGCTCCTGCTCCCGGAATCTGCATCCAATAATTAGAGATGTCTTTTCCCCGCCATCTTTCGGTCTCCGGCGTTCAATTGTGAATCTCTTCTCCATTGCATTTTTAAAGTTCTTCACATTTTCTGCATTATAGTTGTACTTCCTGCACCAGTCTGAGTAGAGCTTATATGCGGCGGCAGAACGGACCTCATACGCCTCCCCTTCTTCCAGCCACGCTTCAATAAACTGCCCGATACGGTCAGAATCATTCCGATAATCCTGGATTGCTTCTACCACAGCATTTGGGGATGCCAGCCTGAACTTTCGGAATTCTTTATACCCCTCCAAACACCAGTTGAAGATTCCGGATAAATTCTCTTCTTCAGCAAACAGGGCTTTCAGCCCCTTATCCTGCTCTGCTTCTTCAAAATGGCGTTTAAAAGGGATAATCTTCAGGCGCCCGGAATCAAACAGCGTCATATCTGACACATTCGGCAGATAATTCGTGTTAATGAAAATCTTAAACACTGGTCTGAAATCAAAAGAGTTTTCATGCAGGTATCTGGCATTGATGGTGTCATTCCCCGTGAGCCTCTTAACCAGTGCGGCATTGAACGTAATCTTTTTCTCCGGCTCCGAGATATTCACAAAACGGATGCCCGCAAGACGGGCGATTTCTTCAGACGGCCCGGATGCATTGGTGTTTCCAAACTTTGTAGACAGCATCTCCGGATTAGAGGTTTTCCCATAGTCGCCCATGATTTTAAGAAATGTCTCCATTGTGGTACCTTTGCCATTTCGGGAAGTCGCGCCATAGAGAATGAACATACATTCAAGTGATGTATCTCCTGTCAAAGCGTAACCCAGTGCCCGCTGAAGGTAAGATGCCAGTTCACTATCGTTACACATAACTTCGCTGATAAATGAATTCCAACGCGGGCAGACCGCATTCGGATCATAGGCAATTCCGGATACCATCGTCAGGAAATCATCCGGCCTGTGCTCCCGGAACTCCATCGTCTGTAAATTAAGCGTACCGTTCTGACAATTGAACAAATGGGTACTGCGGTCAAAGGCTGACATGGGAATCGGATGCACTGACTTGGCATCCTCCACCATTGTTTTCCGGTTCTTTCTCAATTGCAGCTTCTGTACCCGTTTGATATAACGGTTACGGGTATCCTCATCCTTGATCTGAAGGGCGAATGTATACAGCTTATCTGCCAGCAGCTTCGCAAGCTCCGCCACTTTCAGACCTCCCTCATCCGGCCGCCATATCCGCCCGTCATAGACATACCATATCCCACGGTCACGGTTATATCGGGCAATGGGAAGAAAAAAATCAGCAAAGGCATTCCCGATGCCGATTTCATCCCGTCCATACCTTGGGTTGGAATGCGGTTTCATTTCCTCCAGTGTCAAGGTAATATTGGAAAGATCGGCCTGGAAATCAGCAGCTTTCTTCTGTTCTCTTTCCAGATCGGCAAAGTCCTCCTCCGCTCCATTGGAAATATTGTGTACATCCACCGGCAGGTAAATCTGCTGGCAGGTTGCCACCGCATTGCGGATAGTAATCCCTCCATAAGTCGTACCTGCCTGTTTCCTGTCCCACTTCGGGCGCATCATGCCGGAAGTACGGAAAATACGGTCCATCTGTTCTTCATCGCATCCACACCAGAATGCCAGCATGGAGAGGAACCCCATATCCGCATCTGACTGGTTATCAAAGTATCTCTGCCAATTGCCGTTATAATAGTCGGTGAACCGTTCTCCATTGGCAGACTTTTTCGCATGTTCCAGTACCTGCTCATCTGTCAGATAGGAACACGGCTCAATGTGTGTGTTCACCACCTGGGATTTCCGTTTCATGAACGTGTCCAGTACATTTTGGAGTGCTCCCATATCCGCCGGTACCGAACCTGCGCGGTACTGGTCCCCTGTGACGGTTACAAATCGGTTCGTTGCTCCCGGAAGATACACTTCCAGCCCATGCGTCCGATTATTGATGTAATAAATCGTCTTATCAAAAATGAAATCCGCATCCACATGGAAGAACCCACGAAGTCCGCTGCCGGACGGGGAACGTTCAAAGTATGCATCTTTAAAAACTCCCAGTACGGAAGCCGCCACGTCATTTAAGGTGCCGTCCTCCCGGATACAGTGGTCAATATCAATGGCACCAATGCCGGAGGAAACCCGGATTCCGATACCGTCATATCCGCCCATCGCAAAAGATTTCATTGCAGTGGCAAAATCTGAAAAAGTCTCCCCATTATTGCTTTGGGCCTTCTGCCCGGTAACGGGGTTATAAGGAACTTTCGTCAGGCGAGCAGACCTGCCTTTCCCCTTTTCTTTCTTCCATACGCAGAACCGGCAGGACTCTTTTAAATCCGCCGGGATGTTTACAAAATTAACTGTGCCCACAAATTCTCACACTCCTTTGCCGCTAATACAGGCATTCCACCTGTCAGATATACGGCGTGACGTAATACCCAGATGCACCTCCACGGCCTTTTCAATCTCATGTATTCTGTCCTCTCCAACATGCCCTACAAAACTTTTGAGGGCGCACTTGCCAATGGTAGTCACCTGCTCCGCCAGCACCATGGAAGGTTCAAGACTAGGACAGTCTGACGCTTCCGTCAAAACATGCGTTGGAAGATATGCTTTTTTCTTCTTGGAAGTCATCGGCACGACTGTCACAGTACCGGAATGCCCGTTTGCCGTGTCATTGCTCATAATAAATACCGGCCGGCATCCTTCCTGGACACTTGTCCCCGGATGCTTCCCAAGCTCTGCAAACCAAATGTCACCACGATGTGGCCCCAAACTGCTCTGTTGTTCTGGCATTTCAAAATTTTCATCGCAGCCGGTATGTACTTGCTCCATTTTCATCGTTACCAGACGTTTTGCACCCGTTTTCATCTTTCTGGTATACGCAGATTTTTTCCTACGGTTTTTCCTGCCCATATCATTTTTCTCCTCCTTCCATTCAATCACATAAGAAAAGCCAGAATGGAAACTGTCATGGCTGTTCCCGCTCTGGCTTTTTCGTTTGCTCTTGCGCATTATAATAATAGCATATCGCTTTGGTATCCCGGAGAGGGCAAAAAGGGACACTTTTACTGGTTGATTGACTCTTTTACCTTTCCCGCCAAGTCCAAATACCATCTGGAGTAAGTAAGAAGATAAGCCTTAGTTTTTCCCAACGCTCTCTGGACAGTTTTTTTATTCACACTGTGCTTCTGCATGATCTCCTGATAGCTCATCCTTTCAAAATACCGGTCATAGGCAATTTCACGGTACTGGCCCTCTGGGAGCCCCTCCATTCCGGTTTCCAAAACCATGATCTGGGTACTGGCATCAAAATAAGCAAACAAGGCTTTCTTGTCCTCTTCTGACATCGGCAGTCCCATAAGTTCTTTTATTTTCCCCACATTCAGGAAGGTAATCTCCCCCTCCTCAATCTCTGCCATAGTAAGCAGGCTTTTTCTCCTGGCCCCAAAATACTGGCAGTATTCCCTTAGTTCCGGCAGCCTTCGGATGATCCCTTTGAGCATGATGGCACACTCCGCGTCAGCTTTATGTACATCCCCCATGCGTTTCCATCCAAATCCCCTCTTTACAGGTTTCTCAGTCATTTTATTTATTCCTTTCTTTCCTTTTCCTGCTGGCATTCCCTCCGCAGATTATCCATGTACCGGCTATACATAGGAAAACAGCTGGCATTCTTCAGATGATCGGCTATTGCCTGCAAACATTTTTTCTTTGTCTGACTGATCTGTTTATTATGCAAAGTCCCTTTTTTATAGGCAGCGCATATTTGCCGGTAGGTCCTTTTTCTCAAAAAAATCCTTTCAAAAATATCCTGTTCTTTTTTGCTCATCCGCTCCCTCATAGCGGTTTCCACGGTTTCGATCTTCCAGCAAAGATATGCGTAATCCCTGACCGTTTCAGCCATTTCCTGTTTCAGCCGCCTGTTCATCTTCTCCACATACCCGCTGTCCAGCAAAGCGGCAATCCGCTCCGGGATATTGCTGATATTACTCGTCTGTACCCGCTCGGTATCGTAACCCACACTTACGGCAGACAAATCCCGGATTGCCATTTCCTCTGTATACGGGATAACCCCGGCATCAATCAACGCTTTAAGCTGTACCCTGTCATCAAGCATCCTTCCATATGTTTCTGCCAGAAAAAGGGCAGCCTCCTGAAAAAACACTTCTCCCGAATCCTGCTCCGCTTTCGGGTTCTGCCCTGCCTCCTGGTTCTGTCCGGCATTGACCGTTTTGTCATTCATCGTCCACCCTCCTTCCGGCAAAATTCCTGTGTGCTCCATGTTTCCAGTATCAATACAGCCTCGCCTTCACTGCCGCGATCAGCTTTTCCTGTGTGATATCTTTTTGCTCCAGTGCCGCCATCACGTCCTCATCTACCGTATCCTTGCAAATGATATGGTGGATCGTCACCACATCTGTCTGCCCCTGCCGCCAGAGTCTGGCATTGGTCTGCTGGTATAGTTCCAGGCTCCATGTCAGTCCGAACCAGATCAGGATGTGTCCGCCCGACTGGATATTTAATCCATGTCCTGCGCTGGCTGGATGGATAAGGGCTACCTGAATATTCCCTCCGTTCCAGTCCCTGATATCTTTGGATTCTTTGATATCCCGCGGCTTGTACCCCATACTTGACAGATGCTCCATAATCCTCTGCCGATCATGCTTGAACCAGTAGGCGACAAGGACAGACTGGCCGTTGGCGGCTTCAATCAGATCCTCCAGTTTTTCCAATTTTCTTTGATGGATCTCCCGCACGGCGCTGTTCTCGTCATAGACCGCACCGTTTGCCATCTGCAGGAGCTTCCCTGTCAGAGAAGCGGCATTGGCTGCGTCGATATCCGCATCCTTCAAAGGGATAATCAAATCCTTACGCAGCATATCGTAAAGTTTCCGCTCTTTTTTATCCATCTCCACATAGTGCCGGGCCGGCACACAGTCCGGCATATGGAGGTAATCCATCGCTTTCATGGAAATCGTAATATCGGCAATCTTCCCATAAATCTGCTCCTCCGCTCCGGGGCGCGGGACATACTGGAATACCACCCCTGTCTGTGGGTTCATGCTTCCGGCCTTAAAGTATGCCTCCCGGTATCTGCCGATGAAACGCCCCAGCCTTTCTCCTCCGTCAAGGATTCCAATCTCCGCCCACAGATCCATAAGTCCATTGGAAGTTGGCGTACCGGTCAGCCCTATCATACGCTTCACAAACGGACGCACTTTCCGCAGCCACTTGAAACGCTGTGACTCGTGGTTCTTGAACGAGGAAAGTTCATCAATAATAACGGCGTCAAAGTCCCATCGCAACCCATTTTTCTCGTAATATTCTACAAGAAACTTTACATTCTCCCGGTTAATTACATAAACCATTGCCGGATGGTTCAAAGCGGCTATCCTTGTTTTCTTATCCCCCACAATAACTGACACGTCTATATCTTCCAAATGATCCCATTTCCCTGCTTCAGTCGGCCATGTGTCCCTTGCCACACGGAGAGGTGCGATCACCAGCGCCTTGGACACTTCACAGGTATCCAGCATCAGATCCCGGATCGCGGATAAAGTGATTACTGTCTTGCTCTCAGCCGAGGCCCATATCCAGAAATAGTCCTGCGATTGGATGAGATTTGATATACTCAATACAATAGCTCTGGTATTCATGCGGTATGAACTTCATCGGGCATCATCCCCTTTCCCTGCCTCTGTATCCTTTGCGGGCAGTTCTGTATTTTCAATCTCCGGTACCTGCACCCCAATACCCGTGGGTATCGGCTCCCCCGGATTCCATTCTGCCAGCGCCCTGATTGCCGGCTGTATCTGTTCCATGCTGTCCACACAGAAGACCGGGAAGCCGAGCGCCTCCAGCTGCTTACGCCGTTTCCTTTGCAGGGGGCGCATCTGTTTTCCCGGTGCTTTCAGTTCCACAAATGCCGCTTTCCCGCTAAAAAAGAGTACCAGACGGTCCGGTACCCCATTCCTGCTCTGCGATGTGAATTTAAGTGCCTCTCCTCCCGCTTTCCGGACGGCATCAACAAATGCTTTTTCAACTGCTGACTCCCTCATTTATCTCCCGCCTTTCCAATACGGGCACCATCTGCCCTCCGGTCGCTGCTCATAATCCGGGCGGCTGTAGTTTTTGCATCCATTCGCGCTTTCTACCGGGTCCCAGCCGCACCAGTAACGGCAGTTTTCACAGCACTGGTCGTCCACATACACTTCTCTCTCACGGATAATCTCATCATTTCTGTTCCATCCCGCCATTATCCGTTCAGCTCCTTCCACTGCTGCCCCGTCATCGTTGCTACCTGCCACCCGATGCCCTCCAGCGCAGTCGCCCGGTCGTAAGACTCTACCTCCTGGCTTGCCCGCGTGATGGCATTGGATAAACCGTACTTTGAGAGGTTACCGCCGGAAATCAGATACTGCAGGATACTGTCCTGCTCGTCCTGGTTCAGCCCATAGCTGCGGCCGGTAAGTTCCACCACCTCCGGCACCTTTCCTGTAATCGGCACATCGGCCGCCTCTTTTAATCTGCCCACTACCTGTGCAAAACGGCTCTCTTCAATCGCCGCAGCCGTCACATCCCGGAGTTTCAGAAGAAACGCCTTGTCTTCCGCCTCAATAGTCTCATCCGAATAAATGTGAAAGCTGTCCTCTAACGCTTTGGCAGTCCTTCCCACATGGTTCTTCCGTTCGCCCATGTCATTGACTATCATTCCGTTCGTACACACAAGGCGGTAGACCAGCGGCTGTACGGAAACGGAACCAAGGCCGACCTCTGAGTTTGAGATCAGCACGCCGGCCTGCACATAGTCTCCCGGAGCAACCGCCATCTCCAATCGGTGATTCACGATTTTTAAATACAGACGGTTCTCCGTCACCTCACAGGAAACCACTTCATACTGTTCCTGCCCGGCAAATAACGGAAGGACTGCCGTGGCGATATCCATATTGTCAATACGGCGGTACCGTTCCGAAAGGAGCGCCCTTGCCACCGAACCGCTGCCGTAATCCATGGAGCGGATCATATAGCTGCCCGTCTTATCCGCAAACCATGCGTTCACGTTCTCTGCCAGCAGTTCCGGTTTCTGCGCCGACATCATGTCATAATACTTTGCCGGGATGCCAAGTGCCGATGCCACCTGCCTGTGGAAAAGTTGGCTGGTATCAAAGACCTCCTGCTGCCCGGAAACTGCATGGTTGATCTCAAATGTCCGGCCGTCATCCCTGAGACGGAATGCCTCGGCCGGCCCGATATAATCCCTCTTCGCCCTGCTCTGACGGTCCAGTTCCGCCATGACTTCTTTTAAACTTCTTCCTGCTTTCATAAAATCCTCCTTCCAATAATCAGATTTTTGCCGCTAATCTACCGCCCTTATCAGCACCGCCCGCTGCCATTCCCATCTCCTTCAGACGTTTTTGGTGCTTCTTTCTGATTATTTCTTTCGCCTTATCCAAAGCATGGGATCGCACCGTGCGGATCAGCCTGTCCCCGTCAATGTCTGTCAATGTCCCATACCAGGCAGAATGGAAAAACACCTCAAGTTCCACCTTTTCCATATTCAGGCGTACCTGCTTTTCCCCCGTAGGGCGGGAAAACAACTGGAGCAGAATCCTTTCGTAATCCCGCACCGCCTGTTTCACAATAGCGGTGACCAGGTTCTCATAGCACTCCTCCATACTGCCGGAAGCACCTCCCGGCAGTGTTCCTCCTGCAATGCAGCCCTCAGTCATCCCACTCATCCTCACCCTCATCCAGTACAGAATTACCTGACAGGAAGTTCTTCATACACTCCCCGTCATACCGCTCTAATTCCGCTGCCGCCGTTTCCATATATCCGTCTGCAGCATCAAACACACCCAGTCTGCCCAGCACCTTTTTATATTTTTCCAACAGATTCGTCCTGCCATTTTTGACCAGACATTTCAGGCATTCTTGCTGTCCTTTCCGGTTCCTGCTCTTATTTTTATAAAACGGGCAGTCCCGTTCCCCAAAACTGTTATCCATAAGGGCAATGCATCTTCCTTCCTGCCACGCATGGCAGTCCGGGTGCGCCCCACAGACAGGAAACTGCTCCCTTTCCTCCCGGATTTTCTCCTCACTTTTTGGTCTTCCTGCTTTTGCCATCGTCACCCTCCTTTAGAATCCAATCAATACGGAACGGATATGCTTCCTTCACAATTCCCGGCTGCATATCCGCCAGATATTGTCTGTTGCCTTTTGCAGTTTCTTACGGTCAAGCCTCTGGGCATGGAGCAGTTCTTCCAGGGTTTCCGCCTCCTCCTTAATATCGCTCAGCACGGACCGCTGGTGCTCCCCCTGCCGTTCCAGTTCTTTTTCATGCTCCTTGTCCGCAAGTTCAAATTCTGCTTCCATCTCCCCGATATCCGCAAGGTGTTCTTCCAAATAATGCCGGATATCATTGCCAGCACAATCCCCTACAATATCAAGAATGTCACGGATGCCGAACACAGCCACATTTCTCCCGTCTTTGACTGATAATACATGAGCCATTTTTCCACCTCTAATCCTTGAAATAATAAGAAGGCGCTTCGTAACCGGCAGCGTCCAAAGGGCAGTCCGGGCACCACAGAGGGTTTTCTGCCATCAGCCGGCAGACCTCGTCCACCTTGTATCTTCCAACCGGCGCCTCAATGATCACTTCATCGTGTACATGGCCGACAATCTCAAACCCAGCCTGTTCCAGCCGCCGCATGGCTTCCGCAAGGATGTCCCTCGCTGTTGCCTGTGTACAGTTTTCCACCATACGGCCTCCGTAGCTCTCCTGCCTCGCCCAGTTATTGTTTGCGCCCATCCCCTCAAAGGTCAGGCTCATCCTCCCAAACCTGTTAGGCTGGAGCCTCGGTTTCAGATAAGCCAGCTTCCGCCCGCTTGGCAGCACCATCCAGAGCGTGTTTCCATAAAACTGAAACCCGACTTTTCCAACAACGTGTTCCTCATGGGTTTTAACCGTTTCTGTGGCGGCTTTCTCCACATCCCACCAAAACTGCACGATGTGCGGGGAAGCGTTTCTCCACTGTTCGATGATATCCGGAAGTTCTCCTTCTTTTAGGCCCATTTCCAGTGCGCCCATAGAAATCAAAGCGCCGCTGCCTCCCTGATAGCCGCACGCCAGTTCCGCAACCTTCCCTTTCTGCCTCAGTTCCCCATTGACCCCATGCTTTACTACGGGCACGCCGAACATCTGTGATGCCGATGCGCAGTATATGTCCTCCCCATTACGGAAAGCATCCAGCCGCCACTGCTCCCCGGCCAGCCATGCCAGCACCCTCGCCTCAATGGCGGAAAAGTCAGCAACAATAAACTTGTACCCCTCCTTCGGAACCAGCATCGTCCGGATCAACTGCGAAAGAATATCGGGTGCATTCCCATAGATGGATTCCAAAAGTTCAAACTCCCCCATTTTTACAAGCTCCCTGGCTTCATCCAGTGTGCTGATCTCATTTCTCACAAGATTCTGCAGCTGGATCAGACGGCCAGCCCACCGGTTTGTCTTTGCGGCCCCATTGAACTGGAACAGCCCCCTTGCCCTTCCGTCCTCACAGACGCACCGCTGTGCAGCCTGGTACTTTTTCACACTGGACTTTGCCATCTGGAGCCGGAGTTTCAGCATATCCAGCGCCTCCTGGTCGCAGCCATTCTTATCAAGGTCTGTGATCATTGCCGCCACATCCTTTTTCCCAAGGCTCTCCACCGGAATCCCCCGTCCCTCAAGCCAGTTCTTCAGCTGTGAGACGCTGTTCGGGTTCTCAAGGCCGGTCAGCTCATATGCCCTTTTGCCCATTTCATCCGACAGAATCAGGTCACAGGCAATTGCCATCTCCACCAGTTCCGTATCAATCTGCACTCCCCGGTCATTGATCCTCTGGTCCATATGGTAATAGTCCCACTCCTGATCCGGCATCGGGAATGCCTCCAGCCGTTTTCGGATGTCACGCTCCGTCCGTACATCCTGCAGGCAGTAATCCTTAAACTTCTGCCATCCTTCCGGATCATGCTCCGGCAGGTTCCTTGTCCTGCCGCCGTTGGCCTTAGTCGGCTTACATGGGACGGAAAAATATTTGATCAGGTTCTCTCCTGCCCTGTCCTTCTGCTGTCCGGTCTTTAATACCTTTGCCGCATTCTTCAGCGCCAGCGGCAACGAAAGAGAGGCGGCGTGTACCATGGAACACCTCCAGGAATCCGGGTCCAGTACCCGCCCAAGGTAATGCCCGATACAGGTCCGTTCAAACTGTGCGTTCCATGCAGCTTTGATGATATCCGGATCATCAACGGCATCCAGGACTTCCTGCGGGATGCTTTCCCCGCAGGCCATATCCACAATTTTTACCTCTTCATCATCAAAAGCGTAAGCAAACAGAAGGATATGGAAATCACCCTCCACATATTTGTAGACGCCACATTTGGTGAGGTCTACATTAGAAAATGTTTCTATATCGATCCCAAGTACCTTTGGCTTTTCCCCCGATGTTCTTTCACTCATTCAATCACCTCCGCCGCATGTAAAAAGGGAGGGAAGGATTCCTCCCGCCCTCCCATGTGTCCCATCTGTCTCATCAAAGGGTCAGCTCAGGTAATCCGGCGTGTCATCCCCAAGGACATCCCCACCGTCATCCTCCAAAGCATCAAAGTCCGCATCCGCTGAAGCCTTCCCTGACAGGCGTTCCCCATCTTTCACAAACTGGATATTCCCAAGCCCCGCCGCAACGCCACGGTTTCCGTTCGCATTGAATGCGTAGAAATTTACGGATACGTTGCAGTAACAGCCGGAATACACCATCATCGGGTCTGTGACCGGCTGCACCCTGCGGTCAACCACCTGCGGGGCATCCTTGCTGGTGGCATTGAGGAAATAGCAGTCCTGATAATTCTCATCATCCGAGCGGTCGATATCACCGTCACGGAGCGGAAGTTTCAGGTTCGGCGGGATCTTGCCGCTCCATTTGCGGGTCTTCCCGTCCTCCTTCGCCGCCTCCACAGCTTTCTGGATCTTAGCGATGGTCTTTTTATCCGACTTTGGAATCACGCAGGATACGGAATACTTTTCTTCCCCTCCATTAATTGATTTCGCTTCCCAGATGTTCGCAAAGGAAATGCGGCACGGGATGATCACTTTTGTTGCGCTGAAATTCTTCTGGTTTGCCATAAATGTTTCCCTCCATAATCATTTTTTCTGCTATAAAAGGACGTACAGGACCGGCGAATAAATATGCGCCGTCTATGCGCCCCGGATTATTTGTGTGTCTTTGGTGTGCGGACTGGAACCCACTATTCCAATGCCTCAAATTCATCCCCGGCACTGCTTACGTCCACTGCCGGCCTTGGGTCGCTCTCCGGGACAAGCGCCAGCTTTCCGGGAGGCTTGGCCACATACTTTCCAAGGATCTGTGCAAACTTCTTTCTGCCCATCATCTTCTCAAACTCCGTAAGGGTCAGAAGCTCCTGCTTATAGATATCCGTATAACCCTGTTCCTCCGCGGCTTTTATGACTGCTTTTGTGTCAGTAAATACCCGCTTGGTCCTGCCTTCCACCACTTTATAACCGTCCACCGCCACACCATGGTTGATCGCCTCCCCGGATATAAAAGCAAAAACAGACTCTATCCAGGACGAGATACGGTTCAGGGTTGGCAGGACCGCTACCAGTTCCGGGAAACTCACCAACCCCGGCGCTTTAAATACGGGTGCGGATTCATCCGGATTATAAGGTGCTGTGACATCTGTTTCTTCTGCTGTATCAGCCAGGATGCCGTCATCCAGATCGAGAAACTCTTCCCTGGCAAGCGATAACGCCGCGTCCATACAAGCCCTGCAGACATGTTTTGCCCTGCAGTAATGGCACCATTCCCCCGGATTCTGTTCTCCTTTTCCCTCAAAAGCCATTTTCGCAACGGGTTTCAGCTCTTCGCCCCATGCCAGCAGTTCTTCTTTGCTGCAAGTGAATGTGGAGATATTTTCTATCCTCGGCTGCACAATCGTCATGGAAACTTCCTCTACATCAAAGACATAGTCATAAGCATTTAATGCCCCGCAGCCATATAGCATCAGCTGGCTGTTCCTTTCCGCATCCACATGATGATAGCCGTTCTTGTAGTCAATAACGTGCAGTTTACCTTCCGCGGCAATCAGGCAGTCCCCTGTACCGAATCCTTCCGGCACGATATTAGAGAAGTCAAGCCGCTCCTCCACCAGGACCATAGGGTTCAGCCCCTCCCGTTTCAATTTTTCAACCTGCTCCATGACAAACTGCCTGTAAATTTCCGCATATCCCAGAACTTCTTCCGTATAGAAATCTGACTGCGGCATCTGGACACGCTCGTGGAGATCCTTTCTGACAAGGTACTCACAATACTCGTGTACCGCTGTCCCCTCCTCAGCATAGACGGATGATGCATTTGGGAACTGGTCTTCCAGCCGGGCGGATGGTGTGCAGTGCCTCCATCGCTCTGAACCGGATGCTGTGAGCAGGGCATGTTTCCGCGATGCATGGTCCAGCACGGGGCCGTCCCACCTGTGTCCTGCAAAGTCCTGAGCCCTGACTGGTTTTACTTCTTTCTTACTCATATTACATTTGGTCCCTCCCTGCCTGTGTATTCTTCATAAGCCCTGTTATATGCTCTTGCCGCGTCCTCTTGCGTGGTGAAATATCCGAGCGTTTTCCTCTTTCCATTTATGGTCAGTCTCGCTGTCCACTTTCCACATCTGTGCATCGTTACCCCACGGAATCTGGATCTTGAATTTTCAGGCTTTAAATGGCGCATCCTCTTATAATCCACCTCTTCTATATCATTAAGGGCTGCATATTCTCCCCACATCTTTCTGGCATAATCGTTATATGCGCTTGCAGCAGCGACCTCGTCGTTAAACGCACCGATTGCTGTCTGGATACCATCCTTCCTTATTGCCGCTTCCCACAGTTCCATCTTCTTATTCCAATGGACCCCTTTATACTGCGAGACTGAGTTTTTGAAAGAACCTCTGTTGGCACAGTTCTGTGAACGTGTTACCACTCTGAGATTACATTTACGGTTATCCAGCCTATCCCTATTGATATGGTCTATCTCCATTCCTGGCGGACACGGCATGATCAAATGGCTCATGTGTATGGCATCGTTCTTTTGAGTGGATGGATTATATTTAAAAGCCCGCGCATATCCGCTATGAAAACGCCATTTATATCCACAGATTTTGGGGTAATCCACTGCGTCTATTAAGGCTGCCTTCCCACATGTCAGCGGAATTTGCATAGCAGCATCATTGCCATCCATTTCGTTCTCCCCCATTTAAATTAAAGCTGGGAGATATCCGTCAGGAACGCCTCATACTTTTCAGCAGGAAGGCTGCTGACCTTGTCCACGCCGTAGGTCCTTAAAAGCTGACCGATCTTTTCGTTGTTGCTGCGCTTCTGCTTGATCTTCGCTACGATGACCTTTGTGATGTCATCTACCGTAACAGCGGCCGGCGCTGCCTGTCCGGTATCGGAAGTCTCCACGGCTACACCGCTCTTGTTTTCGCTGCCAATCTCATCACTCCCTGTGCTTTCTACAATATCCGCTCCGCCAGTATCCCCCTGTCTGGTTTCTGCTTCATCTGTGGAACAGGAAACCTCTCCGGCCGCTGCTTTCAATTCCAGGGCAGCTTCTCCGACCCCGATGCTGTCAAAGACCATTGCAATGCCCATGAAAGCGGCCTTCAGTCCCTGGCTGAGTTTTGACGCATCTACCGGAACCAGAATAGTTTTCAGTTTGTCATCTGTCTTCTTCGCCATACGCTTCCTCCTCTTCACCCGCAATGGATACCTCACAGTCCCCATTAAAATTCACGGTATCCATACGCTCATCCATGTGGATATGCAGCTCATGGATTTTCACCTTGATTTCCGGGATAATAACCGGCACAAAATCCTTCTTGCTACCTTCCTTTTTCTTTTCATCCTTCATCCTGCTTTCCTCCTGGACATTTTTTGTAATTTCCTGCCCCCTGCATTTGCCAGAACAGCGTGTCTGCACATTCCGGTCACCATGGCGGCGGTGTGGTCCGCTGTGCTGTGCCCTGCATTTTTTACTCATTGCCGTTTTCCCCCTTCTTATCTGCCCCGTACGGTTCCTGCTGCATACCGCGTTCTTTGCAGGGCATCTTCCCCAGCAGCCCTGCCGATTCCCCAATGGTTCTCACCGGAATTCCCAGCTTCGATGCAAGCGCGATTTCTTCCATCATCCCTTCGGAGATATATTCAGAAAAGCACCACAGTTCATCCGCATCCTTCAGCAGTTCCAGGCCGATGCGCCTTCCGATCTTCCTCTCATCTGCAACCGCATCATCCAGAAACTGTGTGCAGAAAAGATGGCTGCAGAGCGGAACGGCTCCGAGCTTCGCCACCAGCCTGCAGGCTGCCTTTGCCCTTTCAAGGTTGTCCTTCAGCTCTATTTCCGCCCTCTCTGGTTCCTGTGCTTTTGGCCGCAGCGGGGAACAGATATAGATACGCTCCTTACGTTCTTTGCACGCCTCGCATTTATTTTTGTTCATATTGGCCTCCTTCTCATGGCTGCCGCCCTCCTGAAATAGGAAAGCGGCAGATTTGTTGTATTATGGATTTACAGTGCCAATGCTTAAATTACCTTCATGGGCTTATCCTCCTCTCACAGATTTTTGGGAGGTTTCTCTGTGTGCCTGTGGGCTTCCTGAAAAGTTCCTCTCATAAATAGTCGTGGGAGAAGTACAAAATTAAGTAGGTTTCAAAATTTCTTCAGAAAATTTTTACTCAGCCTGTCCTCTGCCCCTAATAATCGGTATGTAACCGCCGCACGGCTTACGCCAAGCCGCTCCGCAATCTCATATTTTTCAAACCCATAAACATGGTAAAGGATAAATGCCTCCCTCTGTTTATCCGTCAGTCTTCCAAGCTGCTCTTTCATAGTTTCTCTGCAAACACACGCTTCCTCCGGGCTTTCATAATAATCTCCGGAAGTCCAACTCTGTCCTCTCTTTTCCTCCGTTTCATCTTCATCCCACAAGTCCTTTTTTGCCCCTTTTCGGTCAAACTGACGGTTCATGCTGTTTTTCTCCACCTGGTGCCCTCCTCTGACCATCACTGCCATGAACCACGGCTGCTCCCCAAAGAAAGACTCGTCCAGAGTATCCGTATCAGCCATGTACTCCTTTTCCCTGTCACCAAGCTGTGCAAAGCGGTAAGTAAAAGAGCTGCAGTCTGCTAGCCAGAGGACCGCAGTTCCAGTACCGTTGACGTAGACCGCATAACCATTTCTGTATACCTTGCAGTCTCCATTCTCCGTCTCCGCAATTGGCGCTCCCGCGTTTTCACGCAGGTTCTTAGCAGTTGGTGTCTTTTGCGCTTTCTCAGCCTGTCCAATCATCTCCAGCAGCTTATTTAATGTGGTTTCCTCAGTTACGATAATTCTTTCATCCTTCATGGTCTTGTCCTTTCCGCCTGGAATGCGGTCCGGGCAAAGGTGCTCATGAAGATCCATGGGGGTGGAAGTTCCACAACGAAAAAAAACGCCATGTCACTCTTTCGGAGTACACGGCGGCTGACACAATCCGGCTAAAAAGGCACAAGGGTTCTGTGGTATACTCCTATACACCCTTTCCCCATGCCGGCGGCTTATTTCCAAGCCGATGGCAGAAGTAAAAAGCTGTATGAGAACCTTTGCCCTTATGCATTTACTAGTCAGGCATTCGATATTTTATTAAGCGGGGAGCATCCATCCATTCGGGTTATCCAGCCTTAGGTCTTGTCCGCTCCCCTGCTCTGGAAATATTCTAACAAGAACATGCAGACATTACCTCAACGCAAAAGTCCAATCCCGGTTTAAAAATAGACAAATAAGTCCAATTTCAAAAAATCATTTTCATGTTCACTCAAGTAAATAAAAAAGGAAATTTCAACAGTCTGAAACAACGTGCAGATTAGATTGGGAAATAGAAAAACTACTCTGAAAAAGGCAAAAAAATAAACCGTGCGGATTTTTCTGTTTTTCTTGATCCACACGGTTCATGCTAACCGTTCTGTATGCTTCTGTTTAAAAAGCATCAGACTTATCATTTCATCTATCATTTTCTTATTCGGCCCATCCAGCTGGCTGTAAAGGGAATAAATATCAGCTGTGCCGGTCTGTTGCTGCCCCAAAGATTTATTTTCTGAAGCTTTATAAGTGTTATTGTCATTATGAATGCTATTGTTATTATGTAGCAGCCGGTCCGGGATCAGCTCTGACGGCGGCACTCCCAATGCCTCCGCTATATCGTACATCGTCTGGATTCCCATCTCAGTATTGCCACGTTCATAACGTGAGATGACGGTGTTTGTACAGGTGCCGCCCACCCGCTCTGCCAGCTGCTCCTGTGTCAGGCCGGTCCGTTTTCTGAGTTTCTTTAGTTTTTGTCCGGTTGCTTCCAGGTCTGATACCCATTCCTGTTTCAACACCATCACCTCCTTCTTGCTAATGGAGGCTTTTCCGTATAAAAAAAGCTGAGGCAAATAGGTTCTGCGTTCTGCACAGGTCTTATTAAATGCAGCCCAACTCTCTATTTGCCCCAGCCATATTTTTTATATCAAAAAAGCAAAGGTTACATAAAGATTTGCGCACTTCTACCGTTGATTTCATCTACAGTCCTGACAAAATTTTTCGTTTTTAATAATCAACTAGAGTATTTTTGCTAAACCATTAAATATGTAACTTTTGCTATTCTAAAATTCTAAACTGTTTTCATCACCTCATATTTTCCCATCATCTTTAGAATTAAAATAAAACAGGTTCATTGTCAATCTTATGTAAAATTGGATATCAAACCTCACATATCTCATGTGAGTATTTTATATTATCACAAATTGGCAGATTTTGCAAGAGTTACACATTGATTTCTGGTATTTTTTGTCTATTTTTCTGCCCCCGTGATGCTTTATTGATATTACATTCCTCTATCAAATGCCGCCGATATTAATTCGCTGCTACATCAGATACCATCTTACGCATACTTATAACAGCAAAAACGGCCAGGGCAGATGGATTCCATAAGGCCAATAAGTCCCGCGTCCATCCTGCTCCGGCCGTGCTCATAATTGACAAAACTCGTGCAGTCCATATCTTTCGCTTTCTTTGCAGTTCCTTATCCTGCGTTGCCATCCTGGTCCTATTTCAAAGAACTCTCTGACTGTGGGAAATATATGATTTCTTTCACTTTTCTTCCAGAAACGCATTCTACTAATTGTTCCACGGTAAGGTCATCCTGCTTTTTCCCTGCTTTGTAATGGAGCCCATAGCCGCCCCTTATCGTGATCCGCTCCCCAAGGGTCGCACCATTTGGCGACTTTGCCATGTTGCTCTTGTAATTCATCCGATGCCCTCCTTAAATTAAGCCCATGAATTCATCTATAAAACTCTTTGCATCGGCATCCAGCTTTATATCATAGGCATGACTGCTTGCACTGTTATACAGACCAATGATATCCTCTCTGATGGAAGATGCGTTATTAAATGTATTACAGAGAGGTATCAGTTTCCAGTAAAAAATGGGCTCACCCATGTTTCCGCATAATACATCCGGGGAATCATCCACTACATATTTTCTCATATACACGTCATAAAATGTATCTTCGATATTTCCATGATCGGTACCAAAACTAATGCCCATGGAGAAAATATAAAGTTCTGTTTCCTCATTCAATTTTGCGACAAATCCCGGTCCATCCAGCCATACATACTCCAGCGGGGCTGCCGAAGACCAGATTCTATTTTTTTTCACGCGCCGGTATGTGTAGTTGTCCTCACTAAACGTATTCTCTTCAATAATCGGGAGATCGTTCCCATTGTCCACATGTTCTGTCTTTCCACACTCCTTTACTATGAACAATTCACCGTCTCCTCCGGCCATAATCTGGTTCACATATTTCGTGGTAATCGGTTCCCAGCAAAGTTCCGCTGATTCAGTACGGACCATCAGCTTATTGATAAACCCCTGCATATACCGGAGATTATCTGCCGTTTTTGCTGCGTTGCCATCCATAAGGAAGTCCACGCTGACTCCCAGATATTTTGCTACCTTCCATATTAAATCTGCCGATGTCGCGGCTCCATTCCCTTTTTTGGTCAGGCGCGAGATATATCCGGGAGATACTCCGATATCACTTTCCATCTCTCCAATCTTTATATTTTTCTGCTGAATAATGCTGTTTATATTGTCCATCAATCTCTGAATATCGAATTCTTCCATTGAACTATCCTCCTTTTATTTGAATTACTTATATCATATTTTGAATTATAAGTCAATATATTTTTTGTATTTGAATTCAAATATTTTCAATCATTCTTTGTTCTTGAATTTTAGTATTTTTATTGAATTATATTTCACATTATGTTTTTTCGGGCGGGAATCAATTTTCTGTGTCTCCCGCTGGCAGCCATCCTGCCCCGTTTTATGATACACAAAACGGCTATTCATTTTACTGCCGCCGTGGTATACTTCTTAGTAAAAATAGAAACTGAAAGGAAGTACCCGCATGAAATACATAATCTACCGTTTCCCAGATGTCCTTGAATTTGACGATGATGATATACACAGCGGCACCCGTAAGGAAAAATGCTGCGACCCGCACCTAAAAGCTGGCATCTCTTATCCTGTCCGCCCGGAACTGGCTGCCATTGAATACGGTTCCAATATCTACAACGCTGCCGACAGCCTTATCCGTGCCGTCATTGACGAGCTTTCCGGTATGGAAGAATTTTCCCGGTGTACCTGCGACTGCTATCCCCCCGACCAGCCGCATGTATTAAAATACATGAGCGACATGGATTTCGACTATGAAATGCACGGCGTCGTATATGACTACAGCAAGACGGAAAACACTATCATATATTTCGGTGTAAAAGAAGTGGATGAAAATCAATCCTGACCAAACACCGGTCACCTTCACATAAAGGAGCACTGCCATGGTTACGCAGAAACAGATAAAAGCATGGATACCGGAAGCACTGGCAATCTTCCAAAGATTTATGCCGCCTTTTCCCGGCATGGACACAATACCTATCCCGGAAATCCATATCGTCAGTGACAAGACCGTATTCCCTACCCGGAAAATGCTCGTTGCAAAATTACGTTCCCGCCAGACGGATATTGACGAGGATCATTACACGTCCATCATGGAGATGATCCATGGGGATCTTGGGGATGCCATCCTTATCTGGCAAAAATACATACCTGATCCGCAAAAGATACCTCTTGCGGATGATTATTTCTGCCACTATCTCTGGCATGAACTGGGTCACTATTATGCCATCCACAATGAATGTCGTTCTGACGACCTGCACCGCTTCAATAATCCGGGTCTTGCAGCAGAACGGGCAAAGCAGGAAGGCTACTGGATGTGGTCAGAATTCATTGCAGAGGCTATCGCGTTATATGTAGAAGAACAGCACTGCAGGATCGACAACAAGGAGTTTTATCACCCGGAGCTTTTAAAGTGGGAGCCAAACGAATGGGGATACCTTGTAGAGAAGCTGCTGAACTTTCTGGAAATGGCCTTCTGCTATTATCCGTCAACTATTGATGAAGCCGGACTTGCCATGTACTTTGCCACACTCCTGATGGACGATGCGACCAAACGGTATGTAAAGGCCGCCAGCGAAGGAAAGCTGCGTGTATATGATAAAAGCACCGGCCGCAGCCGTTCTGCGGAACCGGGCAGTATTGAAGCCACCTGCATTTCTGACCAGGCGGAAGCATTTCAGGACACCCTGTGGCAGATGAAGCGGCTGCTGGAAATACAGCTTCGTAAGGAGAGTTTTTGGGAGATCAATGCCCAATGGCTTGAGGAACTCGGCCAGCATGTCATAGACCTCATGAATGAGAAAATTGCCTTGTTGGCATCCATGTCCATAGATTAATTCGGACACAATAAACCATCAACCGTTTTCTTACTTTGCGCCCGACAAAGCACCATCCTATGTGCGTCTAACTTTGTCGGGCGTCTCTCTATCTTTATTCTTTTATCCCTATTTCACAAGTTCTGTCAGCCACGGGACTAACGGCCTTGCAACCACTCTGGCGTTTAGGTAAGCCATCTCCAGAGTCAGGCAGGTGTGTCCCATGTAGTAGCCATCCATCACTTCCAGCGTCATGACAAGGTCCGGTTTCTTCATGTTCGTCAGATAAACCGGAAGAAGATACTGTATCTTCCCCTGGTATCCCTGCGGAACTACAAGCCCCGGTTCCACCACGGCCCGCCGTCTGCCAATCTCCACCGCTGTTTCAAATAAAAGCGGCAGGTTCTTCGCCTTGCGGATTTTCGCTGGAATCCTATCCAGATTTTCTGTATCCCCTAATATGTGTTCTACGTTTACCCTGATCGGCCAGTCCGGATTAAATCCCGCTCCCCGTTTCGCTGTGTAGTAGGAAGGCTTCTGCGGCAGTGGCTGTATGTATCTTAGCCACGGTGACAGCTCGTCACAAAATCCCCTAAAATACCATTCCAGCATGGAGTCCTTCTTGTGGTTCCGGTCAAAGAAAGCGTAAATCCCTTTATACCGGCTGTTATATAGTCCGGTATGGAAACAGGCCCTTTCGTTCTCCACATGGAAAAACTGTGCTCCTTTTCTGTCATCTTCTGCTGAATTGAACTCAATGCATTGTTTGCGAAAAATCATATGTATATAGCGTTCCAGAATAGGTGTGTCCTGGTTCTTCGTCACATTGGTTGGTTTCTTGAACCGCCACGGCTCCGGGAGGGCCATCTGCGCCAATTCATCCAACTGCCCATACCAATCCGGCACAAAAGCAAAACTAAATAAATCTGTCGTCAACATTTCTTAATCCCCTCCACTTCGGTATCGCATCAACCAGTTTCATCTGAATCCGTGTCTTTAGATCGCCGTCAACATACTGGTACTCATTGCCCTGCGCGTCCTCGGCCTTCACTGTCGCTAATGTGTTGATATAATCATCGTAGTAAATTAGAATCTGGTCGAGAGCTTCGCGCTCGCCTCTTACGGCGGCGCAGATCAGCTCATATGTAAGTTCATTTTCTTTCATAATGGTTCCTTTCATAATACTTTCGTATAGCAGCAAAAGCCTTCTGCCGCCAGTTGTAGATTGTCCTTGGCGTAACAGCAAACTGTGCAGCTATCTCAATATCCGTGTACCCGTACCAGAAATCCAGGATCAGTACCTCCCTCTGTGTTTCTGATAATTTCAGCATGGCATTGTAAAGCCATTCGCTGGTAATCACACAGATGTGGGATTTTCCCTGCAGAACCAGATGCTCGGACGGATAGACATCCTCCTGCATCTGTGTTTCAAACAGATATTGCAGCTTTTCTGTCACCGCCTGTTCTCTTTCTCGTTTTCTTTTTTCTTCATCCACTGCATTCCTGCACTCGTTCTTCATCACAGTCTTGGCAAAACTGTCAAATATGGCAATGATGCAGTCCTTGTCTTTTAAGGGAGCCGACATGATCGTTCCCCCTTTCCTATGCAGTTTTGAGTGGTCCTTATCGCCTCCTTTGAACTACTAAGACGAATCTGCCCATGCAAAACCGGAAAGATTTTTCAGAATTTCTCAAAAAATTTTTCCAAGTGGCAGAACTGTCCTTTTGTCCCCTTTAACTACTAAGACAGATCTGCCCACCCCAAACCGGAAAGGTTTTTCAAAATTTTTTCAAAAAATTTTTCCGAGTGGCAGAAATGCCCCTTTTCCCCCTTTAAATAACTAAAACAATTCAGCTTTTCAAAATCGGAAATAAAAATGGAAATTTTTTCATGGACTATATTTTCAATAGAGGCACATAACAGACACGGAGGTCCTCTGCTCCAATAGGGATCGTGGAATATCGTCAGAAATCGACAAAGAAAAACGCCAGGGAGCTCCTGCTGCTTCCTGACGTGATAGTTCCAGATATGGTAGTAATATGCGTTATAGGTATTATTGTGGATATTGAACACGCAATATAATGCCTGTCCATAGATATAAAACTCCGCATCATATACTAAGATTTTTTTAACGGTTCACCTGGCCGGAGCCTGTACCCTTTTACAAAAATAATGCCACCCATGGTTTCCTCCTTACGGCAAACCACAGATGGCAAACACGAATAAGCCCTGCTGCGGGAAGCCGTTTTTTTTATTGGCTCCCCAACAGGGCTTTCTATATTCCATTTCCACAATCGGCATAATCTTGCATACTATGTAGGTACGATTAGGGAATGTGAAAACCCAAATCGGCACGATAGAATATATGTGAGGTGAATGATTATGCCGAAAGACAAATTAGCACATTTGGGTAACTGTATCCGCGCCGCAAGACACGTCTGCAAGCTAACCCAACAGGAACTGGCGGATGATTGCCATGTGGCGATCAAAACCGTCCAGAACATAGAGAGGGGACTGATGAACCCTTCTTTTGAAATCCTATACCCGATTGTGAACCGGTTAGGAATTTCAGCCAACATACTGTTCAACCCGGAGATTTCCGATGAAGATATGGATGTAGAGCATCTCATCGGGAAATTCCAAATATGCCATCCGCAGGAACGGAAATTCATGTTGAACACCGTGGACTGTATGACTGAGCAGTTTCTCGCCCAGCACAGTGAGTCCGATGCGGAAAAATCTGAGTGAAACCAGCAGGACAAGAATTCCTTGTTGCTGCTGGTTTTTCTCGTTATCTGCCATTATAAAACACCGGGTTATGAACGAGTTATGGATGAGTTATGAATGGTATATAATTTTAAAAACTTTTCGACAAGATGCGACAGTTATGCGTTTACAATACTCTTGTACAAGCAACTTCGGAGTTTATTCTAAAAGTAATTTTTGAAGATTTCATAAAGATTTCCAGACAAAAAATGGGCGGTTATAAAAACCGTCCATTTTCTGTGAAAAATCAGCAAGGCAATTTGATAGTTACTTTTGCACCGCCCGTTTCTTCTGAATTTTCTAAAATGAGCTTACCATTATGCTTCTGTATAATTGAATCAGCAGCATACAATCCTATACCAAAATGAGTTTTAGAATTCCGACTTATATCATCCATGTAAAATTGTTCCGTTCCACGTTTCAATGCTTCTTCGGAAAATCCCGCTCCTGTATCATATATACAAAGGACAAAAAAGTTGTTTTCTTCCGCTACAGAAATAGTAACGGTGCCTCCCTTGGGGCTATGCTCTGCCGCATTTGATATAACATTGATGACTGCTCTAACAAACAGATCATGGTCAACGAACACTTGATTTGTAATATACTTACAATCCCAACGCAATATTAGCCCATTTATCGTGCATAAACTTTTAGCCTGCTGTTCAATCTCCTTGAATAGCGCAGAACAATCATATTTTTCAGGGCGGAACTGATAGCCCTGCCATGACTTTGTGACTTCAATTAAGGTCTGCACATAATTTTGCATTTGCAAAGAACTGTTTTCAATGTACTCTGTATATTTCTTTTGCACTTCTGAAAGGTCGCTTTCCAAAAGAAGCTCTGCATTTCCCCGAACGATTGTAAGCGGTGTTTTCAGATCATGTGCTAGTGCGGACATCTGTCTGTTTTTCCGCTGCTCAATTTTCCATTGCTGCTCCAGTGACTCTTTTAGAGCAATACGCATACTATCCATTGAACTCAATACAATATCAATTTCCTTTATACCACTATTTGCAATTTCAAAATCTAATTCCTGCCACTCTATTTTATTTGCAGTTGCAACCAACACGGACAATCTTTTATTCAATGCTTTTCCGAAGAAAATCGCTATAATGACAATGATAAAAAGAATACCCAAGACCGCAATAACAAATATGAGCGACTGAGGCAGTACAGGAATACGCTGCAAAAATGGTGACTTGTACTGAGGGACAAGTCTATATCTTAGCACACAGTATTCAGCATCACGGGGAATTACAGTAAAATAATACCCTCCGTCCTGCATTTTATTATCTTGTACCGCCGCCCATGCGTCTTGCATTCCGCTTGCCGGTAGATTTCCACCCTCGCCATTTCCATTCAGATCAAATATAGCATAATCACATAAATCCGGAATTAGGTCTGAGGTTATTTCATCGGCCTGTTGAAGTGTATCATAGGCTTCTGCTGCCTGTTCTTGCGCGTAGTTGGCAGGATAAACGATATCACTGTTCATCAGTGCATTAAACGCCACCAGTAGCAGTATCACTAAAAAGAGCATGGATACGAATATATACGCAAAATATTTGAGATAAAACAGACTCAGTGGGACAGCCGCTTTTTTCTTTATTCTTCCCATTTGTAGCCCACCCCCCAAACTGTTTTGATCGGCATATAATCGAATTTTTGCAACTTTGTACGGATATTCTTGATATGCGTTGCAATGGTGTTTTCATTGCTTTCACTGTCAAAACCAAAAACCCGCTCAAAAATTTGCTCTTTTGAAAAAACCTGCCCGTGATTTCTCGCCAAAAACTCGCAGATTTCATATTCCCCTTTTGTAAGAGGGACTATGGTATTATAAACCGTCAACTGCTTTGCGGAAATATTGAAACTTGCATTTTCAAAAGAAATACGGACAAAATGTTCTCTCCGTTCACGGCGCAAATGTGCCGAAATTCTGGCCCTTAGTTCCAATACCCCGAATGGTTTACAAATATAATCATCGGCGCCAAGTTCCAGTCCATTTACCAAACTGTTTTCCTCGGATTTTGCAGTAAGGAAGATAATAGGACAATCTACTTGGTTGCGTAATTTTTTGCAAAGGGTGTATCCGTCTATGTCTGGCATCATAATATCAAGCAAAATGAGGTCATACATATTTGCTCTTGTCAAATCAAGTGAACGAGGGTCGGATATTCCTGTTACGGTGTGACCGTCCTTGCTCAAAATACTTTGTATCATATCCAGTATAGCCAGTTCATCGTCAATCGCTAAAATAGAGGCCATGCGCCATCCCTCCTTCCTTGACAAATTATAGCGTCTTTTGGGGGCAGAGTAAATCTCAATCGTTACTTTTTGTCCCTTGCCAATGGTTAGCCCAGAGAACATAGAACGCCATAGCGCCTATCGTAACAACGAAACATATAGGGAAAACGCCGCTTAGTTCCGCATTTGCGCCTGTATCTCCGTTATAAACGGAAAGGACTGTTGTTGATATTCTCGCAGGCCATGATGCCGGAACATATTTCCATATAGAATTTCCCAAGCCCGTAAGAAATAAAGCTGATACCAGGCTCTCTACAATTCCTAAACCGATAGATACGCCCTTGTTAAACTGCAACGATAAAAACAAATGCAGAATATACAGCGGGATGCTGCTTACCAACATAATGATCGAGGCGAACAGATAAAAGTCGATGCCAACAAGATCATTTCCTAATACTACAAGAAAGGCAATCCCAAAAATCACAGACGCCAGCACAAGAGCAGCCAAGCCGAGGATCAGCAACAACAATAATTTAGACAGAAACGGAATCAGCTTTTTGGGTGCCATCAGCATCGTCTGAAAGGAACCCGCTGTTTGTTCCTGTTCAGACAGCATAGCGCAGAATAATCCAATCAGAAAGGGCACCCCCATTCCTAACACCTGATAATAGATGCTTATTTTTTTGAGTTCATTCCACGGTGCGTATGAGTAATACGCAACAAACAGTATTGCAGCCACAATAGGTATGAACAAATGTGCCATTCTGATAGAAAGACGTTTTGTTTTTAAGAAGTCTGATTTTAAGTAAGCCAGAAACATATTTTTATTTCACCTCCGTCTTTTCAAACCAAATGAGAAACAGAAATGCTATCACAGCAAACCATGCCAAAGAGAGCAATATCCCCGGTAGTATAACATTCGTATTCAACAGCTCACTTCCCGCAGGAATATTCAAGCCATTGGGAAGCAGCCCCAATGTGGGACACATCAATCGGATTGGGATTGAAGATGGACAAATCCACCACGAATTTGTGTCAGCTAATGTTGCTACACCACCGATAGTAATTACCATGCAAAGAAAAACGTCTGCAAACATTCCAAAACGCGCACTTAAAAACAGATAAAGCGGTATTTCCCATAGATAAGAAACCGTTAATAAAAGTGTGCCAACTACTGCGCCGCTGATGGATATTGTTGTGCCTAACAGTTCGCCGCCAATGGTCGCACCAGTAAAAAGAATGAGATTCGCAAGAAAAAGTCCTTTGGATAAATACGCAATCTTGCCAAGCATCAGTTTTTTCCTTGATATTGCAAGGGTGTTCAGATAATAGTACCGATTTTTCTTTTCTTTAGTGATATTCAGATAACACATTACGGCCAGCATCCCCGGAAGCAAAGTAGCATACCACCAATTCCATGCTCCGGCCGGGAAAGCATTTTCCAAACCGCCAGTTAGCACCAACACTAATAGTAACGTTACCATCGGTGCAATCACTGGAAGTATTCGCCCAAAAGTATGCTGATACTTTAGATGTTCCGCTTTTATAATGCTTTTCATTCTCATTCACCAGCCTTTCTGTTCTGGCTAATAACTTGCATAAAAAGATGCTCCAAATCTTCCCCTGCATGAAGCTCTCCTTCGTAACCGAGGATACCTCCAGCAATGATGCCTACATGATCTGCGATCTGCTGTACTTCGGAGAGGATATGGCTTGACAGAATAACCGTAATTCCATTGGATGGAAAAGAACGAATCAGTTCACGAAGTTCCTCAATTCCTAAAGGGTCAAGACCGTTTGTGGGTTCATCCAGAATAAGGAGCTGCGGATTATTCAGCAGCGCAATCGCAATACCAAGCCGCTGCTTCATGCCAAGAGAAAACTGTCCAGCCCGTTTCTTGCCGGTATTTGTGAGCTGGACAATTTGCAATGCCTCATTAATTCGTGCATCATCCAGGCCGAGTAATGTAGTCCTCACTTTAAGGTTTTCGTATGCCGTCAGATTTTCATAAAGTGGAGGCATCTCAATCAAAGCGCCAATATGCTCCAAATCATTCCGCCTCCACGAGTGGCCGTCAAACTCAATATTTCCCGATGTGGGGCGCAAAATGCCGGTAAGCATTTTTAAAAGCGTAGATTTGCCCGCCCCATTCGGTCCCAACAGACCATAAACCGAATTGCGCTGAATGTTCAGTGACACATTGTTTACTGCCATTTGCCCTTTAAAATTTTTACAAAGGTTCGTTGTTTTCAAAATCATATCCATGTAATCAAGTCCTTTCTTGAGATTTCATGGATAGCATACCGGGTAATTTTGAAGATTCCATAAAGATTTCTTCTCTATTTTCGTTTTTTCTCAAATCACATGAAAACATCCCAAAGCAGCAATCCTACATTGCTACTCTGGGACGTTCTTTTATCCCACAAACTTATATCCTTTCCCAATCATCGTCTGGATCATATCCGGACTTTTCAATTTCCTTCTAAGCTGACAAATCACGTTATAGACTACATGCTCACAGCCAACAGCATCCTCCTGCCATACAGCCTTATAAATCTGTTCCGGAGAAAGCACCCAGCCGGGATACTGTGTCAATAGACAGAGGACATCAAACTCTTTGGGATACAGACTGATTTCCTCTCCAGCCAATGTGACCATACAGCACTGCTGATCAATGGTAAGACTTCCACACTGGATGACGGGCTGCCGTTCTATATTCATTTCTGTCAATGTCCCTTTCCTCCCTACACATCAAGTTATAAGTATGTCGAAAAATCAACGGAGTCGATAACCTAAGAGTGTGATCTCCCAATAGTTCATCGGCTCTGCGTCTTAGCGTCTGGCTCTTTGATAAACCCTGCAGGCACCCCATAGAAATGCTGCCCATAATATTCAGCATGATGATAGCTCCGCGACGTTTTTTGCCGTTGTCCGGCAGAAAATTTTTAATATTTTGATGCTTTACTGGTCTTGTTTATAGATTGACCTTAATGCTAAAAGCAAGCCAATTATTCCAGTTATTGCAATAGAAATTATTCCAATTATAAGATATGGACTTTCAATTTGATAAATAGTTACCAGAGAAACTGCTGTCCACGGTACGATACTGGCAGGTAAAATCATTTCCATAGATATATTAAATCCCCCAAACAAAATCCCGGTAAAGCCAATCGCTACCAAAATAGCAGGATAGAATAGCTTTCTTTGCAATATTGTTACCCACAATAAGGGTATGAACGTAATGAAAGATGACAAACCAAATTTTGTAAACATAACGATCACCATTCTAGCAAAGTCAATATCAAATTGAGCAGGATATAGAAATCTGCTCCCTAAGACAGTTACAATTTCTATATAAATCAGCAATACAATGTACCATGAAAACCAGATTGCTAATTTTGCAAACACAAATGACGCTCTTGAAACAGCAGAGCTAAGTATGTTGGTTAATGCTCCGGATTGGTATTCTTTCTGAACTAAGTTAGTAATGATAAATCCGCTAAGTGCAGATAAAACCAAAAAGTCAATCAGACAGCAATTCATTACCCATTCTGTTATTTCATCTGGGGGTGTAGATAGGAATTTATCTTTAATGATTGCTAAAATCGGTACTAATGCAGAAATGATTGTTCCTGTATAGAACATAGTATCTTTTTTTAGTTTTAGAAATTCTGATTTAAGTATATTAAGCAATTCCCTCACCTCCCGTCACACGCTTGAAATAATCTTCCAGACTTTCCTCACAAGTATGGGCTTCCGATACCACCAGCCCGTTTTCCACAAAAGCGGTAACAATCTCTCCAACAGGCAAATCCAGATTGTGCAAGCGTAGGTTATGGTCGTCTTGTATGGAAAAATGGCTCTCATGGAAATTACTTTCTAAAATCCTTGCCGCTTGTGCCGTATCAGAAATAATGAAATAGATATATTTACTGTTTCTCTGTTCTAATTCCGTAAGATTATCTTCTTCCAATAATACTCCGTGATCGATAATTCCAATATCATCAGCCAATAAAGAGATTTCTGAAAGAATATGGCTGGAAATTAAAATTGTTTTTCCTCTTTCGTTGCAAAGCTGCCGGATAAAGGAACGCACTTCTGCAATTCCAATCGGGTCAAGCCCGTTAATCGGCTCGTCCAGAATTAAAAGCTCCGGATCGTGCATAACTGCAAGGGCAATGGCTAACCGCTGCTTCATGCCAAGTGAATATTGCGAAAACTGCTTCTTGCCCTCATAGGATAGCCCGACTAAATCCAGAGCGTCCTTGATTGCATGGCTGCTCGGTACTCCCCGCAACGTAGCAAAGATACGCAGATTTTCCGTTGCTGTCAAATTCGGATAAAAACCGGGGGATTCAATCAAACTGCCGATACGCGGAAGTATTTTCTTTTCGTTTCCCTGTAAAGGCTTTCCCCATATCCTGACTTCGCCGGACGTAGGCTGTGTCAACCCAAGCAGCATTTTCATAGTCGTTGTTTTCCCGGCTCCGTTTCTTCCAAGCAGGCCGTAGATTTTTCCTTTCTCCACATGGATATTAAGGTCAGCAACGCTCTTTTGAGTGCCGTATTTTTTCGTAAGATTTTTTGTTTCAATTATATAATTGTTCATATTCAAACCTCCTGTTCTAAAAAGTATTTTACCACGCCAACCTTGCATTAACCTTGCATTAACCTTGCAGTTTGGAACCGCCGCTTTGTCCAACATTCCATGAAAGTAATTAAGGCCCCCGCCATAGAGGGCAGGAGAGCCTTAATCTGTAAGAGGAAAAATCAGCGTAAAAGCGGTTCCTTTCCCCGGTACGCTTTCTGCTGTTATGGTTCCATTCATTTTTTTTACAAGTTGATGTACGATGGACAGCCCCAGGCCGCTGCCTTTTTTAGACCGCCCTTTATCACACTTATAGAGCCGTTCAAAGATGTGTTTCAAATCTTCCTTTTCAATCCCTGTACCATTGTCGGCTAAAAGTATCTTCATATTTCCTCTTTCTTTTGACAAGGCAATTTCTATTTTATCCGCATGACTATGTGAAATCACGTTTTGTATAAGATTATTCAATATACGCATATATCCATCCGTATCCAATTTTACCCGGAATGGCTGTTCGGGAATGTCAATATGATACTCTACCTGCTTATCCTCAAATATCGGTATCCAGTCAATCAGTATATCCCTTGTCAGTTCCCCCGCCTCAATGATACTTATCTCCATAGCAAATTCATCTGAACCCAGCTTGAACCAGTCAAAAAGCACGTCGATATATTCTTTCAGGTCGTGTGCTTTCCGACGGGCGGTTTCTATATATTCGTCACGGTCTTTCCCGGTAACAATCCCTTTGTGCGCGGCGTCAAGATACCCAATCAAGGTAGTGAGGGGCGTCCTCACGTCATGTGAAAGGCTTGTCATAAGCTGCCGGTTTGTTTCGTCTGTCTGGCGAAACGCGGAAAGCCTGTTTTCATAAGATACAATAATATCATTGATCTCATAGGCAAGTGGCGCAATAAGCTCATTTGCAGCGGATAAAATACGCCTGTTTCCGTTCCCGTTCTTCACATCAGCCAGTGCGTCAGACATTTCGGAAATCTGTTTCTTTACCCGTTTGACAATCAGGCAGGACGTAAGGACAGAAATTATGGTAATGATAACTGATACAGCAGCAACTAATTCCATGAAAATCATACCTCCTTGTTGAAACGGTAGCCGATACCTTTGATTGTCTGAATGTATTTCGGGCTTCCGGGATTTTCTTCTAATTTTTTACGCAGACGGCTGATAATCGCCATAATATTACTATCGTCATAGAAATATTCTTCTCCCCAGACTTCTTCATAAATCCGCTGCTTTGTAAGGATTTTCCCTTGATTTTTCGCGCAGAACAAAAGCAAGTCAAATTCCTTTGGTGGCAGCTCATAGATCCCATTGATTGTAGTAATGGAGCGGCTTTCAAGGTCGATTTCCAAGCCGTCAAAGTGAAGTTGCTGCGGCGTTCCGTCTGGCTGATTGAAACGGGTATAGCGTCGTATAAGTGAAACAATACGGGCTATCAGCTCGTCCATATCAAAAGGTTTTGTCAAATAATCGTCAGCTCCAGCCCGTAACCCCCGCACTTTGGAAGCACTGTCATTTTTCGATGTGAACATCAGAATTGGCAGGCTGTTTTCTGCTCTGATTTTTTCCAGTGTTTCAAATCCGTCCATGCCCGGCATCATAACATCAAGTATCACAAGCTGATATTCTTTTCCCTTTAATTTTTCCAAGCCCTCTTTTCCGGTATTGCAGCAATCAGCTTCTATATTTTCTGATAGAATGCTGCGTTTAATCAGAGCGCAAAGTTCCTTATCATCATCTATAATTAAAATCCTGCTCATTGCACAATTCCTCCCTAGCATAAGTATATCACAAACATGTATGGCACACCTTGCAATAACCTTGCATTTAATATAAACAAAAGCACCCTACGCAGGGGAACAATTTCTCTCTCCCTTTTAAACTGATATGTTCTCCATAGCTATCTCTGAAAATTTACTATCCGATATTATACCGTACCTTTGCAGTTTTCTCAACTAAGATCAAAGGCAGAAACAGCTCATCTACGAATCGTCTCTGCCCTCATTCCTATTATCTCCCACTATTCAAGTTCTTCCTTCTAATCCTATATACCACATTCACCCATAACTGCCCCACTCCATAGTTAACTTCACCAATCAGCTTATTATAGAAAAAATCCCCCGGAACAGTTTTCCCGCACTGCTCCAGGGGATCACCCTATCCCACAAACTTATAGCCTTTCCCAATCATTGTCCGGATCATATCCGGGTTCTTTAATTTCTTTCTAAGCTGACAGATCACGTTATAAACCACATGCTCACAGCCAGACACGCTTTCCTTCCAAATGGCATCATAAATCTGTTCCGGAGAAAGCACCCAGCCGGGATACTGTGTCAATAGACAGAGGACATCAAACTCTTTGGGATACAGACTGATTTCCTCTCCAGCCAATGTGACCATACAGCACTGCTGATCAATGGTAAGATTCCCTTGCTGGATGACGGGCTGCCGTTCTATATTCATTTTTACTGACATTTCCGCCCTCCTAATTTTTCTCCAACTCTATCTTATCAGCATTCTCCTGAGTGATAATCTTATGTTGTACCATGCTATTCAGCACTTGTTTCGCACGCTTTTCTGCCAGTTCATTCCCCATATCCGGCGAATAAACGGACGGAGCATTCGGAATCCCTGCCAACATAGCGCACTCATAATCACTTAATTCTAATGGTTCTTTTTCAAAATATCCCATAGATGCCTGATAAATACCATAATAGCCACTGCCAAAATAAGCGGTATTTACATATAGTTCAAAGATTTCTTCTTTGGTATAATTAGCTTCCAATTCCAACGCCGCAAAAACTTCTGCCGCTTTCCGTTCCAGCTTTTTCTCCTGTGTAAAGAGCATATTTTTTGCAAGCTGCTGTGTGATAGTGCTTCCTCCCTGCACAAATGACATCACCTTTATATCTGTCCATACTGCCCGGCCAATCGCAATCAAATCGATTCCACAGTGTTTTGCAAACCTGTGATCCTCCACGGATATTGTGGCATCTATGTAAAACTGCGGCAGTTCTGAATAAGAAATAAAACCATCCATACTGCGGATTTCTTCTACTCTCTCGCTGACTGGCTTTTCTGCTGCTTCCTGATACATCCGGTATCCCTCTATCCCAAAAAAGACACAGACGGCAATTAAGACACTGAAAAGAACTGCCAACAGGCCGATAAACATTTTTCTAACCGGATGTTTCTTTTTCCGTTTTTTCCTCATAGGCAGCCACCCTTCTCCAGCTTTCTGATTATACAATCCGCCAGTGACCAGACAATGCCAACGGCAATAAACAGCAGGCAAAGCAAAGCTATAAAAAAGCACAATACTGCAACAGTTACTATTTCTTTTCCCCGCCGAATTACTACACCGTAAAGGCAATCCTTATTTTCCATGTTCCATTCTCACATTCTAAACTGGTGTATAAGATATCCTGCGGCACAGCGGCTTTTCCTCTCCACTGTGCCGCAGTTTTATCCATTGTTTCATTTATAGGTTGTTTATCGTATCTGTGATTGCCATGTTATACATCCGTTTTGCCGGGGCGTGTACCGCCACAACACACGAAGAACCACTATTCACAATTTGCCTTTTTTCTAATTGTTGTAAGCAGATCCGGATCAGTCTTGCTACAGAATGTTCCTCCATAAAACTTTACGCTATGAATCACAAATGAATCCTCCGTTCCGGACATCAAAATAAACGGAATTTTCCTTCCACTTCTATGAAGCTGTTCCAGAAGCTCCAAACCTGTACCTCCCGGCACATTGTAATCCGAACAGATCAAATCAACTGATGTATTTTCAAGTAATTTCAATGCCTCATTCACACTGCAAGCCTCATATATCTCAAACTGATTCCTTAGAACACGAGATAGCAGCCCTAAAAATGTAACGTCGTCCTCTACAATCAATATCTTTTTCAATATTTTTCCCTCTTGTTAGCGATAAATTAAACATTACTCTGAATAAGCACTCTGCACAGCAGATGGAAGTTCCGCATACTCCACTTCTTCCCAATTTACAACTCCGCGGATTGGAGCCACTTTCAGGCGTAAGAAGGCATCATCCTTGAGAATTTTACTTGTTTCAAAAGTAATATCTCGTTTCGTACTATTTTCATCATAGGCTGTCAATGTGTAAGAATAATTCATCGCACCGTGCGGTTCAATTTCCTTTACCTTTGTATTATCAATTTGTGTATAATAATCAGTGCCGCCAGTTCCTGCAAAAATGGCGATACCAATACATAGGGCAACCAAAACCGCTATCCCAACTCCAATTAATACATTCTTCTTGTTCATCTTATAGCCTCCCTAAATTATTCCATTTTTTTACTACTACGCATAGTCAACTTAAAACAAATCAGCATAACTGCTATACCAATACACACTAATATTTTTTTCATGAATACCACCCCATCTTTCTATTGCTTTTGCGTTTTCATATCTTTATATTTGTTTAGATTACCAACCTCTTTTTCGCTCTACCTTTTTGGGCTTCCTTTTTGCTTTTACATTGGGAAGTTTTTCTGAATGTGTAAAAGCATTTAACAGTACAACAGAAAGCAACACCGCAAGAATTAATATAATGATTGCCGGAAAGGTCTGATAGGAAACAGTATCATATTCTGCACCACAATACGGATCAAACAAAATCATTGCGGCCTTGATTGGAAACCAATTTAGCAAAGCGCCCTCAAAGGTTCCAAAATAACCATATACGAATGCGACAGCAACACCAATCAGGCTACTTCCAAAAAGAAATGTATTGATAATAATAAGTGGAAGTACCGAAAGGTAAATTAAAATATTTGTGGCTATGATCCGCCCCGTGGCGATCATAATGCTGTATGCTGTCATTCCGGGAAAATGCAGGAGCAGATTCATAATAACAGTGAGCGCAGCGTTGATAAGGCTGAAAGCTATGGAGAGAAAAAAAAGAAGCTCAAATTTTCCAATCAACAGCTTTTTAAAGTCAACCGGAACCGTTAAAATTGATTTCAGAGTGTCGTCCGTTGTTTCCCTCGAAATAATAAAGGAGGCTGTCAGCATAATTACCACAGGAAAAAAATACGTGCAATTTTGCTGAATCACCTGATGAACAAAATAGTCAAAATCCCAGCCGACAGAAGTGCTGGCCGTCGAGTAGAAATAACTCATAAATACGGAGAGAAACATCATAGCGGCTCCGGCCTTGATTACAGAATAGCGTTTTATTTTCCAAAATTCAGTTATAAGATTATCCATTTCATCACCTCGTCCATTTCTTATAAAAATGCAGCATGAGCAGTATCGAAAAAACCAGCGTTATCCCCAGTACAGCAAATGCCCAAATATCGGAGGGAAATAACAAATAAGCTGCTTCTGAAAGATGTCTGTCCGCCAAACGTCCCATCATTTTTTTACTGCTCCAATTCATTACACATAAAGTCGGAAATAGATTGATTACCTTTACCAGCGATAAATTCACTTCAACCAGCGATAAAACACTCCAGTTCAAAATCGCATAGAAAAATGAAAGAAGCGTGGAAATCAAATAGGATTTGTTGAAATAGATAATGAAAACGATAACCGGCAACGTGGCAATCGTAATTCCTATTCCAAAAACAAGACTGAATACCAGCTTAAATCCAACATCATAAATGATTCCCGCCTTTAAAACCCATGTAAAGAAAATCATAAATACAGTATTGCAAAGGGTATAAAAAAGCCCATAAATCAATACAACGAATAGTTTTGCCGCAATCAGCCGTGACGTAGTGACCGGAATTACACATAGATTTTTGAAAGTATCATTATCCCTTTCCATAAAGAACAGTATGGAGGCTAGAATACCCAGCAGACACGGTTCCAAAAAAACCAGACCATATCCAAGCATCATGGTATAAGATAAATCGAACCGTCCTTTCAAAAATTCCACACTTGTATCATTTCCCATTCCCATTTTAGAGGTGTAAACCACAATCAGAGGGAACAGCAGAGATAGCAAAATAATAAAGGGCACAATTTTTTTACGCTTCAATTTTGCAAATTCACTAGCTATCAGGTTAAGCAATTCCCTCACCCCCTGTTACCTTTTTGAAATAGTCCTCAAGAGTATCTTCACAAAGGTGAGCTTCGGAGACTTCCAGCCCATTTTCCACAAAGCAACGGGTAATAGAAGCAATCGGCAGATTGACATCCATCAAATGGATATTATGCCGATCTGTAATCTTAAAGTATCTTGTCTGAAAAATTGTTTCTAAGATGCGGGCGGCCTGTTTGCTGTCAGATACTGTAAAATGGATATAATGGCGGTTTTTCTGTTCTAATTCAGCAAGACTTTCTTCTTCCAGCAGCTTGCCATGATCAATAATGCCGATATCATCTGCCAGGAGAGCAATCTCCGAAAGAATATGGCTGGAAATCAAAATGGTCTTTCCCCTGACATCACATAATTCCCGAATAAAAGAACGAACCTCTGCAATTCCGATAGGGTCAAGCCCGTTAATCGGCTCGTCGAGAACCAGTACTGCCGGATCGTGCATGACAGCCAGCGCAATCGCAAGCCGTTGCTTCATTCCAAGAGAGTATTGCGAAAACAGCTTTTTATCCTGATACGGCAGATTAACAAGTTCCAGTGCGCTCTTAATGTAGTTGGAATCTTTCAGCCCACGCAGCTTCGCAAAAATCTTCAGATTTTCCGTTGCGGTCAAGTTGGGATAGAAGCCAGGGGATTCGATCAAGCAGCCCACACGCGGAAGAATTTTCTTCTCATTTCCATAAATAGGTTTTCCGAAAATCTTCACTTCGCCGGATGTGGGAGCCGTCAGACCTAACAACATTTTCATAGTCGTGGTTTTTCCTGCACCATTTCGTCCCAACAGACCATAAATACGCCCCTTCTTTACATGGATACTTAAATCAGATACGCTGGCCTGTTCTCCATACATTTTTGTTAAACTGCAGGTTTCAATAATGTAATCACTCATAGATGTTATACCTCCTTTTTGATTCACATTAATCGTAACATGGCATCCTTGAGGGTATCTTGAGTTAACCTTGAATTTACCTTGAGATTTCAAAACATGAATAGGATATTTTCATCTTTTGAGCTATAATAAGGGACAAAGAAAAGGAGGTGCCGTATGAAAGATAAAAGCATTCTTGCTGTTGACGATGAATCAGAGTTGCTTAAAATGCTCCAATCTGTTTTTGAACGTGCCGGGTACACCAAAATCACCACTGCTTCTTCTGGGAAAGAGGCATTAGCGATATTTCGGGAAAATCAACCCGATATGGTAATTCTTGATGTAATGATGCCGGGCATTGACGGTTTCACTGTATTAAAGGAAATACGAAAAACGAGTACGATTCCTGTTCTCATGCTTACAGCCCGCGGAGAAGCCGATGATAAGTTTTCGGGATTTGAAAACGGAGCTGATGATTATCTTGTAAAACCTTTTTTGCCCAAGGAGTTACTTCTGCGTGTTCAGGCAATCTTAAACCGCGCCTATCCTGAAAAGGAACGTATTGTATATCTGGAAGCTTCAACCGTTAATTTAGATAAGGCCGAAGTTTATCGTGGGGATGAAATGTTTTCATTGACTGCAAAAGAATTTACGCTATTTGAAAAGTTATTTGAAAACTCCGGAAGAATTGTAACCACAGGTTCACTATGCGAAACTGTCTGTGGGGAATTCTGGCAGGGATATGAAAATACTCTTGTGACACATATACGCCACTTAAGGGAAAAGATCGAGGCCAATCCGTCAAAACCTGTTTCTCTTTTAACCGTAAAAGGATTAGGTTACCGGCTCCACATTAAGGGGGCGGAAAAATGAACTCTGTTGAACGATTTTTCCGTCATTATATATTATCTACAATCGGGATTTTAATTCTTTTTGTATGTGTAAACCTTGCGCTGCTCGCAGGATTTTTTACTTTCACTTATGCCAGTGGAGCCACGGAGGGCACGTTCCCAACCGAGGAATTTTCTGCTCACATTACAGAGAACGGAAATGGTCTTGAAGCTGATACAGAAGCAATAGATATGTTACGCGATACAGGTGCGTGGGCTATGATTTTGAATGACGATGGAACCGTAATTTGGGAAGAAAATCTACCGGATGAACTTCCACGGAAATATACAGTAACAGATGTAGCTTTATTCAGTCGGTGGTATCTTGAAGATTATCCTATCCGGATTTGGAAAAGAGCGGAGGGACTTTTGGTTGTCGGTTTTCAACCGGGAAGCATCTTACAACTTTATATGTCTTTTAAGCTCAATTATTTGGGGCTTCTGCTGGTGGGAACGGTTGGAATCATCATTGTAAATCTCCTGTTAATGATATTCCTTCTTTTGCGAAATACCCATAGGCTTGAAAAAGCAATCGACCCGATCTTAAACGGAATACGCGCCCTTTCCTCTGGTAAAAGTTTTCATTTGGAGGAAAAGGGCGAACTCGCGGAAATTAACTCCGGCTTAAATCGGGCGGGGGATTATCTGATAAAGAAAGACAATACCCGCGCGGAATGGATTAGAGGTGTATCACATGATATACGAACCCCGCTCTCTATGATTTTAGGATATGCCAGCGAAATAGAAGATAATCCTGACTTACCAGCAGCAGCCAGAAGCCAGGCTGAAATCATACGAAAACAAAGTGAAAAGCTCAGTACATTGGTCGCAGATCTAAATTTAACAACAAAATTGGAATACGCCATGCAGCCCTTACGCATAAAGCCGCTTGTTCCTCTTGAACTAATCCGGCAGGTGATAAGCGAATTTCTAAATAACGGACTTCCAGAAAAGTATGAATTAGAACTTTCTGAAACTAACACAGATGTAGAAACTTTCTTATACGGTGACAGTTTCCTGCTTAACCGGATGCTGCACAATCTAGTACAGAACAGCATCACACACAATCCAGATGGATGCCAGATAACCGTTTCTGTAAAAATGGACAACAGAATCTGTACATTTTGTGTCGCAGACTCCGGATGCGGAATCAAGGAATCATACCTAGCATTGCTGAATAACGATACCAGTATTCCCAGTTCCCAGACGGAAACAGCCGAAGCAGAACACGGATTGGGGCTCAAAATTGTAAGACAGATTGTAAAAGTACATCATGGGGAAATCCAATTTTCAAATATTATACCTCATGGTCTGAAAATTGAAATTCATTTGCCTGATAAATCCAAAGGATAATTATAAAGCCCCGGAACGGCTTCAAATGCCACTCTGGGGCTTTATAATACGCTTTATTCCACCTAAAGTTTGGATAACTCTGACTAATACTTTAACGGTTCTTTATAACAATCACATCTCACATCGATGCAAATTCCACAGTTATTAATTATCTCAACCAACCAACGATATTAGTCGCTGCGACAATACTGGCTACTATACCAATTACCAGCGCATGTTTCTCCCATGTCAAACGCAGATATCCAACAAACTCACGGATTAAGGCATTTAATGTAAAATACCATTTCGTTTTTGCCCCAAATCCAACACACTTCATCCCTTGCTGTTTTGCCAGAATTAATGCTCTGAACACATGATACGCCGTTGTGACGATAACAATTTTAGGAGCCTCTTTATCCATCAATTTCCTTGAAAACAGTAAATTTTCTTCTGTTGATACAGATTTTTGTTCCATTATGATACGCTCCGCATCTACACCTTTACCTACTGCATATGCAGCCATAGCCACGCTCTCTGGAATATCCTCTCCAGATCCCTGCCCACCGGACATAATCAATACAGCATTGGGATTGCAATGTAGCAATTCCATCCCTCTTTCAATCCGGGCCGCAAGTAACGGTGTGACCTTCTTTCCAATGATTCCAGATCCCAGAACAACAATATAATCTGCATTTCTGTTCTTTTTTAGATGAATAAGGTTAAGAATTCCAGAAAGTGAATACATAGCCATCAATGATAATACATATACTGCCGAAAAACTGATGATAACATAGAGCATTGTACTTAATGTATTTTTTCTTAAATTGCCAATCATCGGCCAGACAGACAGGTAGACATATAGCAAGATAGAGAACAGCATCGACAATAAATTTGACGGTCTCACTCCTTCATGTTTGATGACTTTTATTCCCTCGATGAAAAACATCACGATCAAAGCTGCCGGAAACATAAGCATACAGCCTATCGCCAAAACAAACAGGAGAATCAGTATTCCAATTACCACGTCATGTGCTGCCAGCCACCTGGAATACTCAGATAAAATAAAGAACAAGGAAATAGACAAACATATCATCATGAAAAAAAAGGAAAACCCACTCCATAACGTTCTGGGTTCATGTACCATTATTCCTGCAAATATACAAAATGATATGAAAAATATAAAAAATGTAAATTGCCACATAGATGCCTCCTATAAAAACGAACATTTTCTATACAAACTGAAAGACTTATATAATGACTTCAATGAGATTTACAGCTATTATCATTGTTAAAATCTGTTTGGTCTTTCAGTTGCTATTCAATCCCGGACAGCAGAATTTTACCATAATCCATTGAATAATGCTACAGAATAGCCCAATTAGCGTTTTCCAGTTTATACTATATCCTCAAAACAGTTTATTATAAAAGAATTGATCCCATAATCATACCTCAAACCTCACTGAACTCCGGATTCTCTGCTCATCTGCAGTCGCAATGCTCCGGGTCCACTTTCCAGACCGCTTCGTAGATTTGATTTTTCTCTAATCGGCCTCTCCTTCTTCCGCCACCCTCTCCGCTTCCTCCATTGGGAAGTTCGGTATCTCCTCCAGCAGTTTCAATGCTATCTCCTGCTTCAAATCCTCATCCACATAAATTTTCACGCTGCCGTCCGGCTGCCTTTCTCTCACTGTGGCAAGCTCTGTCATATAATCATCGTAATATCTAAGAATCCGTTTCGTTGCCCACTTTTCCCCGGCAACAGCTGCCTTGATGATTTCATAAGTCAATGTATTTTGCTGATTGTCCATGCTCCGTACCTCCAAGTTGATATACTGCTTACAGCATACCATATCTGCGTGAAAAAAGCACCCGCCAGTCACACCAGCAGATGCCCTCACACCATCTAATCCACTTCATCAAAATATCCAATGAATACCGTCATTCTCAACAGCCCATCTTTCATCGAAAGCGTCACATTTTCCGCCCGTTCTGCGATTTCCTTTAACAGCGTCAGTGCCTCCCGGTCACAGAATTCAAAATGCTTCAAGTATAAATCAATGGTCGCCTGCCATTTCTGGTAATCCACCTCGCCCCGGATTTTTCCACCGAACTGCCGGACGTAAGCATCGCACTCCCCAAGCAGATATTCATAATCCGCTTTTTCTTTGGGAACTACACGTTTTGGAATTTTGTCCATTTCTTCCTGGTACTTCTGAAAGAACCCAACCTCCATTAATGTGTCCAGAAAATCCTTTCCCTCTGACTTATCACTTCGTTCCCGGAATTCCTCTCCATAATCTTTTTCATATACTTCATTTTCCATGCTTCGCACCCTTTCCTGTAGAATAATTTACCACTACGGGTAGGATGTTACCATAGATTTCTTATTATTCGTTGTCATGAAAGATAACTTTGTAGGTCTATATTGATAAGTTTATCGGTCTTTTCTTTAAATTCCGAATCCTTCTGCCCATGCTTTCAGTTCTTCCGCACTTGCATCCGCAGGGAATCTCTTTCCTTCCTTTAATTCTGCTCCCGGACAGGAAAACGCCAGCTCCTTGTTTGTGTTCCCCATACCGCTGCTGCCCGAAGTTGCCAGAGGAATAATGGTCTTTCCGGATAAATCGTACTGCTCCAGAAACGTGTTCACAATAGTCGGGGCAACGTACCACCAAATAGGGAAGGCCGTGAAAATCACTGAATATTGCTCCATGTTCTCCACTTTATTTGCAACAGCAGGCCGGAATGACTTATCATTCATTTCCACACTGCTGCGGCTCTTTTTATTCATCCAGTCCAGATCAGCATCCGTATATGGAACCTCCGGCCGAATCTCATGTAAATCTGCTCCGATAGTCTCTGCAAGCCGTTCTGCCAGTTTCGCTGTTACGCCGCTGGCACTGAAATACGCTACTAATACTTTGCTCATAATCAATACCTCACCTTTCCTGAAAATTATATTTTATCGCTGTGTTTTACCATAGAATACCATAAATCCAAGGTAAATGCACCCTATCGTTTTTTGAGTAGGGGTAATCGTTAAATTTGCACCCTCAACGCTCAAAGGGTGCATTGTATCAATTTATGGTACGCAAGCCAGATTGGGAATCCCAGAAGGATCTCGTCATAAGAACTCATATCCATCTTTTTCTTCATAATCTCCGGTCTGTATTTCTTATCACTCATTTCCACACTGCTTCTGGATTTTTTATTCATCCAGTCAAGATCAGCCTTTGTATATGGAACTTTTGGCTCAATCTCAAATAAATCCGCTTTTACTTCCTCTGCAATCATCTGTGCTACTTTTTTTGTTGTTCCGCTTGCACTGAAAAATGCCACTAATTTTTTACTCATAATAAAAAGCCCCTTTCTATACGTATTTTTCACAAAAAAATAGATGTATAAGATTTACATTCATCTTACACATCTATTTTAAGCTCTATCGCTTCATTATGTCTAATGCTTATATTGAATTTTATTTTATGCCTGAAAAGCATTTATTTCTTCTATCATTTTACTGACCGCCAGAGAATATGGAATGTTTCGTCTCCAGGCAATCACAGTACTTGTTGTGATTTCAGGAGAAATTCTTCGCTGTACAAGAATATCCTCCCGCCAATACTTTG